>Ga0209600_1001779_pt1 | contig 13548 bp, 9 predicted proteins | sample COGITO_mtgs_1104_FD_185518 | JGI IMG/M metagenome (GOLD analysis project Ga0209600, IMG submission 185518) | Pelagic marine microbial communities from North Sea - COGITO_mtgs_110421 (SPAdes) (version 2) | ecosystem: Environmental > Aquatic > Marine > Epipelagic ... | reverse complement strand
TAACTTTGCGACCGCTTCCTTAATTACCAGAAGGAAGTTGTATTGCTCGAGTGGCGGAACTGGTAGACGCGCTGGATTCAAAATCCAGTTCTTTCGGGAGTGCGGGTTCGATTCCCGCCTCGAGTACTAATAACCCTTGTAGTCATTTGATTATAAGGGTTTTCTGTTTTAAGTAGTTGCGTTTACCAACATTTCTTTATTTTGCTCTAAGGTTGAATTCATTTCATATCCCGATTCTATTTTTGAAAAGGCATAGGGCATCCTTATATTTAGTAAATTGTTATCTTTAAGTACATTTATAAGATTAATTGTTATGAAACTACTATTCACATTTATTTTACTGAGCTTACCAGTAATTGGGTTTATTTCTTGCCAAGATGACTCATGAGTTGATGATTTACAGAGGGAAACAGAAGATCTGACACAAAATAGTTCGGACTTGGGGGTAAATAACGCTAGAGAAAAAAAAGAGCTAGTTAGAGAAGAAAAAAAACTAGGATGGAAGAAAAATTTCCTGCTAATACTTATGCTGTTGCTACTCAGAAAAGAGTTTATTTTCACTCAAAACCAGATAAAGCGACTAAACTAAAATCGTTCATAATTTCAGGTCAATATTGTACTATTGAAAAAGTAAAATATGATTTTGGATATATTTCATTTGATTATAAAAATAAAATGACAAGGAGGTGGTTAAATTTAAAATATATTGAACCTTATAAGAATCTCCAACCGGAAGATAATACAAATCAATCATCCGATTTACAATTTAATGTTACAACTCCACCACCTGATGTTGTGGCACCATTAGAAGTAGTTGATGTTGAAGAAGAAATCATTGATTTTCCTGATGTAGAAGCAACATTTCCAGGAGGAGGAGCTGCAATGCAACGTTGGATTGCGAATAATGTAAAATACCCACAAACGGCCATTGAAATGAACGAACAAGGAAGAGTTTATCTTTCTTTCGTGGTTGAACGAAATGGATCAATAACGAATATTTCAATCGAACGTGGTGTGAGTTCTGATTTGGATAGAGAAGCGAAGAGATTACTTCGTGCAATGCCAAAATGGTCAGCCGGTGAGGCGAGAAGTAGAAAGGCAAGAACACGTTGTCGATTACCGATTAACTTCCAATTGAATTAAAAAAAACACCTTCTTAAGATACATTAAAAAAGCATCCAACTACGGATGCTTTTTTGTTTATGACATTTCTTATGTCTATAACTACTCGCGTGAGCTTTATTAATATGAACTTGAGTATAACCACCTTCAACACTGAACGAAGTTCTTTTGTTAGTTTATTAGGAGAGCCTTTCTCTCGACCTCCGTGCTTTTTAACTGTTGTGTTAGCTATATAAAGGATTTTAAGCTCTTAAATGTCTGCCTTTTTGAATGAAATATCAATGCTGATGTATTATTTGCTTGGAGTAGAACCCGCATGAGAGGTTTGGCAGTAGCCTAAAGACCCATACTAGGAACAACTATAAGCATAAACAGACTTAAACAAAGAAAATATATCAGTTTAGCAGATTACTATAAACGACATCATTAACGAACCGCCAAGTACGAGACCCTTACGCTTGGTGTTGTGAGAGACGCACTCCAGTCAATTAGGGTTGGAGCCGTCTACTCGATTACCCAACGTTTTTATTAATGTATTTCCCAATAAATATTCCAGTAACTATTACAGTATAAAAATGACTTGCAAGGCTTAGAATTACTGTTGCATTTTTTGCTAACCTATTTATTGGTACAATATCCCCAAAGCCAACTGTAAGTGTTGAAACAAAGCTAAAATAACGTAGGTTATTCAATTTTTGAACACCTGTCCCTAGGTTAGTAAATGAATTTGGATACATACTTTCAATAGTGATAAAAACCAAACTTGACACTAAAATAAGTAGGATAAAACCACACATTACAGCAGAAAGCATTTCACGATTTACCTCTTTTGACAATAATATCTTATTAAAGACATTGAAAGTAAGAACTAAGAAATAAATTATATAGGAAATACCAAAATATATATAATATTGTTTAGGTTTCATAATATCTGCTATAAACGCCAATGTTAGGATTACAAAAAAGAATGAAAAGAAAGTCCTAAAATATTTACTCTTAAAAAAAAGCAGAAGCCCAACCAAACCATGTTGAAATAATAGAATAAATTTTGCATTTTGCCCCCAACTATTTGGAACAAACATCTGACCAAATAAAAGCAATAGTGTGCTTAATAGTAATACTTTATAAGGGTTATTATTAAGAAGTTTAAGCATCTTTAAATTCTTTTTTATAAAATAGCATATACATTATTGGTACAAATAAAAGGGTAATGACGGTTGCAAACAAAAGCCCAAAAATGATTCCAATTGCCATTGGTCTCCACATATCTCCGCCACCAATCCATAAAGGTATTAAACCTAATGAAGTTGTAAAAGTGGTCAGTAAAATTGGTCGAAATCTTCCATTTGCTGAATGAATTAGGGCTTCCATAGGAGTTCTTGATTCATTTTTTAATTCTACTTCAATCGTATCTATTAATACAATGGCGTTATTTATTACGATCCCTGCTAATGAAATAACTCCAAGAAATGCCGTGAAACTAAAGAAAGATCTTGTAAGTAATAATCCAGCAACTATTCCAATGATACCTAACGGGATTGTTAGCAAAATAATACTCAATTTTCTAATTGAATTAAACTGAATCACCAATAATAAAATAATAATAAAAAAGGCTATTGGCAATTTTTCACCAACTGCGCTCATTGCTTTAGAGCTAGATTCTGAATCTCCTCCCAATTCATAGCTGTAATTGTTGTTCCAATCTTCACTTTTTTCTTCAAGCCAAGGTGTTAAAACATTGGTAATGTCGTTTGCTGTAACTCCATTTTCTAATCTACAATTTACTGTAATTGTTCTGTTTAAATCTCTTCTTAATATTTTTGCATATTGCCATTCCGGAACTATGGTTGCTATTTGAGATAAAGGGATGTTTCTTCCAGTACCTTGTGCAAAAATAGATATGGTTTCTATATTACTAAAAAGAATCTCTTTACTTATAGAAGACTTCATTGTAATAGGAATAGTGTTATCTCCGTCTCTAAAATCGCCTACTTTTTGTCCAGAAAGTGCTGCATTTAATGAAACAGCTATATCTTGGTTTGTAAAACCACTTTGACTTAATTTGTTTTGATCAACTTTAATTTCAAACTTTTTTATTCTTGGACCCCAATCATCATCTATGCTTTTGGCTCCTGGTATTTCTCTTAGTTTAGTTTTAACTTGATTTACTATTTCATATAAATCAACTATTTCAGGACCTTTTATTCTTACTTCAATAGGGCTTGCAGCTCCCCCACTTGACCCCAATCTTTTTATGGTAACATCTGCATCTAGTAAGTTTTTAAAACAAAATTGCTCTAATGAGTCTATCACCATTTGATTTTCATCTCCTGAACTTGTGTTGACTAATATGTGGGCATAACTTGAATTTGCTTCTTCTTGTCGATAGCCCAAATCATATGAATTTGGTCCTTTTCCTATAAATGAAGACCAATCTAGAATACCTTTCTCTTTTTTTTCAGATACTAATAAGGTTTCCTTGATATATGTTTCGATTTTTTTTATTTCTTCCTGTGTAGATTCTATACTTGTTCCTAAAGGTAAATTAAGATCTAGTGTTACTAAATTTCGTTCACTATCAGGCATAAAATTTACAGGAATCATTTTGAAACCGACTAATGAAACAAAGAAGCAAATAACTATTATACCTATAGTTATTAATGGTTTCTTTATAGATGTTTTTAATAATTTATTGTAATACACATTAAGTTTATCAAAAATTGAAGGCTTTTGATCTTTACTTTCCTTAATTCGAATCATTTTTATAGCTAATAATGGAATTATTGTCAAAGCCATCAACCAAGAGGATAGTAAAGCTATTGTGATTACCACAAATAATTCACCCATCACTTCTCCCATCACAGATTCTGCTAAATAAAAAGCAAGGAAAGCAGCAGAAGTAGTTAAGGATGAAATAAGTAATGGAAACATTAGCTCGCTACTACTTTCTATAGCTGCTGTAATAGCTTTAGTTCCTTTTTCCATTTTTACCATCATTGTTTCTGCTATAACTATGGCATTATCTACCAACATACCTAATGCCATTATTAAAGCTGCCAAAGAAACTTGGTTAAGCCCAACATTGAGTACGCCCATTATGAGTAGGGTGCATAGAATTACTAATGGTATTAGTGAAGCAACAACAAGGCCTGTTCGCAATCCTAGAAAAATAAACATTACTAATAAAACAATGACGATACTTTGCATTACATTAGAAACAAAGTTGCTAATATTATACTCTACATCAGTATCTTGCGAGGCTATTCTGGTTACAGAAAGTCCAATAGGCAAAGTTTTATTATAATCAATGAGCAATTCATTTACAGTTTCTCCCAGTTGAATAATATTTGCTCCCTTTTTTAAAGAAATAGAAAGTGATAAAGCAGGATTACCATTAATGAGCACCATAGTTTCTTTGGGCGAAATATAATCTTGTCTGACTGTTGTAAGATCGTTAAGCTTAATTGTTTCTCCATCACCAATGGGAACAAGAATATTTTTAATATCCTCAATGGATTCAAGATTCCCAGAAGGTTCTAAAATTATTCTTTCGTTTCCTAGTTTTACCTCTCCTGCGGCTATAATGATATTTGTAGAAGAAATATTATTTTTTAACTGGCTTCCAGATAATCCATATTTAGCCAATTCGGAATCATTAAATTCAATATAAACTCTTTCTTCTATTTCTCCACCTATTTCTACTTTTGCTGCATTTTCAAGTGCTATGAGTTTGTCTTTTAAGTTATCTGCGTATTCTTTAATTTGTGCATACTCAAATCCATCAGACTCCATTCCTAGCATTATACCATATACTACCCCTACATCTTCATCTTTTACTTCAGGACCATAAATTCCGCTTGGCAAATCGTTTCTTATACCATCGATTTTTCGTCTTAATTTGTCCCAAACAGGTTGTAGCTCTACTGCTTTTACATTGTCTTTAAGTGCTACAACTATAACTGAAAGACCTGTTCTTGATTGACTAGATACATAATCTAACTCTGGTAATTCTTGTACTACTTTTTCAATTTTATCAGAAATTAATGACTCCACTCTTTCAGGACCAGCTCCAGGAAAACTTGTTACTACTGTTGCTACTCTTACCGTGTAAGGAGGCATACTGTCTCTTGAGAGAGTATTGTACCCAACAATACTCATTACTATAATCATTAGTAAAATGATGTAAGTAACCCTGTTGTTGTCTATCGCAATTTTGGTTAAATTCATAATTTTATTGCATTAAGTTTACAATCATACCCTCATACAAGGAACGTAAACCAGCTGTGGCTACAAGGTCTCCATTTTTTAGTCCTTCAATAATTTCAAAACCATTGTCATTTAATGCTCCCAGTTTTACAAGTACTTTTTCTGCCGAGAAAGTTTCTCCATCTTTCTTAACTAGTTTATATACAAAATCTCCATCAGAATCATTGCTGATTGCCTTAACTGGAACTATAAGTTTTGTTTCAGTAATTTCAGTTTGAGTTTCTATATTAAATGTAACTTCTGCTGGCATTCCCGGTCGTAAATCGTCAGATGGATTTTCTATTTTTACAATAACCGGGTAAGTAAAATTATTACCAACAGAAAAAGCAACTTCGGTCACAATTCCTTGATAAGTTTTGTTGTTGAGTTTAATCTCTACAGCCATATTGTTGCTTATTTTAGAAATAAATGACTCTGGTACTCCAACAGAAATTTCCAAATCACTACCAATGGAATTTACAATGATAACGGGTGTTCCTGCTTTTGCAAATTCATTTTCAGAGGCGTTTACTGCGGTAACTATCCCATCTGTTGGTGCTACTATTTTTGCGTATTCAAACTGAGAACCTTGTATGTTTTGAGCCTTTATAGAATTGTTATAATTAGCTTCTGCATTTTTAAAAGCATTTTTGGCTTGTTCCAAATCACTTAATGAAGTACCATTTGTTTGGTATAATTTTTTTGTCCTATCCAAACTTGATTTTAATGTATTCATTTGAGATTTAGCACTTGCAACAGAAGCTTTGACTTTATCATAAGCTAAGGAAATATCTTTAGTATCTACTTTTGCTAGTACTTGCCCTTTTTTAACTTTTTCTCCGTTCTTTACTTTTAAATCTGTTATCATTCCATTGGTTCTAAAGCTCAATGCGTTTTCTGTTCCAGATTGAGATTTGCCATTAAAAGTTTTTAATTCCCCATCAGATTGGCTACCAATAATGGCATAAACCACTTTTTTAATGTCCGCTTCTTCTTTTACCGTATTGTTTCCGCAAGAAACTAATGTAAAAATTGCTATGGTGTAAAGTATTTTTTTCATAATTAGTTGTTACTTATATATTGTAAATATTTATCTTGAAAATCTTTCTTTTCTTTTTCTGTGGCTAAAATTGAATAAAACCCAACACTATTTTCTAGTTTAATAAAGTTGAAGAGGTATTCATAAACTGCTATGGAGTATGCTTGTCTTAGTGAAAATAAATTCTTTTGGGCATCAATTAGCTGGGTTATGTTTATGGTTCCTAATTGATAATTTTGTTGTACCAATTTAAAGTTTTCTTCCGCATTGTCTCTTGCAATTTTTGAATTTTCAATATTTGTTTTACTAGCAATAATATTTAAAGTATTTACTTTTACTTGTAATTGTAAATTTTGAGAAAGGTTAGTAGATTGTTCATCTAATTGGTTTAATACTATTTTGTTCTCATTTAAATTCAGTTTTCTCCTGTTTCCTTGAAAAATAGGGTAAGAAACAGACAACCCAACATTCCAAGTGTTGTTATAAAAATCATTTTCTGGCAATGGTGTAGAAGCTAATCCTCCTCTGTATAAATTTTGGTCAACCTGCCCTTGCAATGCAATTGTTGGTGTGTAATAGAGCCTTTTGTTCATTAATTGTTGTCGTTCAATTGCATCAATGTTCGACAACAATTGTTTTTTTGCAGGATAGTTTTTAATTGATTCTTCTGTCAGAAAGCCAGTTAATTTATGCAATGAAGCTGGTGTATTTATCGCTTTTTCCAAGCCACTATTCTTAAACCAATTAAGGACATTATTGTTTATCGTTAAATCCTCAACATCAAAATCTTGAGGTAAGGTATTATTTAAAAAGGTGTTAAGTTGATATTTTAATGCCAATACTTGAGTGTTGGCCTCAATAACATTTTGTTTTGCACTCGCAAGCTCACTTTGCCATCTATATAAATCAGATTTATTTGTTGTCCCTATTGTATTTCTTTTTTGTGCAAGCTCATAGTTTTGTTTGGTAGCATCATAGTTTTCCTTTTGTATAGACAAGTTAGTTTTTGCTTGTAGTAAAGAAAAATAAGAATTAAAAACCGTAAGTAATTGATCTAGTATTTCTTGTTCTGTGGCATATTCTTGTGCTTTAAGTAAATATTTTTGAATAGAAATATTTGCAATGGCTGATTCAGAATAAATTAACTGTTGTACTTGCCCGCCAACTGTTATAGATCTTTCAGCTTTTCCTAACAAAGCATTTGGGCGGTTTTTATCTAATTGTAATGCAGTAGCAGCAGCATCTATTGTAGGCAGAAACTTACTTTTTGCCAAGGCAATATCATTTGCTGAAAGTTCGATATCCTTTTTAGAAATAGAAATATTAAGGTTTTCTTCTAATGCTTTTTTGATCAGGTACTGGATAGAATAATTAGGATTAGAATTACCCTCATCAGATTTAATAATGTTAGCGGTAAAGATTGTTTTGAATGAGGCAGAAAAATTAATTGCTTTTGCAGTATTTAGATTTATTGAAGTCTCAGTTTTTTCATTAATATGCGTATTCATTTTATCCATTGGTTCTCCCTCAAAAGCATCAGACACCATAATGGACAATTTTCTTAAGATAAACTCTAGACTAGTGTTTTTGGAATAAGCTAACAAACCTCCTAATTTTAAATAATTATCGTTCATTACCAAGCTAGGTATTTTCTTTTCAGCTAGCCTACCAAAAGCATTTTTTGCCGTTTTTTGACTCCATTCATAAGGTACACCAATAAAAACTGCATCTATTGTAGAAGGTAAATTTGAAATTTCTGTACTTACATTGTCGGCTTCTAAATAATGGACAGAAACATTACTATTTAAAGAGTCTTTTAAGTTTGAAACATACTTAGCAAGCAAGTTTTGATTAATGGTTTCTTTCGTTTTTTTGTCTATAAGTATCCCTAAGTGTTTAAAATCTACATCACTTTTAAAATTTATTAATTCAGACTTAATTGACGCTTTAGAAGTTATGTAAGTGAAATTTTGTATACCAGAATTACCATCATTATTAGTAGGAATAGATTGGAGTTTTGAGTTAAAAACGCCCAATGCAAAAGTCTTTTTAGTAAAAGGTAGGTTTTGCAAACTCCCTTTGGTACTATGAGGGCCAACTAATAATATAACATCTGCAATTTTACTTAATTCGGCATATTTTTGCTTGGCTATTTCACTATTCCAGTTACAAGATTTTATTAATGATGCATTAACAACTAATTTATAATCTATGCCCATTACCTTTCTTAGCTCTTCAGTAATAGAGTTGTTAATTCTAGAACCGATACTATCATTTGGATTATAATCAGATAAAATTCCAATTGATATTGTAGATTGAGCATTGATTGTAAAGGTTATTATAATCAATGCAATAAATAGTAATAATTTTTTCATTAGTCTACGGTTTTATTCTGCAAATAAAAGGTATTCTTTTTCTAATTTTAAAAAAAGAGAGAGTAAATACTCAAGTGAAAGTACTTAAATTTATTTTGAAGCAACTAATTCTGCCACAACTTCTTTAGTGTATTTATCAACTCCATCAACAGCTGACTTTACATCATTTCCTTTAAATGTTCCAACCCATACTAAGCTTGGGTTGGTGGATGAAATGTCATAAAGTGTTGATTCACATATGTAAGAAGTGTGTTTTATTTCTGTAACCTTGGAATTAGAGTAATAATAAGGTTGATAAGCCCCAACATAACCATATAAATTTCCAGTATAATTGTTGTTGTATGGGTATCCCGAGTAACGAGGATAACCTGAAGTAACTATTGTAAGTCCAGTCCTTTGAAATTCAGAATGCTGTTCTTTATCAACCAATACTGTTAATAGTATTTTATTAAATCCTTTTTCCTTAAATTTTTGAATAAATTCTTCAATCTTTTCTTTCGGAACTTCTTTTTTTGCGCCAGGATTAATAAAAGTATATAAACTTGTTTCAGATTTTATACCCTCTTCAGCCAAGTCTAATAACATCTGAGTTTCAAAATGACTTCTTATATTTTGATTTCTAAACATAGAAACTATCATCACTTTATCCTCTTTATTGAGAATAGTGAAGTCATTAATTTTAGTAGACTTTACTAAGTAAGTGGGAGAACAAGAATATATTAGTAATACAGTTAAGCTAAAGATTATTTTTTTCATATTTATTTTTTTAGTTAATATTGAGTAACGGTTTTGTGTATGGAAAGTTGCGTTTTTGTGTGCGAGGATTTCCCGAAGGAAAATCAGACATAACAAAATTGCAACTACCTTTATTTAAGCACTAATTGTAGCAATTTCATAAACGTTGTGCGTTCCCAGTATGAGCTGCTGGAAACACTGCGAAGCTTTTTTTTCTCAAAGTACCAATTAATTGTGAGTAAACAAGTGATAAATTTAAAAAGCAAGTGCAAGTCGCTCGCTTTCTAAGAATAACAGGACTTGCGTTTTTAAGATTTTCATTCGCTGCAATTTGGACAAAGTAATCGTTTACTAATTTGAAAGTATCTTTTTTAATTTCGTAATCTATTTTAACAAAATCTTTGGACCTACCACACTAAATTGGCGAGTAAGTTAAGATACTATTGCTAACAATTAACTTAGCAGGATGAGTAGAAGAAAATACACAGTTCAATACAAAGAAAAAGCAATAGCATTGAGTGAAGAAAAAGGTAATGTGGCAGCAGCTTTAAGAGAATTAGGGATTGGATCACCTATGATTCATCTTTGGAAAAAGGAGAAAGAGGAATATTCCCACAATAGCTTTCCAGGTTATGGTAAACCGAAAATGAAAGATTAAGAGAGAGGAATAGATCGATTAGAAACGGTGTTAAAGGATGCCCAGCTTGAAACTGAGATATTAAAAAAGGCCATCAGTATCTTCTCCAAGAGGGACAGGAAAGGTTTAGGTTCATGAAGTAGCATAAATTAAAATATCCAGTTGAGAAGATGTGTAAACTTTTAAACGTAAGTTGCAGTGGTTATAATCATTGGTTAGAAAATGAAGATATTGTATCGGTAATAAAAGAAATATTTGAAGAAAGCCATCAAAATTATAGTGCACCAAGGATGGCAGTTGAATTAGAAAAAAGAGGGTTTAAAGTATCTAGACCCCAAACAGGGAGAATGATGAAAGCAATCATACTACATCTTATTCAAAGCTCCTTTGAAAGAGGTTAATATCTTTAGCTAAAATTTGGTTCGACATTTGTCCTGCCTCGAGTACTAATAACCCTTGTAGTCATTTGATTATTAGGGTTTTCTGCTTTAACAAAAGCCTATCTAGATAGTATTTAGACAACAACTCCCTATTTTAAAGATTGTTTTATCTTTATAGCTCAAGCACAAGTTGATAAAAACGAGTTGCCTCAACGCTAATTAAATTGAAAAGAATTGAAAGAACAAATAGAATCCATTATTGATAGTCATAAATCTAAGTCAGGGTTATACTTTGACAACTTCATACAAGTTCTTATTTTGTTATTATTAAATACTGCCCTTTTATTTACGGTAACGGATATTCATGCTCAAAATACGAGTATTTCAGGTGTAATTAATGATTACACTAATGTTAGTGCGGTTTCCGGAAATAACTTGATCGTTGGATCTTCTTTGGAATTCTCTGTGGGGGATCGTGTATTGATCATTCAAATGCAGGGTGCTGTAATAAACGAGAACAATAGTTCTTCTTTTGGAGACCCGATAGATCTTGGTAGTTCGGGTAATTATGAATTTGCAACTATTTGTGCTATTCCAAACAATAATGAAATCCTTACCAAAAACATACAACGATCTTATGACCCTTCAGGAGCGTTGCAAATCATCCGCGTTCCGGTGTATGATAGTGCAACTACAACAGGTATATTAACAGCAATGCCCTGGAACGGATCCATCGGAGGTGTCCTTGTATTCGAATGTACAAGTACATTTACGATGAACGATGATATTTACCTCAAAGGAACTGGACTTCATGGTGGTATTATAAACACATCAACTTATTCTTGCCAATGGTTTTTAAGTGCGTCCGCTTATCATTATGATTTGTCGTTAGGACAAGGAGCTAATAAAGGTGAAGGAATAGCATCCTATATTTCTGGAAAAACAGCTGGTAGAGGGGCTCAATTAAATGGTGGCGGTGGTGGTAATGACCATAAAAGTGGCGGTGGAGGCGGAGGCAATGCTGGTGCTGGTGGAGTTGGTGGCCATCGAATTGCTTCAACATCTTTTAACTGCAGTGGAACTTACCCAGGAGTGGGGGGAAATTCATTGAGCTATTCCAATGCAGACAACAGAATATTTTTTGGAGGAGGAGGAGGGGCAGGTCACGAAAATACTCTTGGGCTTGGAACTTCGGGCTCCAATGGCGGAGGTATCGTCATTATAAGAGCACAGAATTTTGTTGCGCAAGGCCAAACTATAAATGTAGATGCGGCTTCGACTCCGGGAAATTCGTATGATGGTGCTGGTGGTGGTGGTGCTGGAGGAACTGTTTTATTGGACGTTGGTCAGTATACAGGCCAGTTGATAATCAATGCTAATGGCACAGATGGAGGAAGTGTTGATAATTCTGGTCCTTCGAATTGTAATGGGCCTGGCGGTGGCGGAGGTGGTGGTTTGCTTTGGGTAAATCAATCTGCTCTTTCTGGTGGTATTGTTCTAAATAATAGTGGGGGACAACCAGGAATTACAGTAACCACATTTCAAAATAATTGTACAGTAAATAGCAATAACTTTGCATTACCCGGGGAGTCTGGAAGCTTACTAACAGATTTGGTTTTATTCGAAAGTGATTGCGGACTGGCAACAATAAATCAATCTACCACAATCTGTCCTTTGGACAGTTTTTATGTAGGAGGAGCTTGGCAATATTTGGAAGGAGTTTATATTGACACTGTTACTTCGTTTTGCTGCGATACTATCTACACAACAACTCTATCAATTGGGCCTTTAGATGTTGGTGTGGTCCAGAATGGTGCAACATTAAGTGCAAATTTGACTGGCGCTGACTATCAGTGGCTTGATTGTGGCAACAACTTAGCGGTGCTCACTGGTGAAACGAGCCAGTCGTTTACACCTTCAGTTTCGGGTAACTATGCGGTTGAAAATACCCTAAACGGATGTACAGATACTTCAGGATGTATCTTAGTAGACTTGTCAGGGTTAATTGAAATGTATGAAGATATCATTACAGTCCATCCAAACCCAACCTCAGATATATTAACTATTTCAGGGTTAAATGAGGTAAATGGTTTACAGAATATGGAAATTACATCTTCGAAAGGAGAAGTAGTAATGAAAATTAACGGAACGGATCAAGAAATTAATGTTTCGTTACTCCCAGTAGGAGTTTACTTTTTGAACATAAATCATGAGCAAGGAACAGAAAAAATCCGCTTTGTGAAACAATAATACTAGAAGAGCCTTCCATCCCTTATCTGTTATAGAGTCAAATTATTCTTGACTTGATCTTTTCTATTTTTGAATCAAACTTTGGCCTCCCATTTCTATCGGTTGTGGTATTTCAAGTCTTTCTAAAATTGTTGGTGCGATGTCTGCCAAAATACCACTCTTTAGTTGGATGTTTTTATCCATTGTTACAAAAACCACTGGTACTGGGTTTAATGAATGTGCTGTATTTGGAGTTCCGTCAGGATTTATTGCAAAATCTGCATTTCCATGATCAGCGATGACAATAAACTCGTAATCTTTAAGCATTCCTGAAGTTACGACGTCCTTCAAACAAGAATCAACTGTTTCAACGGCTTTAATAATTGCAGGATAATCTCCAGTGTGACCTACCATATCGGGATTGGCGAAATTCAGACAAATAAAATTTGGTGTATTCTCTTTGATGTCTGTAACAATTTTATCGCGAACTTCCAATGCGCTCATTTCAGGTTGTAAATCATAGGTGGCAACATCGGGAGAATTTACTAATATCCTTCTCTCACCTTTAAACTCCGCTTCTCGCCCACCATTAAAAAAGAAAGTAACATGCGGGTATTTCTCTGTTTCAGCTATTCGGACTTGCGATTTACCATTGTCTTGCAATACTTCTCCAAGTGTTTTTGCTAAGTTATCTTTACTGAATATTACATTGACATTCTTAAACGAAGCGTTATAACTTGTCATCGTGTAATAGTCCAATTTCATTGCTTTCATTTCCAATTCTGG
>Ga0209600_1001777_pt1 | contig 13565 bp, 9 predicted proteins | sample COGITO_mtgs_1104_FD_185518 | JGI IMG/M metagenome (GOLD analysis project Ga0209600, IMG submission 185518) | Pelagic marine microbial communities from North Sea - COGITO_mtgs_110421 (SPAdes) (version 2) | ecosystem: Environmental > Aquatic > Marine > Epipelagic ... | reverse complement strand
TTGACAGTGAGGGGATAATCGGCCGAAGAGCGCTCGCTCATTGTTATTGAGGAGGAGCTTTGAGTAACCGAGGGAGAATGGCGGCGTTTCTTTATCGAAAGTGCAATGAGGAGGAGCCTGTCCCTAAAACAGAGTTACAAAAAGATCCACACCTTCCCCGCTCCCCGCTCCCACATTTTTTTACGACAACTGCCAAAAACCGTTTCAGTAGCATTTAAGCTGAAACTTGTCCCGGAAATCACTTCGAAAAAATAGGAAAACACTCTTTGAGTAATTTCCAAAATCAGAATTCTGCGCTGCAACCCGGTTGAGTTCAAGGGCGCCCTCCCCCATGGCTCCGCTGAATACCGTCCTCATTTTTCGGCACTGTTTACGTTCTACCCCATTTACTGTCTACGGTGACCCCGCTTACACGAATATTGACAACTACACTGCCCACACCTTTCCCGAATGGAGTGTACCTGAGTATGAGTGTCTGCCAAGGGGATTGGAGTTGTTGCAGGCAGCTGGAGAACAAATTTTCCCCAGTCTCCCAACTCCTGTAAAATTTAGAATCGATTCCTCCGCGAAAAGGGACAATGACACTGCGATAGCGTTGATGGAGGGAATGGGGTTGGACACAAGTGTTGGCGTTTTTGAGCCCTGTTTGTTTGACCCAAGCGACGAAGGGTGTTACTGTGATCCTCAAGACACGGCGGAGAAGACAGAGGCGATCTCGAAGCGTCTTGAGGAGTATGCTCCACCCTCGGACTATGAAAATCTGCTCGACAAAATGCAGTTCACTCTCGGAACCGGAGTTGCCCCGAGCATCGCAGACATTGCTAACTTTGTTTCAGGGGGGTACTTTACGGGCGGGAGCAGTGTAGCTTCGGATGTCGCTGAAATATTTCTCATGCAAATGGGAGGCGGAATTGATTTCGCTTGGGGAGAAATCGATCGAGGTGAGGGAGGGCTCGCTGCGGAAGGTGTTATGATGATGATGAATTTTGTGGGGCCTAACACACACAACACAACAATCTCTCGCTTTTTTTTACATCAGAGACTGTCTACAACTATCTACAAGCGCACATATATTACCGAGGGGTGCAGGATAGAGCTTTTGAAGTGAACCTGTATGATCATTCTTATATGAGCTCTGAAATCCTCAGGGCTTTGGGCGACCAATCAGGTGGAACAACAACGATAGTAGGTCATGATGGTGATCTCGATGCAATTGCCTCGATTTTTGGACTGCAATGGCACACAAATCCCTTTCCTGTCAACGCTACCACGCCTGGGAGTGCCCTAAGAATCGATGTGGGAGATAATGGGGCTGTTGAAGTCAGCGTCTTGTATCAAATTTTCGATGGATCGGATGAGGTGAAGGAGGTAAAGGCTGAATTTACCCATGCTAACGGGGGAAGCTTGGAAGACTTGTCAAAATTCGTGAACTCGAGAACAACGAATGATTGCGTCCCTTGACAATTTCTCACCAAAAAACTCTTTTTTTTGTTCATTATTTCTTAAATTGCCCTTCTTTCTATTCTCGGCACTACTTGAAGAAATAAAATGTTGTCCAGCCTCCGTCGACAGATTGCGGTTCACTCCTTCCACCGTGTCCATCCTTCGTGCTGATTGACTGAACCTCCCTCCCCTTTTTCTTAGTGAATTCCAGCACAGCTCGTTGCACTCCAAAATCACCCTCCTTTTCTTTTATTTGGTCAGGAATGAAATCGTGCCCAGCAATGAGCCCTCCTACTCTAAGTTTCGGCCACCAAGCAACCATATCCTCTAGCGCCCCCTCGTAATCGTGACGAGCGTCAACGTAAACAAAGTCTAACTGTCCGTCCTTGAATGCCTTGGCTGCTTCCACACTGTAATCTCGGTGCACGGTAAATCTCCCCGGTGCCAGGCCCCCAAGCATTTTCTTGACGTGATCCAAGTTGTCGTCGTGCTCTTGCTGGGGTGCGTTCGATATGTCGTTGTATTTCTTCGTCCCAGTCCCATCGCTCATCTCTTCCTGGCGCTCCCATGGGTCCACAAGGTGGAGATGTCCAGGCCAATTCTTCAAAATGTGCTGAGAATAGTGTCCTCTCCTGACGCCAATTTCTACGGCCTCGCCGGTCAGTCCTAGCATTGTTAAGTACCAAGGAAGGTCTCCCCTCGAGAGCGTCCGGTGACACATTGTGTGGTTGAATGTGCCACTGCTTTGTCCACTTTTAACCAGCCCCCTCCCAATGAAGGACAAGTCCTCCACAGCTGCAGCAGCCGGCGGGGGCGGTGGCACAGCCGGCTGCGGTGGCGAAGCTTTCGATTGCTTTTTCTTTTCCTCTGCCTTGTGGACAATTTTGGCAGGGTGCATGCTGTTCGAAACACCTGCGTGCGGACCGTAGTAGAAAATAAGCACGGCGTTGCATATTATCGAAACTGCAAGGAGCGCTAGGACGAAGTTTGGCTTGGACAACGCCATGCAGATAGAGAGAGATAAGGGAGGGAGGGAGGGCAATGAAGGCAAAAGTCAACGGTGGCAAAGACAACGGGGCCCGCAGCAGTAATAAAGGTCAGAGAAGAAAGTCGATAACCTATTCATGCGTTCGGAGTTCCATATTTCCACACGTCTTTCACCAAAAATATTCGAACCAAAAACCATAATTTCCCTTTTATCATTGTTCAATAGTCGTGAAATAGTGGATATATCTGCTTCTCAGCGAAAGTGTTCGGTAATCCATAGCGAATTAAAGCGTCCTAACCAGCACAGCAACTGAAAATTACACGACGACTCCTCGGAAACGGTTCTCCTCCTCATCATGTCTCACAACAATGTGACTTATTTTCTTGACCCCACCCACCTGCTACCTTCGTCTCCTTTGATTCTCTCTGCGACGTCCACCTCTGCGGGGTCGCCGACTCCGCAAATAGCGTCCTCTTCGGGACGTAATTTCCCCTCACCTCAGCCGAAGGCATCATCCGCTGTTTCCAGCGCTGGACAATCAGCCCTCACGTAAGCAACGATCGAATTGAGCGCATTGATAGCTTAGCGAGCCGCGAATCAAGCGATCTGGGATTTCGACATTTAGAGTGTCACATTATTTTCCACTTGGGTTTCTGGGTCTGCCTCTTGGTCAACCTCTTGGTCAGCCCCTTCACCTTCGCACTAACCCCTTTGTTAATCTCATCTCTCTGTTTCTCTTTCTCTTTCTTTGTTTTATAGCGGCCCTGTCCCGTGTGTGTACACCCAGAAATATCTCTTTCTCCCTTGCACGTTTGTGAAAAGCCTCCCAGATTCTGGTCGCTTCTCTGACTGCGCCGTGGTGAAATCATCCGATGGTCAAATTCACTACGTGCACTCGTTGTCGATGATGGAGACCATGGACCCTTCCCTCCCCCAGACCCTCCACCTCACGAAGACAACGACTGGAGTCGACGATATTCTCTCCCTTCCCTCGGTCACGGAGCCGACTTTACTGCATACGCTCCGGTCAAGGTACACTACACAGCAGATATACACCGAGGTCGGGCCAATTCTCATTTCGATCAACCCCTACGCGTGGATGGGCGGTTTGTACAATGAGGAAATGATGATGTCTTACCACGACGGAAGTGGGAATAGGGATGCCAACAATCAGCTACCACCCCACCTGTTCAAAATCGCTGACGATGCTTACATCCAGTTGATGAAGAAGCGTTTGACTTTTGGCGGTGGAACCGACGGCAGCAATAACGATGACGACAACAATAATGACGATGGGGACCTGAATACGAATACTCGCGGTCCCCTCTCGGCGCCGAACCAATCTATAATCATTTCTGGAGAGAGCGGCGCGGGAAAGACAGAAGCGACCAAGATCATCATGCAATATCTTGCCCGTATTACAAACCTTCACACGTCCAACAGCTCGGGCTCGAGTCCGTCACGTGCCCTCGACGGCACCGCGACGCTGGAGCAGAGGGTACTCTCCGCGAACCCCCTTCTCGAGTCCTTCGGAAATGCCAGGACGCTGAGAAACGACAACTCGTCCAGGTTCGGGAAGTTCATCAAGATACAGTTCGACAGTAGGGGGGCGATCATTGGTGCGAGCGTGAGGTGAGTGATAAAATTTGCGTCGCGGGGATAGGAAGAAAGACTGGTGGTGTTCTCCCTTTGTGTTGTGGCGCATGGCGGGCGACAGCTGTATTGGCGCAACTTGCGACTGCTTGCTCATTGTCGAAGTTGCCATCTCTCAGCTCGATTTACGATGTACGAATGCTGACTTTTTCCTCCCACTTGACTCGACTCGACTTGACTCGACAGTAACTATCTCCTCGAAAAGACCCGTATTACCACCCAGACAGTTGGCGAGCGCAACTATCACGTGTTCTACCAGTTATTAATGGGTGGCTCGCCCTCGTGGCTTTCCTCCTTTGGCCTGTCCAGCCTCGATACCTTCAGGTACCTCGGAGACGGCAAGAAACCTGGAAAGAGCACCATGGGGAAGCGAGATAAGGCGGCATTTACCGACACAATGGCTTGCCTCACAAGGATCGGAGTCACGGAAGATATGCAGAAGAAGGTGTTCGGCTACGTCGCTGCGGTTCTCCATCTCGGCAATGTTGAGTTTGTGACGAAGATTCAGGAGGAGGGCGATGCAAGCGAGCCTGCGACTGAGGTCAAACCAGGGAAATCTATCGAGTCTCTGGCCACCGCCTGCAGTCTTCTAGGCTTGAGCGTCGACGACGTCACTGCGGCAATTACTTCCAGGAAGATTACTGTCGGCGAGCAAACTATGCGCAAATCACAGAGTGTCGAGCAGAGCATCGACAAGAGGGATGCACTGGCGAAGCTCACTTACAGCAGCTTGTTTTTGTGGCTCGTTGATAAGCTCAACTGCACCATCAGTGCAGATGAGAGTGGCAAAGCTCCTAGCAGCCCCGCCTCGTCACCTGCGAACAGCCCTTCTGCCTCGCCGCCCGTGGGTAGCTCTCGCACTGCCTCTAAGAGCAGCGTTTTCGGGTTCATTGGGGTGCTGGATATTTACGGGTTCGAGCACTTTGACACGAACGGGTTCGAGCAGCTGCTCATCAACTACGCGAATGAGAGCTTGCAGCGCCACTTCAATCGCCACTTGTTCGAGCTTGAGCAGGAAGAGTACGAAAGGGAGGGTGTAGACTGGACCTACGTTACGTTTAATGACAACCGCCCATGTCTTGAGCTTCTCGAAGGTGGTAGTGGCAAGATGGGCATCGTACAGACGCTTGACGACGCTTGGGGCGGGATGGGTAGTGGAGAAGAAAAGGACCAAAAATTCGTATCTACACTGCACCAGATGTTCGGCGGCCGGAACAACAACGGCTGCAAGCACGAGTGTTACGACACGCCTCGTGTGAATTTCGACAAACAATTCAGTGTGTTCCACTACGCCGGAAAGGTAAAGTACACTGCCAGTGGCTTCGTGGAGAAAAACATCGAGTCGCTCAGCAACGAGCTGAAGGACCTTGGAAGCATGAGCTGCATTGATCTGACCAAGGTCGTCTTCGAGGTCGCGAGAAAAATGTCCGGCGAGGCCGAGAGGGAATCGCAGCAGAAAAAGGAGAGGAACCTAGCGAACCGCAGGCGATCTAGGATCAGGGGTGACAGCGTTGCGTCGCAATTCAAATTCAGCCTCCAGAAGCTGATGCTCCAGCTGGAATCGACCTCTCCTCATTACATCCGGTGTGTGAAGCCCAACCTAAAGAAGCAAGCCTCCTTCTTCGACTCCGGTGAGGTACTCAGGCAGCTTCGCTACGCGGGAATGATGGAGACGATCCGAATTCGGTCTGAGGGCTACAGTCTCCGGGAGGAGCATGGGAGTTTTTATGACAAGTTCAAGCTTCTCTTGAGCAGCAACGAGGCGGAGGACGGGAGCATTGAGCTTCTGGTCTCCTGCATCAGCAAACGCTTGAACGTGAGCATGAGCGACTGGCAGATAGGCCACAGCAAGGTGTTTTTGAGGCGCACGTTGGCGAATAAACTCGAGCGCCTGAGCTATTTGAAAGTCACCACCTCGGCTAGGACAATTCAGAACCTTTTTGTTAGGATGAGGATAATCAACGCCGCCAACAAGATCGTGTTGTGGAGTCAAGGGAGGGTACACGCAACGCGGCGTTGGCGCATTAAGACGGCGGCAGTCACGATCGGGGCAGCTTGGAGGATGAAAGTTTGCCATGAGAAAATGCAGGCCATGAAGTTCCTCGCAGTAAAGGTTCAAAGTCAGGTCCGGCGTCGCAATGCGAAGATGGTTGTTGACAGGATGCGTGATCCGTTCGCGGGTTTCACGTACGTCGACTTGAATGAGATGGTCATCAGCAAGGAGAAGGAACTCGACCTTGTGATCGAGAAGCGAGAGTTTGACAAAGCGGGAACGATCGAGGCTGATCTAGTTAAGCTCTCTGCGGCGAGGGACAAAGTTAAACCGATGACAAGGTCCATTTTGGAGCAAGAGATCGCCGAGGTCAAGAAGCTACTCGATGAATGCGTCGAAAAGCGACAATTCGAAAAGTGCGGAGGTTATCAGGAGCAAGTGGATGCTCTGATCGCCAAGCGTGCGGACTACCCAACAATAGAAGAACTCCGAGCCGAAGTCGGTAGGGTGGAAGATCTCGTCAAGAGGGGAATCGAGAACAGGGACTTCTCTTCCGCCGGACAGCGCCAAAAGGAACTCGATGAGGCCAAGTTGAGGCTCGAAGGAGCTCTCAAGATCGAAGAGAGCTTCGCGGCTGTTGCTGTCGAGGGCTCGAAAGAGGCGGCAGAAATAGCAAGCAACAATGTCGCTTCGGCTTCCAGGGCAGAACTTGAGGTCAAAATCATCGCTCTCCAGAAAGAAGTTGACATCTTCGTGGAGCAAAAAGATTTCGCCAAAGCTGAGGAGAAGCAGAGTCTGCTCAAGGTGAAAGAAGGGCAGCGACAAATTTTGCTGAGCTGCAAGGAGATGACCTTACAACTGGTCGAGTTGAAGAGAAAGTGCGACGAGTACGTTGCTGCGAAGCAATTTTCTAAGGCCGACGAGATGCAACAAAATATTGCAAAAATGGATGCTGCCTACAAAATCGAGAAGGCGAAGGAGGTCGAACACAACATGATCTCTGAGGTCATCGAGAAACCAAAAAGTAGGCCAGTACTTGGCATCATAAATGCTGCGACTGGCAGTGGAAGTGGAAGTGGAAGTGGAAGTGTGAGGGCAGGGAATGGGATCCCAGACAAGGAAAATGTGAGCGGCAACACTCGAATGACCCTTGTGAAACCTAAGCCGCCTATTGGTATGATGACGAAGAAGGTGATGAAGGCAAAGACGGCTGAGGCGACGCGACCTGTGAGCAAGTTGAGGCCGAAGAAGCCGCTCATCAAGGGCAGTGATGACAGCATTGTTGATGTTGCGAGCTTCTTGGCGGCGAAGAGGGGAGACGCTGCATTGATTACGGACTCGAACGGCGGCTTGGCTGGTATCATCACTGACAATGATATTTGCAGGCGCGTTGTTGCCCAATCTCTTGACACGAAGGAAAGTGTGTCTGCTGTGATGACTGCGAATCCCAAATGCGTTGCGATGAATGACGACGCTATGGATGCCCTTGCGATGATGATCGAGAATCACTTCCGCCACCTTCCTGTCGTTGACGAGGGAGGCAGTGTCGTCGGATTGCTCGACATTGCCAAATGTCTCTATGATGCAATTTCTAAGTTGGAAAAGACTGGAAGTAAGAGCGAGAACAAAGTCGACGAGAGCCTGAAAGCAATGACTGCGAATCTTGATAGCGTCGGAGGCGCTCAGGCCGCGGCATTGCAGCAGCTGCTGGGACCATTGATGAAGCAGGCGTTTGGAGAACAGTCCTCTATTCCTACCTTGAGGAGTTTGTTGAAGAACAAGACTCCTGTTGTGGTGAAGCCCGGTGCCACAGTGAGGGAAGCTGGATGCATGATGGCGGAGGCCAGGAAAGCTGCGCTTGTTGTTGAAGATGGCGAGCTTGTCGGTATTTTCACGCCAAAGGACTTGATGTCAAGGGCAGTTGCGAAGGAGAGTGTTTTGGAGTTGACAGCTGTGAGCAGTGTGATGACGCCGAATCCAGAGAGTGTACTGCCTGACGTGACGGTGCTGGAGGCTCTTCAGACTATGCACGAGTACAAGTTTTTGAGCCTGCCAGTTTGTGAGAGCGACGGAAGCATAGTGGGCTTGGTAGACGTTATGGACTTGATCATCGGATGCGGTGGCAGCGAAGGTTGGAGGTCGATCTTCAGCAGCATTGCCGCTGATGGCGGTGATGATGATGATGATGATGGAACTGCAAGTGTTCAGAGCTCGTTGCGAGCACCTCCGTCAACTCTACGAATGGTCGGCAAGAACAGGAATGGTTCACAACTCTCCAAATATGATGCTCTTCCTGACTCTCCTGGACAGAGCATTGCTCCTTCCGACTTTACCCGTAACACTATGGTCGGAGAGGAGTTTGTATTTAAGGTTGTTGATAGTGGCGGGAACACCCACCGTATTCGCACAGAGAGTAATAATGTCGCGAAGTTATTGAAGGTGGTGGGAGATAAACTTGGGAAGGATGCAGACCAGCTGACGCTGAAATTTAAAGATGACGATGGAGATGTCGTTGTCATCAGCTGCGATGATTCACTAAGGGATGCCGTGGAGAGTGCTAAAAATTGTGGGGAGAAGAACTTAAAACTCAATGTTGAGGTCACAGAATCGCTGGGAAGCAAAGATAACTTCACAGGGGGTAGTGACCCTGTCAACACGAGCTTCTTTGAGGGCGAGGATGCCGCTCAGAAAATTGCACTCCTCGGGGGCGGGGTATTGGTAGCGGGTGTGTTGGTCGTTACTGCATTTATGAGAGGGAAAAAATGAATTAAGTAACAATATTGTTTGTTGCATGCTCGAATCTTTGTTTGTCATTATTCTCTTTTCTCTCCTCCGTTCTATCATGGCGTACGTAGTATAAGAAGATGCGTATACAACGTGTGTTCAGCAAGGCATCAGACTGAAATCGCGGTTTTTGTTTTCGAGTTTACGTTGGTATTAGTACCTGTGTTCGCTGTTCGTTCGCTGTTCTCGATTTCGTGGAAGGCTCTCTTCCTGTTGATAATAATGTTTTTATCATGCACCCCCCCTGTTAGGCACTAAAATTGTCAAAAAGAAAAATTTCGCGGCTCTCGATTGGCGTTTTGCAAAATCTGTATATCTCGGTTCCTCGATCAATAAATTCACTAAAATAAATTCAAAATCCAAATTAGCATTTTTATAATTTATTTAGTAAATAAAAAAAGAAATTAATATATTTAATATAATTAATAAAATATTTATCTTAATTATTATTAAAAATATAAAATTATTATAATTTAAATTTATTGTATAATAATATGAAAATATTTGAAACTAATTGTATTCATTTAGGATATTAAAATACTTTAATAATATTATGAAAGTATATTGTATTACAAAAATGTATTTAAATAAACAAATCGAAAAGGATCCAATTGTTGTGTAAGGGATCACAATGTTGTCCGCTCTATTGCCATGGCGGCGGGCGTAGAGCTCCTCATGGATGGCAACCTCATTTCTCTCGCGTGCCACTAAGTCAAATTATTATAATAATTTGACTTAATCAAATTTTATCTAACAGGGGTGTTGTGTGACATTAATCAAATATTGGCTAAGGTAGGGCAAGTTACAACAACATCTGCCTCTTATTATTATTATCCCCCCCTTAGCCCCTAACTATTTTAACCTTGTTGATTTGGTATTAATGGTTAGCATATTATTGTTACCGACTCCGTTCATAATACATCTAACTGACAATCACTCGATATGTCACGTCCACCCTCCCTCCGTTCTGGTCACGACCTCCATTATATGGGTCAATGCAATAACTAACGGTCCGCTTAATCACAATGCTGTCGTCAACACCCATGGCATCATCATTCCCAGCAGCCTCCAGCCTGGCCACGAGCTCTGCCTTCTTGCCCTTGGTATCCAAACCCCTCTTGGTCAGTTCCTCCTTTAGTTTGGCGACAGTAAGTTTGGACCAATCCTCAGCAGGCTTGGCCTCGACCTTGGCCTTTTTGAATGAAGGCTCTACTACACTCTCCTCCTCCTCCTCTTGCTGCTCACAATTACGCTCAATCAAAAGCGTCTTCTTGACGAGAGATTCAAAAGCTTGGCGTGCTTCCTTCTCGTCGTCATTGTCGGCGTAATAATCTTCGGGGCATTTCGCGGCTAGTGCTTCGTCTTCTGGATAGTAGTAGGAATAGTCAGAGAATGAGCTGGGTTCGTGTTCCTCCAATAAAAGGCAAACCCTATTGATGATCATTGACATCGCAATCTTTTCAGCATGTTCGGGCTTAGTGCTCTCTGTCTCCATGCAATATGATCCAGCTGAGAATGGGTTGGCTTCATGGCAAGCCTTACACATACCGACCATCTCGGAGTTCCGGCAGTCAACAAAGTAGTCATCGGTGTAATTTAGCTCTGAGATGTCTTCATACAACTGTAAAACCTTTAACCCCTCGGCTTTCCAATTGGCAATTCTTTCCAATAATTCCGCCTTCTCAGCGGCCCGCTTTGCCTTAGCCCTCGCCTCGGCAGCTTGCTTCTCGGCGAGTGTAGGCAATCCCAATCGTTTGCAGAGCTCCACAACGTCCGCCTCGGCGACTGTGCATCCCTCCCCCTCTTCCCAGGGGTCCTCTCTCCCGTTCATGTAGCATGTCATCTTGGCGTCGCACAGCTGCTGCCACGACACTCCATATTTCTCACAGAGGTCGGCGGCAATATCGCAATGATTTCCAGCAGCTTCAAATTCTCGCACATTCCCGCCGCTTGGCCAAGACATGGCTTGAATAGGGTAGGGGGGGGGCAGGTGATACTTGTTGATTTGGTGGTGACCAGAACTACAATGAGGTTAGCTGCATGAGATTTTTCGAGTAGGGACCGCTACGTTCAAGTATAGCTGTATTTCTCGAAAAAAAATTTCTGGACGAAAAAAATGGAAAATTTCGACGGAAAAAATGGGAACCATTGAACCATTTGAACTTGAAACTTACTCAATACCCCTACTAAAAAGACACGCATAATCATTAAAGGCTGTCCTTTCTCAACAAAAGTACAATCAAACGGGTAAGTAGCCCTATTAAGTGAAAATTTTTTAATCTCTCATTAGTCAAATCACCGTGTCGCGATCAAACCACACCACAGAATACAGAATTTGTTCGTAGAAAAAAGTACACTGTTTAACAACACTCTTACAAAAAAAAAGTTCAGTTATTCTTGATCACATCGCCGTTTTCGTCCACAGGTTTACCATCGCTCCTAGTCTTGGCAAATGCCGCGACATCCTGGAGAGACTTATCCTTGTTGTGATAGATGGTCCTGATAAGGCTTGAGCTGCAGGCTTCCGTGCGGGGGACGAAGTGAACCGGCATAACAGACTCGACCCAGGGGCGACTGGGAAAGTTGAGCATATCGTCTCCACGCGCGTAGCAACACAATCCGTTGTCGATATCATACTTGCTGACCATGGCGCTGATATAGGGCAGCGGATCGGTACTGGGGATAACAAAGATCTGATCGCAGTACGGCTTGACATTGTTCATCCGAACCTCGAGGTTGTCAATGGTGTTCTTCTTCTTCAGCTTAAAGTAGCTTGCGTCGTCGTGGATGCCAACGACGAGGAAGAAGCCAAACTCTCTCAAGCTTGCAAGGACGTTGATGTGCCCCCGGTGAAAGAGATCGAAACATCCGATGGTGTAAACCTTTCGCTCACTCCACCCGGCTGGCAGATTGGGCTTGAGAGCGATGGTCAGGTCAAGCATCTTGGTGACCTTGACCTTGAGATCGTTGAGCCCGCCGCCGCTGAGCCAGGGCATCTCATTCAGGCACTTTTCGTATTCAACGGACTGAATCTTGCTGCCCGTCTGCTTGTCCAACTTCTTGAGGATCTTCCGGAAGCCAATTTTGTTGAGCTCAAGAAATTTGCTCAAAAGCTCCAATTCTCTTTCAAAGGTCTTGAGACTCTTCATGGAGTAGATGTAGCACTGGAAGTGCTCGTTTTCAGCCACGCGTTTGTACAATTGCTTCAGGGACATCTTTCCGCCTGCCTCCTCAATCTCAAAACTGGTCCTCACACCTGACTTCTTCTCCCCCTCATTTTCAGAAGACTTTGCCTTATTCTGAGAGGGTTTGGGGGCAGGGGGGGGGGTATCCTCCCACTCGGTCTCCGTCTCCGTCTCATCCTCAACCTCCGTCTCGCTAATGACACTCAGCCCCTTTACATCAAGCTCCCCATTCTCATTCTCATTTTCATTTTCATTGCCTTGGTAATTCTCCCTCCTGCTCAATGCCTTCAGCTTGATAGCCTCGAGCCCCAGCGTTGACCTGCTGCTGCTCACCAGCAACTTCTGAACACGCCCCTCCAGCGTGTCAATGTAACCGGCGTGAAAGGCCTCTTTGTCCTGGTAGAATTGAGCCAGATCGTTCTTCTGCTTCTCCAGAAGCTTTAGGAAGGCGGATTGGTCACCTGTTTTGATCGATTCCTTCAGTGCTGCGTAGTCGATAGCGTAGTACCTCCATTCCTTTAGCACATTTTCGCGCAATGTCTGGCCGAATTTCATCTCTTGAGAGTAGTCCTGGATCGGCAGTCGGGGGTGTTCTTATTTTCTGAAAAAAACGAAGGAGACGCTAATTTTCGGCCAGCAATGGGTTCATTCAAAGAATGCGTAGTTCGAGCTTTAATTCGTCGTGATAGCAGGCTTGCGTGGAACGGTAGATTAGTTTGCCCCCCAAATTAAAAAAAAATGGCCGAAGAAAAGTTTGGAGCTCCAGCGCAACAGTCTTTACAGATTTTACCTTAAACGTACTTCAGTACACATCCAATTGTGCTCACTGATAGCTGCAGCGACCACTAAATACTCGTCGTAACTCTCCCACCTTAAAGGGACCACCTCCGAAGACACGGACTTCCTCAAAAAATCTGTGCTGGGCTGAGGGAAAAGAGTTGCCTTGGGGCACCCGAGAATAAATGAGGCTGTCGCGCGATGAGAGTTTGTTGGTCAGCGGTGCAATCGGAGGTCCGTTCACCATCCTAGTCTACACCCCGCTGCGGAACGCCATCACACTGGGCAGCAAGTTTGAGTCTGGTTCGCTTTCCCTCTACAAAAAAACCTTGCGAAACAAATTTGGCTACACTGGCGCCCTCTCTCCGACTGTATTCTCGTGTCCGCAGTTTGTTGCGATGGGCCCTGTTTACCATTGGTACGCATCGATGGTGGGGGGAAACCTTGCGGTTTTGCCGACTGCAGTGACTGAGAGCGTGATTAGTTATGGATCCCAGTGTCGAAATGCCCAGCTGGCGTACAATGCAAGTAAGTTGGATAGTAGGATATAGATGGATAGTTGTTGTGGTAGCGAAATCAGAGATGAATTGCAAAAAAGTCAGTTGGATAGTAGGATATAGATGGATAGTTGTTGTGGTAGCGAAATCAGAGATGAATTGCAAAAAAGTCAGACAGACCATAGAGACATACAACAAGCAGCCAAGCCCCACCTTACGCTCCCTGCTCACACAAATGGCCCCCT
>Ga0209600_1001762_pt1 | contig 13621 bp, 14 predicted proteins | sample COGITO_mtgs_1104_FD_185518 | JGI IMG/M metagenome (GOLD analysis project Ga0209600, IMG submission 185518) | Pelagic marine microbial communities from North Sea - COGITO_mtgs_110421 (SPAdes) (version 2) | ecosystem: Environmental > Aquatic > Marine > Epipelagic ... | reverse complement strand
GGGTGCCACGAGCGATTACGCGCGGCTCAACCCCCTCGGAAAGTGGTGTTTTACGCATGTGAACTTTCAGAATTTTTTCGCGGCCAATCACATCTGGATTTGGCACAACAACCTGCCGGTCAAAACGACCCGGGCGAAGCAACGCCGGATCAAGCACGTCAGGACGGTTGGTTGCGGCGATCAGGATCACCCCTTCATTCGCTTCAAAACCATCCATTTCAACAAGCATCTGGTTCAAAGTCTGTTCGCGTTCGTCATTGCCGCCGCCAAGACCGGCACCACGATGCCGTCCAACCGCATCGATTTCGTCAATGAAGATGATACAAGGCGCATTTTTCTTTCCCTGTTCAAACATATCGCGAACACGGCTGGCACCAACACCAACAAACATTTCGACAAAATCAGAACCTGATATCGTAAAGAAAGGCACATTGGCTTCGCCAGCAATCGCCTTGGCAAGCAAGGTTTTACCGGTACCCGGAGGGCCAACAAGCAAAACGCCTTTTGGAATTTTGCCGCCAAGACGCTGAAACTTGCCTGGATCCTTGAGGAATTCGACAACTTCTTCCAATTCGGTTTTGGCTTCATCAATACCAGCCACATCTTCAAAAGTGACGCGGCCTTGATGTTCGGTCAGTAATTTTGCCCGCGATTTGCCAAAGCCCATCGCGCCGCGTGAACCGCCCTGCATTTGCCGCATGAAAAAAATCCAGATGCCAATAAACAGCAGCATTGGGAACCATGACAGTAAAATCGAGAAGAAGCTTGGCATGCCACTATCTTCAGGGGTTGCAACGATGCGAACATCATTCTCATCTAGAATTTTAACAACATCGGTTGATGGCGGCATCACAGTTGTGATTACCCGTCCGGCGCTGGATTTACCGCGCAAATTACGACCATCGATCAATACTTCTTCGATCTGGTTGGTTTTGACCTTCCCCATAAAATCGGAATAGGCCACCTGATCGGCCGGTGTTCCGGTTGACGGAGTTTGGAACATATTGAACAGCCCCATAAGCGCCGCGCCAAAAATGAGCCAGATGATAATATTGCGTGCCAGATTATTCACCAGATTTATCCTATCAATGTATCTGCAATAAACGTTGGACGTCTTGCCATCCCTAGAAACCGCGCCGCCATAGTGGCTGGCAGTTCTGTACTTTCATACCCTTCTAATTGGGGATAAATCGATCCGCCGTCAAGGGTTGTTAACACAGGAATTGCCTGTCTTGCGCGATGCGGCAGCAAATGCCACCCATCCGGCATGGATTTGACATGCAAAGCAGCGCCGGAATCACCCTGTATTCTGGGCGTATCGGCAAATCCATGCAGCATGCCCGCCTGCGCGCTTTTGACCAACCAACAACCGGCAAAGACCAGTTCTTGGCCAGCGGCAATCGGCGTGGCAGTTACCTTGCGGCCCGTTTCGCGAAACAGATGATAATTGGCCCAAGATGCGTGGCGTGATGGAGGCGTGGTAATTGGGCTAAAATGACAGCCGCCAATCGTTGCCGAAACACCATCATCACAACGCTGGCGAAGCTGATCTAGCGCCATTCTTGCCGCCCCATATTGCCCGCCGCCAACCGCCATAATGAGCCGGCGCATGATAAGCACCCAAAATGATTGCGGCAAATCGGCAAACGCGGCCATGTTCACGCTGGCATAACCCGCTGGATGCCAGTCAACCGCTTTCCCAATAATCCGATCACAAGCCTTGTCAGCCGCGGCGCTTAGCCGCGCTGCGCCAGCACCAAGACGGCGCAATTGGCCCGAAGATAGCGCGATATCGCCAATAGCGTCATCTTGGCGATCAAGATCAGCCAGAAATTTACGGATACGCACGCGTTCAAAATGATGATTCTGGTTGCTAGGGTCAATTTCAAAATCGCAATCAAGATGGTGGCAAACCGCCTTTAACTGATCAGGCATCCAGCCCAAAACCGGCCGCGCAACAACAACATCATGCTGCATTCGGTGGTAAGCAATCCCGCCAAGACCGTTTAAACCCGATGATTTCAACAAGCGCATTGCCACTGTTTCAGCCTGATCGCTAGCATGATGTGCAAAAAGCAAAGCGGCCTTTTTTTGCCGTGCCACTGCTAATAGCGCGTGATGCCGGTTGATCCGCGCCCATTCCTGCAATCCGGTTGTTGGAAGCGGTTCGGTAATCTGTATAATATCGCTGGCAACGCCAAAGCTGCGCAAACGCGTTTGCACCCGTCTCGCCTCATCGCCCGAGCCATCACGCAACCCATGATCGACAATCACCGCATGATGATGCTTGCCAGTTGCATCGGCATAACGCTGCGTCAATAAAGTCAGCGCGGTACTATCGGGCCCACCCGACAATGCCGTGACATAGCCTGTGCATTGATCAAGCCCCAGCCCCGCTATGACAGCGGCGAAACGGGCGTCAAAAGCCGTAACCGGGTTAGCTTTTACACTTAGCAGCATCACTAAGGGCGGCAAGCTGGGTCATGAAAGTTTCAGGCGGCGTATCAAGAAGCTTTGGCAAGGATGCATAGATTTCGCAGGCCTGTTTTGCCGGTGCAAAATGTGAGACTGACTCGGCAATCCACATGGTCGTGTCAACAAGCCGTGCATCACCTGGATAGGTGCTGTTAAATTCGGAAAATGTCATTGCGGCCTTTTCATATTCACCGCGCATGAACTGCACCCGCCCCAACCAGAAAGTGGCATCGGCCTGACGTTCGTGATCTTTGTTAAAGACCCGAAATTCGGCAAAGGCCAACTCGGCTGTTTCCAGATCATTTTGCAAGGCTCGCCCTAGCGCAAAGCGATATTGCTCTTCGGGGCTTACCGCCGGCAAAACCTCAGGTTCGGCAGGCGCCACAGGAACGGCTGGTGCATTATTTACCGCAACATCCGCGTTGAGGGTGCCTGCATCGCCAGAAACCGCATTATCAGTAGGCAATGCGCTGTTATTGGCTGTTTCAACGTCATCTTTGGCGGCGGCAGAATCGGGTGCTTTGGCAGTGTCAAGTGATTGAAGCTCGCGGTTGAGCGCGCCTTCTTCAACCGACCATTTGGTGACACCACTGTTGCTTTCGCGGGTCATTTGTACATTTGCCGGCGCATCGGCGGCGGTTGTTTCCTGCTGTGCTGCCGCATTGGCAAGATCATTGCCACTAAGCGAGATCAGCGTTTGCACCCGCTTTTCCAGCCGAAGCAAACGGAATTCAGTATCAGATGTAATTTCAAGTGTGCGTTCCATCCGGCGACTGGTCATCGCCAATGTATCATTCAGCTTTTCCATCTCATTGCGAAGCGCATTTAGATCGGCCACCTGAGCGGTGCCAGCCTGTGCCGAGCTTGACCCAAGCTGTTCAACCTTAAGCTTGATCTCGCGAAGATCCTGTTCAATAACCCCGCGGATTTCTCTCAAACCCTGCTCCAAAATATTCATGCGTTGCTGTTGGCGTGTTAACAGCGCGCTGGCATTTGACGTTATCGCATTATCGCTTGTCGCCCTTTGCGCCATCGCATTTGCTGGCAGCAGCAAACTGGCCAACACCAAAAAGACTATCCGCTTATTCATCACGTCAATTCCCAACAACAAAGAAAAATTGATGATTGCAATCATCTGTTGCAAACACACTAGAGGCAGTTTTAGGCAGAATTTAGGCAAAAAAAGAGGAGCGATTGCCCCCCTTTTTCAATCAGATCAAACTGTCTAGTTCAGAACAGTTGCCGCACGGCGGTTCTTAGCCCATGATTCTTCGTTTGAACCAGAAACCGCTGGACGCTCTTTGCCGTATGATACGGTGCGGACGCGGGCGGCGTTCAGGCCTTTAGCGAGAAGATAATCACGGACAGCCACGGCGCGGCGATCTCCTAGCGCGAGATTGTACTCGCGGGTGCCACGCTCATCAGCATGACCCTCGATGATAACAACTATGGTTGGGTTCACATTTAGGAAAGCGGCCTGACGATCAAGAGTGGCTTGCGCCTCTCCGGCCAGCTCAGAGCTGTCAAAACCGAAATACACGGTGTTACCAACCTGTGCCAGCTTTTCAGCGTCACTCATCTGCGTTGCTGTTGTTGAGCTGCTTTCTGAGCTGCTTGCTGTTCCAGCGGCTGTTGCAGCGGCTGTTCCAGCGGCTGTTGCACTGCTTGATGAACTACCAGAGGCACTGTCACCAGCAACGTTTGACGCGGTTTCACAAGCGGTGAAAAGAAAAGCTACTGCGCAGATAGTGAGGAGACGTTGAAACATCTGTATGCTCCCAAATTGTTTGTCCGGCACACCGGATGGTTTCTATTTCGCTTTGTTCTAGGTGACACACAAATAGCTTGTCATCTAAATGTCACGATATTCATCTAAGGGACGCACCCACATTGCCAGAGTGTACTAGCCTAAATACTGTACTTTAAATAGCGTAAATTCATAGCAATTGAAACCAAAAAATTGACCAATCGCCTATAAAATTGGAATTTTTCGGAAAGACCGTCTATCTTCGCGCCGATTAACATGATGATGATTACCTTGTCCAAACATCATCGGACAAACCAAAGCCTTTGCCCGAGGCATGCAAACAAAGATTGTAAAATTTCTGTTAACTCGCCAAATTCGTTTGGTTAACGCAATATAGGCGACCATGCCGGATCGGATGCGTCAGATGGAGTAATGATCCGCTTTTCGTTAAATCCGGTGATGTCGATCCGGTAAACATGCGTATCGCCACCACTGCCATCGGTTTCAAAGGGCTGTTGTTTAAAATACATCAAGACGCGGCCATTTGGTGCCCAGGTCGGCCCCTCAACAAGAAACCCAGATGCAAGAAGCCGCTCACCAGACCCATCAACATTCATAACACCAATGTAAAATTGGCCATTCGCCATTTTGGTAAAGGCAATGATATCGCCGCGGGGCGACCAAACCGGCGTTGCATAGCGGCCTTGGTTAAAGCTAATGCGCCGAACATTGGCACCATCAGCATCCATCACATAAAGCTGCTGGCTGCCGCCACGATCAGAATTGAACACAATTTTTGAACCATCAGGTGAATAGGATGGTGATGTGTCAATCGACGCCGATTGCGTTAGGCGATTGATCGCTTGGGTTCGCATATCCATTTCATAAATGTCAGTCATGCCATTTTGCGCGAGGCTCATGATCAATTTATCACCTGATGGCGCAAAGCGGGGCGCAAAGGTCATGCCTGGAAACGAGCCAAGCCGTTCGGTGCGCCCTGTTGCAATTTCAAATAGATAGACATTTGGTTCATCATTGAAATAGTTCAGATAGGCAATTTCATTGGCTGTTGGTGAAAAACGCGGGGTCAAAACCAGATCAGCACCTGAGGTCAAAAATTGATGATTATGTCCATCCTGATCCATAATGGCCAACCGCTTTAAACGGCGGCTTTGCGACCCTGATTCAGCAACATAGACAACGCGCGTATCAAAATACCCCCTGTCACCAGTGAATTCCTCATAGACAAAATCGGCAATCTGATGCGAAATACGGCGAATGGCATTTTGATCGGCATTGCCGCCACCGCCAGTGATATTGCGCTGGATCACCACGTCCCACAGCACAAATTCCACCTGCAACATGCCAGCCGAGTCAACATAGGCCGACCCAACAAGAAGCCCCTTGACCCCCAAAGGGCTCCAATTGGTGAAATTTGGCCGAATTGACGGCGCTTTAGGTGGCTCGATAAAGGCCGCGCTATCGACCGGCGCAAATAGACCCGAACTTTCCAGATCTTCGGAAATAATCTGCGCGATTTGTTTGCCGACCTCGGACACGACACCATCAGGGCCGGTAAAATTGGCAATCGCGATCGGTGTTGGCGCGACCTGGCCTTCGGTTATATCGATGCGAAGCTGGGCATGGGCTATATTGCCGAATAGACCAAAACAAGTCGCAATCACAGTTACCAATCGCAAAAACATCATCATCGCTAATCTATTCCTATCTATTTACTTGCCAATATGCGCTGTCCGGCGCAAATCAAGTCACGTCATTATCGTGTTAAAAATTTCGGATCAAACCCGAAGATAAAGCTTTTCCATTGTTCATATTTATCCAAAGGCACCGGCAAAGGCGAACATTTAAACATTGTGCGAATGGCCTCGTCGGCGGCAACCCGAAATGTCCGGTCGGTGGCAAGTCGCATTTTATTGTCAACCTCAGCTGTCAAAACCTTTCCGCCTCTATCTAACGTGACAATTATGTCAACAATTAGCGTGTTTGCACCTGCCGTGCCAATTGGCGGCGACCAGCATGATGACACATGCTGTCGAATGCGATCAATGTCGGAAAGGCCAAGCGGGCCAACAACCGGCTTTTCCGGCGCGCGAAGGGCATTACCGGCCGCCGTTGTCAAATTGCTGGTCAAAGTTTCAGCCGCTTCTTGGCGTTCTTTTTCACGCCGTTTCTTTTCGGCATCTTCGGATACTGCCTTAGCCTTAGCAAGATTTTGCATCACCCCGCTCAACGCATCTTCACGCTGTTTTTGCAACACTTTCTGGCGTGCCAGCTTATTGATGCGTTTTGGCGGTGATTGCGGCAGGCGTTTTGGTGCTTTGAGAGTCGCGGTGGTTTTTGGCTTCGATTTTGGCGGTGCCGGTGGCTGGGCAATTGCCGGTTTTGGTTTTAGCTTGGGCGTGATTTTTTGTGGCAGAATTTCTGCTTTTGGATCAGGTGCCTTTGGAGCTGGCTTGGCAACGGGCTTTGGCGCGGGCGGTTTTGCACGCGGCGGGGCTGGCGGTGGCGGCGGTGGTGGCTTTTTTGATTTTGCTGCCTTTTGTTCCTTTTTTGCCGTATTCGGCTTATCGTCTTGCGTCAGATTTGTCGTTGGCACTGATTGCACCATTTCCATCACCACGATGGGTTGCTCATCAGGAAGGTTGCGCTTGATTGATGGCAAGCCAATCCACGCCAGTACCGCAACACTAACGTGCAATCCAACCGAAATAATCAGCGAACGACGATCCATCTCTAGCGTTCCACGCAAATTTCCATCAGACGGCCATTACTTCGCTTCAGGAAGCTGGGCCACTAATGCAACCTTTTCAAATCCGGCTGCCTGAATGCGACCCATAACACCAAGCACATCACCATAGGTCACTGCCTGATCACCACGCACAAAAATACGAACATCAGGATTGGCGTTGGAAATGGCCTTCAGGCGCGGTATTAAAACCTCGGCATCAACCGCGGCTTCTTGCAAATAAAGGCTGCCATCAGCTTTGATCGAAACCACCAAAGGCGCTGCATCGGCATTGATTGTCCCAGCCTTGGTTTTTGGCAAATCAACCTCAACCCCGACGGTCAAAAGCGGTGCTGTCACCATAAACACAATCAGCAGAACCAGCATAACATCAACAAAGGGGGTGACGTTAATCTCGCCCATTGGACGATGCCGCCGTCCACCGGTTGATCGTTTAATTCCCGCTCCCATTATTTGCCGCCTTCGTCAAGCTGGCGCGCCAATAGAGTGCTAAATTCCTGCGCAAATGTTTCAAGCCGAGCGGCAAATCGTTCAAGATCACCAGCAAATTTATTATAGGCAATAACCGCCGGAATGGCCGCGGCTAGTCCAAGCGCGGTGGCGAAAAGCGCCTCGGCAATTCCGGGCGCGACAACCGCAAGGCTGGTATTTTTTGACTCGGCAATCGACTGGAACGAACTCATGATCCCCCAGACCGTGCCAAGCAAACCGACAAAAGGCGATACTGAACCAATTGACGCCAGAAGATTCATCCCGCGTTCCATCCGTTCCATTTCACGCGTAATGGTGAAATTCATTGACCGGTCAATCCGGCTAACCAATGACGCGCGCAAATCGGCACGGCCAGCATCGGCAAGCCCGCGCGACGTTGCCCGTCGCCATTCACGCATCGCCGCAACAAACACAATCGACATTGCATCGCGCGGATTGGCACCCGTATCATCATACAGCTTGTCAAGCGACCCACCTGACCAGAAGGCATCTTCAAAGGCCTGCGCCAAACGCCGCTCACGCCGAATGATGGTGATTTTTTCAACCACAATCGCCCAGCACCAGACCGATGCCAAAATCAAAAGCAACATGACCAGCTTGACGAAAGGGTCCGCCGCCCAGAACAACCCCATGATGCTAAGATCTGCACTCGAATGGGTTACCGTCAACTCCACAGAATTCATTTATTCACCCTCTGTTTTCGTCCAAATAACATTTACATTCGCACCTTTCACCGGTGCTGGTTATCCATCTGACAATGCCAGATCGGAAAATTTGGCTTTGACCGCCACCGGCAGCCGACATATTTTTGGCCGCGCGCCATCCGCCAGCGCGACAAGCCCTATGTCTACGACAAGTCGGGCAAGAATATGGCGATTTTCGCGATTTATGATTTTTTGTTGCAATTTCAGTGATGCGCCGCCAAGCCGCAGCAAGCCGCTTTCAACATCAATAATATCACCAAGACCAGCAGGAAGATGAAAATCAACCTCGACCCGGCGTACCACAAAGCCTAATCCGTCATCGGCAAGCATTGCTGGCTGGTCAATACCAAGACATCGAAACCATGCTGATCGAGCGCGTTCGGCAAAGGCTAGATATTGGGCGTGATAAACAATGCCGCCAGCGTCGGTATCTTCATATTGAACACGAAGTGGGTAAAGATGGTTGCCGGCGTCAAACCGGCCATCAAGCATGGCATCGGCACCGGCTGCCAGATTGGCATGATCGAGGGTTGTTTCCTTATTTTTTTGCCGATCACCCACCATCATACCCTATTCGATGTCTGCCTCATCACCACCGATTTGCGTCAGAAGATCAAGCTGTTTGGCAGCCGATGCAGGCGGCGTCATACCAAGATAGGCCCAGCCACCAACCGACAAGCACCGCCCGCGCGGGGTTCGCATCAATAATCCGGTTTGCATCAAATAAGGTTCAATCACTTCCTCTAAAACATCACGCTGTTCAGACAATACCGCAGCCAGCGTTTCCACACCAACCGGTCCACCAGCATAGGATTCGGCCAAACAGGCGAGATAGCGCCGATCCATCTGATCAAGGCCATTGGCATCAACTTCAAGCCGGTGCAAAGCGGCATCGGCAACTGCCGCGGTTACAGTTCCCGCGGCTTCGACCGCCGCAATATCGCGAACCCGCCGCAATAGCCGGCCCGCCACACGCGGCGTTCCGCGCGCGCGCCCTGCAATTTCGGCCGCCCCATCAGCGCCAAGATCAAGCCCAAGCTTGATCGCCTGTTTGGTTAGAATGAGTGACAATTCATCAGGAGTGTAAAACTGCATCCGCATTTGAATGCCAAACCGGTCTCGAAGCGGGGTTGTTAGCAGTCCCGATCTTGTGGTCGCACCAACAAGCGTAAATGGCGGCAAATCAATCCGCACTGAACGCGCCGACGGCCCCTCGCCGATGATCAGATCAAGCTGAAAATCTTCCATCGCCGGATAAAGAACTTCTTCAACCGCCGGCGCAAGACGATGAATTTCGTCAATAAACAACACATCGCGCGGCCGTAAATTGGTAAGCAGTGCTGCCAAATCACCCGCCCGCGCAATCACCGGCCCCGATGTTGCCCGAAAGCCAACACCCAATTCAGCAGCGATAATCTGCGCCAAGGTTGTTTTGCCAAGACCCGGCGGCCCATGAAGCAGGCTGTGATCCATCGCGTCGCCACGATCACGCGCGGCATGAATGAATGTTTCAAGATTACGCCGTCCATTGCCCTGCCCAATAAATTCGGCAAGCGAGGTTGGCCGCAAGGCGTTATCGCTTCTCTCTTGGCTATCAGCGCCAATCAGGCGGCTGGGGTCTTCTGCTTGGGTCATGTTCCCATCTCCCGCAAGGCCGCCGCAATCACATCTGAAAGATTGTCACCGCCAGCCTTTGACTGAACCCGCATTACCGCGCTATGTGCCTCGGCGCGTCCATAGCCAAGATTGACCAGCGCCGAAACCGCATCACCGAATAATCCAGCGGCGGCACCGTCAAGCCCGCCCGTCGCACCGCTGGCCGCGCCAGCACCAGAATCACCAATCACCAAAGCACCGCCAAGGCTAGTGATTTTGCCAATTTTCTCGCCAAGTTCATTGACCACACGCTGGGCAATTTTAGGGCCAACACCATCGGCGCGCGCCACCATTGCCTTGTCACCTGCGATAATGGCATTGGTTAAATCGCTTGGTGATAACACCGATAAAATCGCCATCGCCGCCTTGGCACCAACACCCTGAACCGTGATCAAAAGCCGAAACGCATCGCGTTCAGCCAGATCAAGAAAACCAAACAGCGTCATGCTGTCCTCACGAACCTGCATTTCGGTTAAAAGCGTAACCTCGCCTGCCATGGTGCCAAGCTGACCTTGCGTGCGGCCAGAAATATTGACCGCGTAGCCGACCCCCTGAACATCAAGAATCGTCTGCTGATCATCGGTTCGCACTATGGTGCCACGCAATTGCGCAATCATGTCTTGCCCCCATTGCTGGCATCAGCTCGGGCAAGCGCTGCTGCGATGGCTGCCGAAAGACCATTGCCCGCTTGTTTCTTGCCCGCTTGTCCTTGGCCCAACTCTAACCCGTACGACGCCGCTGTACCAGCCTCATTGCTGGCGGCGATCGCAATTGCTAGCGCATCGGCAGCATCGGCATTTTGTGCCGTGACCGCCAACAGGCGGGTAACCATATCTTGGATTTGCTTTTTATCAGCAGTGCCAGTGCCAGCAACAGCCTTTTTGACCGCGCGCGCCGAAATTTCGCCAACGCCAAGCCGATTGACGCCGCAAGCAAGGATGCCAACGCCGCGCGCCATGCCAAGCCGAAGCGCCGATCCGGCTGATTTTGCCACAAAGATTTGTTCAATCGCCGCCTGATCGGGCTGGTGAAGATTAATCACCTCGCAAAGCCCATCAAAAATAATTTGCAGTCGCGCCGCATCGTCAAGGGTGGGTTTGGGCTGGATGGCACCATTGGCAATATGCTGCAACCGCCCGCCATCAACCGCGATAACGCCCCAGCCGGTGCATCGCAATCCCGGATCGATGCCAAGAATTCGCATCATCGACTCCACTCAGGCAAGCTTGGCAATGACGTCATCCGAAATGTCAAAATTTGACGACACATTCTGCACATCGTCATTATCATCAAGCGCATCAAGAAGCTTTAACAAGGTAGCGGCCTGTCCCTCATCAACGGCAATCAAATTTTGCGGTTTCCATGTCAGACCCGATTCTTCGGGCGCACCAAATACGGTTTCCAATGCTTCGCGAACAGCGTTGAAATCATCTGGCGCGCAAATCACTTCATGCCCGGTTTCATCTGATTCCACATTTTCAGCACCGGCTTCAAGAACCACTTCGAACATTGTATCGGCATCAGTCACATCAGCAGGATAGGTGATCTGGCCAACCCGATCGAACATAAAGCTAACCGATCCAGTTTCGCCAAGTGAACCGCCGAATTTATTAAAGGCGGCGCGCACTTCTGATGCGGTGCGGTTCCGGTTGTCGGTCATTGCATCAACGATCAGCGCGGTGCCACCCGGACCATAGCCCTCATAGCGGATTTCATCATAATTTTCACCTTCACCACCCTCGGCGCGTTTGAGTACGCGTTCGATATTATCCTTGGGCATATTGGCAGCGCGCGCCGCCGACAGCGCCGAGCGCAAGCGCGGGTTTGAATCAGGATCGGTGCTGCTTCGGGCGGCAACGGTCAATTCTTTAATAAGACGACCGAAAACCTTGGCGCGTTTTTTGTCCTGCGCACCTTTGCGATGCATGATATTTTTAAATTTGGAATGGCCTGCCATGATCTCTTATTGCTTATCTGCTTGATTTTCGGGTTTGCTTTTTTTCGGCTCAAGCCAACGGCAAGACCCGATGCCAAAACGTATAGCAGATCAAAGCTTGGGGAACCAGCCTTGCCACTCATTTTTCGTCACAACTATTAGGGCTGGCATTACAGGTGGCATTATGGCTGGCAAAGAGAGATATCGGCTAAGCTGACGACAAAATCCCTCCACGGCGAAGCGGATAAATTGCGGTTGCAAGGCCGGTTTCGGCTGTTTCAACAATCACGCCGCTCAGCGTTACCGGCCCAAGTGCAACCGAAAGACGGCTATTGCCGCGCCCAAGAAAGCGGTCGGTTGCCGCGCCTTTATCCATGCCAATCACACTATCATAATCACCGCACATACCAACATCGGTCTGATAGGCCGTCCCACCCGCCAAAACGCGGTGATCGGCGGTTGGCACATGCGTATGTGTTCCCACCACAAGCGACGCTCGGCCATCAGCATAATGGCCAAGCGCCATTTTTTCCGATGTTGCCTCGCCGTGAACGTCAATCAAGATAAAATCGGCATCACGGCCAAGCTTGTTGCGAACCAGCGCATCATTCAATGCCGGAAAAACCGGATCATTTGCCGCCATAAAAAGATTGGTCATCAAATTCACCGCAACGAGCCGCTTGCCAGCGGCATTCGTCACTTGAACAATGCCTTTTCCCGGGGTACCTTCAACCATGTTCAACGGCCGCAGCAACCGCTGTTCAGACGCGATGTAATCAATAATTTCCTTTTTGTCCCAGACATGATTGCCGGTTGTCAGAACATCAGCACCAGCGGCAAAAAGCGCATCACATATTTTCGGCGTGATACCAAATCCGCCAGCCGCATTTTCACAATTTATCACGATAAAATCGAGCGCCAGTTCATGACGAAGAACCGGTAACTGTTCAATCACATCATTGCGCGCCGTCCGGCCGACAATATCTCCCAAAAACAAGACGCGCATTACACTCTATCCTTATTAATTGCCCTATCTGCGGCATTGCTTGGCATGTCACGATCACCGAAATGATTACCGCCATTAAACATCAAAAAGCGGCAATCAAACCACGGCCATCAAATCAATTTCGCAGAGGCACCGGCGTGAACAAACCGGTTGGGCACAGAACCGCATCAAGCGGCATGTCATAGGGGCCAACCGGTATTTTGTCCAGCTTTTGACCACCATAGGCAATGCCGATCACCGATAGATGATGCCCTGCGCCCCTGAGAACAGCAAGCGTGCGATCATAAAAACCACCACCATAGCCAAGCCGCCAGCCAGCCGCATCAAACGCCAGCATCGGTGCCAGAATCACATCAGGACGGCAAAGCGGCTGATCTGCAGGCGGCTGTTTGGTGCCATAAGGCCCATCATCGAGCCGATCCCCAACCGCCCAGCGATGAAAGCGCAAAGGCTGACCCTCGGCTGGCGTGATGGGCAAAGCGGTCGAACAGCCCAAACCGGCAAGCCGCGCCAGTAGATCAAGCGGCGATATTTCACTTCGGATGGGGAAATAGGCGGCATAAATGCCTTTGCCAAACCGATCAATCAGACGCTCGGCATGCGTTGCCAGCAAGGCCGCGGCATCGGTTTCACTTGCGGCAAGGTGATTGCGATTTTGCGCCGCCAGCTTGCGGCAGGCCACTTTGGCTTCGGCTGGATCAAGATTGGCTTTGGATAAGCCAGACGTCTTTTGTGACATGCAAGCCTCATGGCCAATAGCAAGAAAGCGGCGACAACCACCTTAACCGTCGTTGTATCATCCTCTGTGACCTGCTTTGCAGGTGGGTGCCACATAACC
>Ga0209600_1001739_pt1 | contig 13741 bp, 12 predicted proteins | sample COGITO_mtgs_1104_FD_185518 | JGI IMG/M metagenome (GOLD analysis project Ga0209600, IMG submission 185518) | Pelagic marine microbial communities from North Sea - COGITO_mtgs_110421 (SPAdes) (version 2) | ecosystem: Environmental > Aquatic > Marine > Epipelagic ... | reverse complement strand
CCCGCCAAAATTACCGTTGCAAAGATGTATTCGGGGCCTTCGATCGCGGCCAAAGACGCAATGACTACTGCAATGGCTCCTGTGGCACCGCTGATCATTCCGGGTCGTCCGCCCAAAACGCTTGCCACCAGGCCGACCACAAATGCAGCATAAAGCCCCGTCAAGGGACTCAGGCCAGCAATGAGCGCAAAGGCGACGGCTTCGGGAATGAGCGCCATGGCCACCGTTAATCCACTCAACACTTCGAGCCGATAATCAACGGTTTGGCGAAAGTCAAAAAGGGCGAGTCTCATGGGCGATGATTGCGTCGGAATAAAGCGTCAGAAAAAGGCGCAAAGATACCCGTTGAGTCCCTTCGAATGACCCGCATAAAAAGCAGCTAAAATGATTCGATAGGCCCGCGCTTAAAGCGGACGGCAGATGTGCTGGCTGAGTTGCCGAGAACCATCTTGAATGCGGACAAGGGAACAGGAGCTGCGCCAGACGCTCCAAGGAATGTCGATTTGATTCATTCCTTCGAGTTCATTTATGAGTCTGCCATCCATGCCAAAGAGTGCCACGGTGAAGCGTTTTCCAGCGCGCTCGGGGGTGATGGTCAACCCTGCCGATGTGGTCTTAATTTCCCACGCATCGGGTGCAGTTGGAGATTCGATGCTCGAAATTGTCACCGGTTCGACGAAAACACCGTCGATGAAGTAAAAGGCACCGTATGTGCTGACAGCGCCGGTTGTAGCAGGATTAGCCTCGAGCACGGTTTCTGCATCGGTTTGAAAGTTGCCGATGGTGATGTGGTCGTAAGCAGCATCGGCAATCACCGTATCTGAAATCAAAGTCCAGCGGATGTAATCGCCCAAGACTTCCTCGGAGACGACTTGAGGAGATGCTGCGAGGACGCCGTCGCTGTTGGCAGCAATCGCCCCTTCGCTCAAACAGGCGCCAAGGCCATTGGATCCGAATTCAATGAAATCAGCGAGCGAGGCATAAAATCCAATTTTGTAGGCTTGCCCCGGAATGAGCGGCGAGGAGAGCGGCGACTGGATGTAATGCCGTTGGTTGAAATCGGGAATCGTGTACGCATAAATACCGGCCATGGATTCACCATCCAAGGGCATCTGTGAGCCTTTGATGCCAATGGGGCCGGGGTAGGTGCTTGTAGGCTGGGCATTCCAGCAATCGGAGTTGACGTTGGTAAAGAACAACTGGGGAGTGCCCTGCGTGGGGCTTGTCCAATCGATCAGGTTGTTTCCGAAGTCGTTTGCGCCCATGATTCCACAGAATGATTCATCGCCGCTCTCAAAGCCGGGGTCACTTAGGAGGTTTTGCGCTTGAGATTGGCCGGCGACGAAACAGACAATGGCCGCTAAAAAGGAAAAGGATCGGAGGGACATATCTTGGCTATTCATGGCGTGATAGTTCGAATTCAAGGCGCGGCAAGTCTACAATCTTTCTTCCTCCTCTTGACATCGATTAAGTGATTTAACAGGGTCTGGCTCTGTTCCGCCGGTCACAGAGCTTTCGAGCATGCCAATGCCAGTGCCGTCATCCGGAGAGGAGTTGATGCCGACGCTCATTCCGCAGGGCTGAGTCACAACGCATTCACAGTCTTGCGAAACGAACCCAGTTTCCATTACGCCAATCAGCTCCTGAAGACAAGAATCACCCACATTCAACTGCAGCAGTTCACAATCGTAGGAAAGGACAACGACAATGGTGTCATGCTCACCTCCTTCCAAAATGATGAGCTCATCGATGTCTTCCTTTTGACATGCCAACAAGGCAGCGGAAAGCGCTACAACACCACAAAAGGCTCCAAAAAATGAGTGCCGGTAATTGCTATTCCTCATGCGGTTAAAAATCAAATAGGATTCGAAGTGAATATGAAGAAATCCCGCAGGCACTGGGCCTGCGGGATTTTAACCCAAAGCAGAAATGAGTTAGAATGCTGCCTTTTCCAGGCATTATCGAATCACGACTTTCTCTGTGCGAATGGAGCCGTTCTGTCGAACCTGGCAGAGGTACAAGCCAGGCGCCAAGTGAGCAACATTGATGCTATGCGCGTTGTTGGTCTCTCCGCGGTTTCGAGTTGTTTGTACAACCACTGATCCATCCATTGAGAGCATGGTGATTTCTACCAGACCGGTAGAAGATGCTTCCCAATTCAGGACGAATGAACCGTTGATCACCGGGTTTGGCATGACGTTGAAGCCAAGTTCATTTGCCGGTTGTTCGTCAATGCCATTGACAACACCATCTTCGCCATTCATGATCGTGATGCTGAATCCGTCCATGAATCCATTGATCCAACCCAGCGAATCGATTTCGAGCAGTTGGCAAGAAGTCGCCGCGCAATCTTCTTCTTCGTTTGAAACCGTCAGGCACAAATTGTAAGGTCCACTTCCTCCATACGTCCACGAAGGGAATGGGTCGCTACTCGTGCCTTCGTCTCCAAAGTCCCATGAATAGGTATTGTTCTCGTCGTAGCCCCAGATGAAGACAAAGAGTTCAAATGGGATCACTTCGTTGTCATCGTAAGCTTGCACCACAGTGAAATCAGCAACACAGGCGTTGGGTTCTTCATATTCAACGCACTCGCAGTCTTCTGAAACGATTTGCAACAGATCCCCATTGCCACAGAAATCTCCCACATTGGCTTCGAGCTCAGGACAATCCCAGGCTGTCGGGACGTCTTCCCAGCCGAATGCAATGCAGCCGTTGGCGTCAGTGATTTGGATGAAATAAGAGCCCGCTTGCACACTATCGAGCGTAGCATTTGTACCGAGCACTTCATCAAAGAAATTCATCCAAACATAAGCGTAAGGAGGCGTGCCTCCTGATGCAATGGCTTCCACGCTTCCAGAGCCTGTTCCATCGTCGAGTGAAAGTAAATTCGTTTCGACGACCAGGTCGCAATCTGGAATCTCAATGCACTCGCAATCGGAACTGATTTCACCAAAACCACCAATTGCAGTAGTGCACCAGTCACCTATATTTCCGCCAAGATTAGGGCAGTCAACATCATTGCCTCCATTGCCGGGGTCCCATGAACCATCCCAGTCGTTCGCTTCGATCCACTCCCAAACATCGGAGCACGCTTCTTCGTCGCCTGCTGCTGCTGCTGCAATGGATTCCAAGAGACCACAGTACCACCAAGCATCAGGGTTGTCTGGGTTTCCGCATTCCATTGATGCATAGAGCAAAAGGAGTCCAGTATCTATGCCTTCAAAGCAATTTTGTGCATTATAGACGCAATCACAGTTTTCATCTATGACTCCCCAGTCACCTTGGCATGGGTCACCAATGTTGCTCATGAGGTTCGGACAATCCCATTCGCCATCGCCGCCGCCGTCACCACCACCACAACCTACATCTAGACTCGCCACATAAACGATGTCGGTTGGTGTGTTGCTTTGAAAGTTAATCGGAGGCAAAATCGTTGAGTCTTCGCCGCATATGACCGCTGCAAACATCGATAAATAAGGGATCGATTCTTCCCAATAGTATTCTGTGGTAAGCGTTCCCGCTGGGAGCATCGTAAACGTGTATTGCGGATCATACATTTCCCACCCAGAACCCATTTCGTTTCCTGTGCCCATCGAATCGGGTAGCACGCTGAAAAAGATATTGACCTCAAACGTCGCGATATCAGACGATGGGATCACGTTCAACTGGAGATCCAATGTGGTCTGGCCATAGGCCGATCCAAGGCCAAATAAAATCAAGGCGAGTGAGAGGAGAGTGTGTTTCATTTCAATCAAAAAGTTTTGTTCATAAGGGAATACCACATTGTGTCTTCTCTGTGACAAGGATTCATCAGAAAGTTAAGGGATAGTTCGTGAAATTGGCATAGTTTCGACCCATGGTCATCAATCGCAATCCATTGAATCACAGAGAAACATCATTTGGATTCATGGAAGTACTGGCAGAAGCAGATGGCAAGCCGCTTGTGGAATTCTTGCATTTTGAACGGAACGGCAGAAGCCATTCCCACGATGAATGGGAGGTGGTAAGCGTAACAGCCGGCGGGGGGAAGATCATGGTGGGAGAGGAGGTTGTTGTGGTCCGTGCAGGCGATACATGCCGCATTCCACCGCACACCGCGCACTGGATGGAGCCCGATGGCACCATGGATATTTTGATATCGTATTTCCAGGAGTGAAGGGGTATGCCATGTCGTCCACGTGGATCGTTTAGTAACCTCCAGTAGCTGGTCGTGCGGTCAATGGATTAATGTGCTTAGTTAGCAAGACTAACCTTTAATCTTTCATTTCATGAAAAAGAGAATGATTGGAACCCTCTTGGGTTTCTTGGCCATGTTTGGCTTCGGGGCAATTTATTATGGACTTCTTACGGCTGAAGCGGGTGCGGAAATGGCGGCGAATTTTGCGAGCTGCATGAATGCTGAACCCAACATGCCGTACATTATTTTGGCCAATGTGATGGGCGCCTATCTTCTGGTCTACACGTTTGACAAAATGGGGGTCAATGAAGCCAAAGCCGGCGCTTATCAAGGTGCCATGATCATGGCGATTGTCTTTGCGATGTCCAACCTGTTCATGGGTGCACAATTCACCATTTGGGATACGCAAGGATTGCTGATTGAATGGGGCGTTGGCATCGTGCATGGTTTGCTCGGAGGCGCTGCCATTGGAGCGTACAATTCTAAAAACAGCTAATTGCCTTGAATCATAAGGCTGAGAAGAAAGCCCGGTTGACGTTTGTCTGTCGGGCTTTTTGATGCGCTTGAATTGGTTTGCGAAAGTTACCGCACCATCAAGCGCTGCATGGGGGAGCTGCCAAATTCACCCACCTGGATGAGGTAGGCGCCACTGGCCCATTGGCTGACATCGATGGGCCGTCCGTCCCAAGTGCTTTCCATTACGATTCGGCCTTGGAAATCCAGAATGGTTACTGCGCTGAAAGCAGGGCAATTGCGCAACGAGAAACTTTCGGAGGCCGGATTCGGCGCAATGGTCCACTGCGGAGCAGTCTCCGTGGTGGTCAATTCAAATTCATCCACGCCGGTGACATTGCCATAGATGTAGTATTCATACTCCGCACGGGCAGGTGATAATGATATGGCACCGGCGTTGGATGCGCGGATGTAGAACATCAAGTTTTCACCATTGGTCTGCGGAAGAGGGGCTGTGTAAGTTCCGTCGTTCGAAATGGCGTCTCCGCCCGTGCCGTCATCTGACATGGCAATGGATTGAAAGTCACTCGCGATTTCTCCGGTGGTCCACATCAATTCCAATCCCGTTGCATCAATGGTGGGCACTTCAATCATCCCGTTCTCAATCACAACCGTTCCCATGATGGGAGCTTCATCCGAGACTTCCGGATGATTGCTCAAGAAATCCATGCGTTCTTCCACGGTGCTCAGGATGCCAGCGAAGCCCCAATCCGACCAAAAAGCACTGTTCACATTCGTGTTGAAGTAAACGAAAGGGAATTGGTCATTCGGGTCTGCCTGCGCGGCATCATTGGCAAGGGATTGGAAAGCAGCGATTTCTTCCGCTAGTTCCTGCATGTCCATTGATTCTTCCATGATGGTGCGGATGTGAGCCAGATAAAGCTGCCGGTAGAGTGGCTGGCCGTACAAGTATTGCATCAATGGACGCTCATCCCACGCAGCTCCGTTGCCTGTGAAAAATGGGTCAAAATGATAAACATCATTGGGGCTCCAATAGCTCCAGCCCAAAATGGCTCCAACAAAAGAATTGTCGAAGTCCCACGGAATCATTTGGAATCGTCCTTCCACATCCTGGTAGAGGTAGTAATTGTGAACGTAATAGCCATTGTAGGTGTCGAGGTTGCTCACTACCGTATTCACGGCCATGGCCCAGAGCACGCGATCAATGTTCAAAATATCCCCCAAGTCTTGAGGTGAAAATTCCAAAGTCGTGATTAAATCAAGCAAGGCTTCCCAACCGTAATCGGACTTGATCGTGTAGCTGTCGTAGTAGTTCGTGGTGTCCGAACCGAGGTAGCCCAATGAAGGGATGCCACCATCGGTGCCGCCTCCGCCATTTTCGCTGCAGAAAACGCCGGCTCCATCGCATTTGAAGAGCACTCCGTCATTCTCGTCAAAGTGCTTGTTTAGAAATTGGCGATTGATCGATTCGGTGTTGACATATAGACCTGTATAGTCGCCTTGCGTGTGCAGCTTGATCAGGTTAATTTCTGGCGTAGGCAAATATTTACGATAGATTCGACTTGCCATGTATTCCTTGCAATAAGTGGGGTCGAGCCATGCATTGGCCAATTTGACCTTGTTGTATCCCATTAAGTCTTGTCCCGAGATCCAATGGTTGAAATCCAGGTTGTAAGGCACCTTGACACTTCCTGCGTCGTTGGGGAGGCAAAAGGTGGAATTGCCTTTGTAACGGACCCCTACACTGTCCACGGAAACCCCATCAATGGCGACATTGGCGGGAATTCGAAGGGACGGCTCATTGAAAAACGCATTGACGAGCACATTGTGGTAGTCGGCGTCTTCGAACGTGACATCCATCTGGCGCAGAATGCTTGGGTCGAACAAACTCCCAGCCTCGTCATAGCGCTGCTGGGGGTCGTGAATGATTAAGTTTTGGGAAAACGACAGCTGAACGATAAAACTCAGCATGAATAGGCTCAAGCAAAATAGACGCATGCCTCAAAATTACAGAATCTGAGGAATCAATTCCATAAGAGTTCGTTGAACGCTGTGCTCGTGGTGTCTCTCTCCAAGCCATAGGTTTGCTTCATCAAGACTACGACTTCTTGCGTTGAAGGGTCCGCGTAATACTGCGTGTTGAAATAACCGCTCCAAAAAAATCGACCCGCTCCAAGCGTGTCGCGCTTGACCCCAAAAGCCAATCCTTGTTGCCAAGGCCCAGAGAGCAGTCCCGGTGCTTGATCTGCCATGACGCTATCCACGGTCGCTTCCTTCAAAATTCGGACCCCCTCGCCGGCTCCGCGTCCAAGGTACATCTGCAAAAATTTCGCGTAATCGCCAGCACTGCTTGTCAATCCGGCTCCACCTGAGCACAACGGCCATTCGTCGTGCATGGGGTAGTCGATGGTGTAGTCCGCGTGTTGATGCGTTTGCCAAGAAGTTCCGTCAGGATGGCGCTCCATGACATTCGCCACTCGAAATCGATCGGGTTCAGGAACGACAAAATGGGTGTCATTCATGCCCAGCGGTTCAAAAATTTGAGCGCTCACAAATTCCGCATAAGGTTGTCCTGAGGCCACTTCTATGACAGCGACTAGCACATCAAGCCCCAGGCTATAGGTCCACCGAGATCCGGGTTCGTGGGCAAGTGCCAATTGGCCGATGCGTTCTGCGTTTTCCAACGTGCTCCGCTCGTCGCGTGGAAACAAGTCCGTGACGTCGTATTTGGTATATAGTTTTTCGAAACGGGGATCACCAATTTCGCCATAGGGAATGCCACTGGTATGGGTCATCAAATGTCGGATTGTCATCACATTCTCCGTTGGAATGCTCGAAAAAGAGGTGTCAGCCGCCAAAGAATCCAGGACACCTATCTCTGCAAATGCAGGAATGTACTGAGCGACGGGATCATCCAAGCCCAACAAACCTTTCTCCCAACAAATCATCGCAGCCGTGGCGGTAATGGCCTTGGACTGGGAGCAAATGCGAAACAAGGTATTGGGCATCATTGGTTGTTCGGAAAGTGGATCGGCGTGCCCGTAGGCGCGGTGCAAAACGACCTCTCCCTTCTCGGCTGTGAGGAGCACAGCTCCGGGAATCTGATCTGCATCGACAGCCGCCTGGATGGCGCCATCCAGCTTTTGCCAACGCTCGTCCAAAGGCTCAGTGCAACCCGAAATAACGAGGGCGGCCAAGCTGAAAAAAGCGAGTAGGAGAGGTGCTGGGCGGGTATTGCAGTTGTTCATAAGGCGAAGTTATGCATTGGGAGGCTAGGCGATAATTCCCGATGTTTACAAGATGGGGAAAGAAATCACGGGATTCTTACTGATTGCCGTTGCCACGCTATTGTTGCCTATTTCATTGCCGGCCAAGCATCTGATGCACGTGGACGCGGACCGACCTGCCGAAGAGAAGACCGCTTTGCTCATCATGAATGGATTTGGCGGGAGCAAACGCGCGTGCAAGGAGCAACTGGCGTTTTGGAAAGAGCAGGGAATGGATGTCTTCATTCCGGAAGTTTTGCTGCGTTCTTCTTTGGCGGCGAGCTCGGAGGCAATGGATTTGTTCATGAGCACCTATCACCTCGAAGCGTATTCAGAAGTCAAGGTCATCTGTTACATCGCGGGTGCTTTCCTCTTGCACACACATCTGGAGACCAACGATTTGCCCAACATGACGAGCATTGTATACGATCGCAGTCCCATGCAAGAGCGCGCGCCACAAGCCGTCATTGAGCGCATTCCGATTTTAGGAATGCTGAGCAAAGGCCGGGTGCTGGAAGACCTCAGTCAGGTCGAATGGCCAATGCCACCTACTGACGTTACCATTCGGAAAGGATTGATGATTGAGAACCGTGCAACGGCCTTGATGCGATTCCTTGAAGCAGAGTGTCGCGCCATGGGACCGCTTAATTTTGATTGGAAATCCATGGATCCGGATGCCGATGATGCGTTTCACGTCGCACTTGACCACGATATGATGTACCGGCGATGGGACTTGTTGGGTGAAGCCGTGATCCAATTTTTCGAAACGGGAAACTTTCCGAAGGGGCTTCCCAGAAACCGAATTGCGGTTGATCCTTTTGATAAAACCATGCCCATTCCTTGATTGCCATTTCTTGCGTCTCCTCCCATGAAAATACCAAGTACATACCACCTCAAGCCGGCGTTTCAGCGATTGTTGACGCCATTGATGCATGCGCTCCGGAGCGCTGGTGTCACGCCCAATGCATTGTCATGGATGGCCGTTGCATGGTCGGGAGTGCTCGGCTGGATGTTTGTACTCGGCGCAACCAATCGCCACTGGTATTTCGCGATCGCCGGCGGGCTTTTGTTGCGCATGGTGCTGAATGCTTTGGACGGGATGATGGCGCGTCATTTTGAAATGACCAGCACGGGTGGCGCATACCTCAACGAGCTCGGCGATGTGGTGAGCGATGCCTTGGTCATGTGGCCGCTGGCTTTGTTGCCAGGTGTTCATGTCGGATGGGTCGGTGGTTTGCTATGGCTGGCGGCCTTGAATGAAATGACGGGGGTTTTAGGCGGATGGTTAAGAGGCGAACGGCGTTATGAAGGACCCATGGGTAAGAGCGATCGAACGCTCGTTTGGGGACTGTTTTGTTTGGTGCTTGGCGCCGGAGCAAATGTTGCGCCGTATGTGGAGAAGGGAATCGCCGTGGTCATGGTCTGCTTGGTCTTGAGTACATTTATTCGAATTCGAAAAGCAATACAGGCATGAACAAATTAATTCCGATGTGGGGAATGAGCGCTGAAATCCAATGGGTGATTTTTATCATTCTGTGCATTTTGGTCGCGAGTTCCGTTGCGTGGTTCATTTTGGGCAAGTTGAAACCCTCAAAACTGGCGACGGAGTTGCAGGTGCGGACGCGATCGTGGTGGGTGATGTGTGCCTGTTTCATAGTCACTACGCTGGTGCATCCGCTCGTCACCTTGCTCGGTTTGATGTACCTCAGCTATGCCTTGCTTCGGGAGATGTATCCGTTGCTCAACCTGGATGCACGCGAACGGAATACCGTCTTGGTCTGCTATGCTACGGTACCAATTCAATACGGGCTGGCTTATTTTGGAATGGAAACCCTTTTTCTGGCGTTCATTCCCGTGTTCATGTTTGTCTTCATCCCTTTTCTTCTAGTGGTGCGCGGAGAAACCAAAGGGATTGTTCGTTCGATTTCCTTGATGCCCTATTCGTTGATTGCTTGGGTCTACGGGATGAGTCATTTGGCATTGTTGTTTCAATTGCCCGAATATCCGGGATTCACAGCAGGGCCGGAGGGCTTGCTATTGTATCTCATATTTTTGGTGGGGATGAATGATGTCCTTCAATTTGCTTGGGGAAAGACCTTGGGGAAGCGTCCGGTCCTGCCTACGGTCAGTCCGAACAAAACATGGGAGGGATTGATAGGGGGCGTGCTTTCCATCACGCTCATTGCCGTTGCCATGCGATTCTTGACGCCACTCAATATTTGGCAGGCTGCAGTTACGGGCTTTGTTACGGCGATCGCTGGTTTCATGGGCGATGCCATTGCTTCGGGCATGAAACGGGACATCGGGATTAAGAATTCGGGCCACGCGATTCCAGGGCATGGTGGCTATTTGGACCGGCTGGATGGTTTTTCAGCCGCCGCCGCTCCGTTTTTTCACCTGATCTTTTTCTTCTGCTACCATTGAATGGTGAAGTGCGATGAAGAAGATGTTGAAATCATACGAGCACAGCGATCTTAGCTTGCCTGCGCCCGCCTCTTGGAGGCGCCGGGCCATGCTTGTTTTTCTGTACAAGTTCTTCTGGCGTGCGATCCTGGGCGTGGTGATCGGACTGCGTTATCTAGGGGTGAAGAGCAATGTTCCGGACGGCCCCGTGATTTACATTGCCAACCACAACAGCCATCTGGATGCCATTTCCATGATGACGGTGGTGCCACGCCATCGGCTTCATTTGACGCATTCAGTGGCAGCGCAAGATTTCTTTGGCAATTCGTTCTTTCGCAAATGGTCCATGGAAAACTTAGTGAATGCCGTGCTAATCTCTCGCAAGCGGGGTGCCAACGATGTTGATCCGATTGAGTTTTTAGACGGTTTGCTCCGAGCTGGACGCAGCCTGATTCTATTTCCGGAAGGCACGCGCGGTGTGCCCGGCTCAATGGGAGATTTTAAGCGCGGTGTCGGCCATTTGGCTTCACGCCATCCCGGCATTCCAGTGATCCCCATTTACCTCGATGGTTTGTACCGTAACCTCCCCAAGGGCCGCGCAATGATTGTTCCTTTTGGAGGCAATTTGATCATGGGAGAACCGATGGTTTTCTCGGATGAAGACGTGGATCAAATCACTTCCCAAACGCAGAAGGCCATCGAAAACATGGCGCAACAATTGCGGGATTCCAATCGAATCTAACCACGCGTTTTGCGGCCGCGTCATCGGCTCGCGCCTCCCTTGCTTGTGCAATTCGACTACATTTGGGCGAACCTAACCCATCTACACATGTATGATTTCCGTTTTTTGAATCGGCCCATGAACCTGCTTTTGATGCTGCTGATGTGCTTTGTGGGAGGCTCCACTTTTGCGCAATCTGCTGTTGTCACAGGAACCGTTCTGGATGCGGAATTGAAATATCCCTTGCCGAGCGCTTATGTCTCGATTAGCACGGTGGATGGGCTCATGACTTCGACGGATATGGACGGCAGATTTTCGTTTGATGCGGTGCCCATTGGCCGCCATGTCGTGACGGTAAGCTTCATGGGCTATGAATCCAGGACACTCGATGGAATTGTCGTCACAAGTGGTCGACCGGTTGTCCTCGAAGTGCAAATGAGCGAAAGTGTGGTTGCGATTGAGGCAGCGGAGGTGACCGCAACCCAATCGGGGGAGGTGATGAATGAAATGGCAACCGTGAGCGCACGCGCATTCACGGTGGAAGAAACAGATCGGTATGCAGGATCACGAGGCGATCCTGCCCGAATGGCCAGCAACTTTGCAGGTGTGCAGGGTGCCGACGACAGCCGGAATGACATCGTAGTCAGGGGCAACAGTCCCAGTGGGGTTTTGTGGCGCATTGAAGGCGTTGACCTGCCCAATCCCAACCACTTTTCCGTGCCGGGTACAGGAGGCGGTCCGGTAGCCATCGTCAATAACAAGACACTGGCGAATTCGGATTTTTTCACGGCGGCATTTCCCGCTGAATTTGGAAACAGCACGGCTGCTGTATTCGACTTGAAATTGCGCAACGGTAACCAGGACCATTGGCACGGTAGTGCTCAACTCGGATTTCTCGGCACGGAAGTTCTCGCCGAAGGGCCACTCAACCGGGACAAACGGTCGAGTCTGTTGGTGAATTATCGGTATTCGACCGCATCCATTTTCTCTGCGGTGGGCATTGATATAGGTACCAGTGCCGTGCCCAAATACCAGGACGGAAGTTTCAAGCTCTTCACGCCTACCAAAGGCGGTGGTTCCCTCTCATTTTGGGGCATTGGAGGAAACAGCAGCGTGGACATCTTGATTTCAGACCAACTTGCTCCGGAGCGCAACATCTATGGAGACAATGATCGGGACCAGTACTTTCGAACGGGCATGGGCATGGTGGGGGTCACCCAAACCCAACCCGTGAACAATAAAATGTACATCAAATCCACGTTGGCTGTGAGCCGTGATCGCCAAGACAGCGACCACGATTATGTCACACGCGATCTCGTGGGTGATGCATATGAAAATGTTCAGACGAGTCCGCTGATGTCCTACGGTTTTGTCAAGGACCGGGTGTCGCTTGCGGTGCACGCCAATCGAAAGCTGACAACAGACAAAGGCACAGCGACCCTTCGCTTTGGGGTGAACGCCGACGCGATGATGTGGTCCTTCCAAGACAGCATGCGGTCGTTCATTTCGGTGCCAGATTCGATCGGTCCGGATTCGTTGGGCGATTGGAACCGACGCTGGGATGCCGACATGAATAGCGCTTTGATTCAACCCTTTGTTCAATTGAAACGCCGTCCGAACGATGCCTTGACCTGGACCGCAGGAGTGCACGCGATGATGGACACGCGCAGCGGCGCAGCTTCTTGGTTTGAACCAAGGTTGGGCCTGCAATGGATTTCCAAAGGAGGAACGGTCTGGTCTGCAGGCTCGGGATTGCACAGCCAACTCCAATCGTCTTACCTCTACGCTTCGGCTACGAATGCATCGTCGTCTGGACCGCTGAATATGCCCAATCAAAACTTGGGGTTCACCCGCAGCGTGCACAACGTTATTGGGATGACCGAACGATTGACCGATTTGTGGACGTTGAAACTGGAAGCATATCACCAGCACCTCTTTGATATTCCAGTTGCCGATTTGACTACCCAGTGGGGAGCGAACAACGGCAGCTATTCGTTGATCAACGCAGGAGGTGGATTCTCTCGTTTGTTCCCTGATACCCTGGAGAATGCTGGCACGGGCAGAAATGTGGGAATGGAAATGACCCTGAGTCGCGCCTTCCGAGAGGGATGGTTTGTGTTGCTCACCGCGAGCATATTCGATGCACAGTACAAAGGGGCAGATGGTGTCAGCCGGAATACGGACTTCAACGGGAGGTACGCGTGGAATTTCTTGGCGAGCAAGGAATGGAATTTGTCTGAGACGTTCGCTCTCGTCACGGGCCTCAAAGCAACCATGGCTGGTGGCCGGTGGTATGGACCTGTTGACGAAGACGCCTCCCAAGCGCAGCGTGAAATCATCTACGTGGATGGCGATCGCAATACCGAGCAGTTTGACGATTATTTCCGCCTCGATCTCAAAACAAACCTCACGTGGAACCGTCCAGAAACGACCCACGAGTTGGGCATTGATTTCGTGAACATATTGAATACGGAGAACATCCTAAAGCTTACCTATGCTCCGGATGAAATGGACATCAACGATCCAAATTACAGCTCAGTGCGAGAAGAATACCAATTGGGCTTCCTGCCCATCTTCTTCTATCGGGTGGATTTCTGAGGGTGTTACCCGATCGAATCACTCAAACGATACAGATGCGACCTCCAGCTCAAACGGCTGCGCAGTTCCGTCGTACTTCATAAGGCCAAAGCGAATGACTTC
>Ga0209600_1001733_pt1 | contig 13796 bp, 18 predicted proteins | sample COGITO_mtgs_1104_FD_185518 | JGI IMG/M metagenome (GOLD analysis project Ga0209600, IMG submission 185518) | Pelagic marine microbial communities from North Sea - COGITO_mtgs_110421 (SPAdes) (version 2) | ecosystem: Environmental > Aquatic > Marine > Epipelagic ... | reverse complement strand
GTTTTAAAAATATAGAAGCTGGCCTTAAAAAAGTTGGCTTTTCAGAAAATGAAGTAAACGGAATTCTAGGAAATAATTGGTATAATTTTTACAAAGGTATGAATTAATGAATGTTGAGTTAAGAGACCCCAATGTAGTAATGAAATTATCTAGACTTGGATCATTTCACCAATCTAAACTTTCATTTTTAAGAAGTTTTTTAAATGAGTTTAAAGACTGGGATTATAAAAGAGATTTATTTGAATTAAATGAGAAAGGGTATGGAACGGCAGTTTATTCATTTAAGAAAAAAAATAGAGTGTATTCCTTAATCTGCTTTGCTAATGAATTAGACGAAAGCGAAAGATCAGACAGAGTAATTGCTACAAAGTGGGACGCAGCCTTCACGCTTCATGATGGTGTTCCTACAAAACAAGATATTGAACGTTTAAGAAATGAAGTGCCAAAGCAAGAATTTGGAAGGCTTTCTTTTAAAGAATTAACACTATCCAGAGCCAATAAATCAGTTAGAGTTTTTAATCATGTTGTTGAAAACTTAAGTGAGGGCAAACAACCTGATAAAAATTTACTAAATAGTGTCGGATATTTATATAGAACTACAGCAGTTTATGGGTCAGGTAAGTTTGGGTTAGCAGATAGATTTAGAATTAAAGATAGAGAAGAAATATATGGACCTTTTAGACTGGAAATGATGTTGGTTTATTTAGTTCGACAATTTACTTTTGATCAAGTCAATCATGTTGCAAAAACTAAAAATCCAAAAAAAGCTGTAAAGCTTGATGAAAATATTTGTAAAAGTTTAGGTATTGGAAATTCAACTGGACTTGGCATGGCCCCATTTATTGTTAATCATCCAACACTTTTAAATAATTGGATATCAGCAAGAGAAATTGCTCTAAAAAAAATAAGAGAAATAAAAAAAGTATCAAAAAAAGATCAGAATATTTTTTTAGAATGTTTAAAAAAATCAATAAAAAATATTACTTCGTGGAATACTGAGAGTGAGTATCAAATAAATAAGATTAAGTCTTTACTTGAAGATTTAAATAGACTTATTTTGTTTTTAGATCAAAATTTTGATTTTGATCAAGATTATGCTTTTAATGAATTGTACTCGCATTTAGAAAAAAAATATTGTGAGGAATGTATTGAGTATGTTGTTTCAATGATGATGGAGCCATATGATGATATTGTCTCATCACTTATTAAAGGAATGAGTTCAGAGGAAGAAAATTACTTTAATATTCCAACTGATAGAACTGTAGAAGAATTAAGAAAAATTATAGAAAATAAATATCCAGATATTTTAGATATAGATTTCTCTAAAGATGAAAATAATTTAAATTTTTGGTTTATATCAAAAAATAAAGAGGAGCCAAGATTAGCAAATAGATTTGATGAAATGGGTGCAGAATTAGAGCAGCCTCTTGCAATCGCTCGAGATATTAAACGATTATATGAAGTATTATTAGAAACTAATAATAATTGGACTATTGCTAAATTTTTATCAACCAATAACGAATTGAGACATGTTATTAGAAGAGCATTTATAGTTGAAAAATTTCCTTATTCAGAAATACAGGATAATACAATTGGTAAAACAATTATACCAATTGATATGTTGAGATTAAAATTGTCATTTTTTGGGGCTTTAAAATTTGATCCACGCTCTGATAAATGGTTAAGAATATGCATGTTTCAAGGCGCACCCTTACCAGAACAATTAAAAAACTATGACGAGTATTGGGTTTATAATTAAAGAAGATGAAGTCTTTAAGTGAAATTGAAACTGTTTCAAAAAGAGCAAGTAGAGCTGCCGGTTATTCCTGGGGCATTGCAGAAGAAGTTGCAAAGAATATAAGATTGCTCGAGATTTTCAATCTGCCTGGAATTAAAAATCTTAATAGTTTTTTTAAGAAAAAAAAAAAATTAAGCCTTGATATGATTAGTATGATTAATCAAGACAACATAGCAAATAGAGACGGATATTGTCCAATAATTGCTGGAGTAAATGTTTTAGATCAAATCAAAACTTTAGAAAAATTAAACCAGATAAACTTTAAAAAGGTACTCTATCCTTTACTTTTCTTACCATTTATAAGTCGAGCTTCAGCAGTAATTGGAAAAAGAATTTTCTTAAAGATTGATGATAAAGAGTTTCTATTAAACTTTAATAATAATATTTATTCAAATTATACAAAAAATGAAATTATTGAGAATGCTGACAATATTTATTTTAAAGTTATTGAAAATAGAGATTCCTTTAATATTGAAGAATGGAATGAACTTTATAAACTTTCAGAGGAAACATTTGTTGAAGAAAATGAGTCATTAAAACAAAGTGGAGCTGGTGCTGGATTAACAGATAACGATTAGCTATCTAATTTCACTCATTGCTTTAATATGAGATGGCCTTGTTTCACAACATCCACCTAAAATAGTAGCACCATCATCTTTAAATTTTTTAACAAATTTAGCCATAAATTCAGGTGTTAAATCTTTTCTTTGACCTAAAAACTCATTTGGATTTCCTGTTTTGCTTTTATTATAGTGATTAGTATATCCATTTTTGGGCTTGGTTGTTTCAAATGCATTAAACTTAAATCCAAAAGGAATACCAAAACTTTTAACCTCTTCCAAATTTTTAGAAAAATTTTCAGGTGAAATACAAGACAAGATTACCCCAAGTAAATTTTTGTGGTCAATATTATTTATAATATCAGATATTTTTTCACCACTTGGAAGATTGACACCCTCAGATATGTGCGCACCCATCAGATAAGGTTTTTTGAAATTCTGGATTGCTTCAATTGCTAGTTTGAATTCTTTAACACTTGATAAAACATCTAAATAAAAAAAGTCAACATATGGATCAAGTAATTTTGCTTGATCATAAAAATTTTGTTTAATTTCTTCATCTGCTCTCGTGTCTTCTTCGTAAGTTAAATATTGAGGTGGAAGACCCCCAGCTATAAAAATATGTGGAAATTGTTTTTTAGCTTTTTGAGCTATCTCTCCAGCTTTTTTATTTAGGTATTCAAATTTATCCTCAACTTTATTATCACGTAACCTAACTCTTCTAGTTGTAAAAGTTGTGGTAACAATAACTTCAGCTCCAGCTTTAATAAAATCTAAATGAGTATCTAATAATAGCTGATGATATTCTTCTTTAAGTAATGCATTAGCACTCCACAATGTTCCATTAGGCTTCATACCACGAGCTAATAATTCTTGCCCCATACCACCATCTAGAATTCGTGTTGTTTTAAAAAAATTAATATCCATTCTTACTCCTTACTTTTTTAGTGCTTTGGCTTTATGCCAGGTGCACAATATAGTCCAACTACCTTTACCAATTATCTAATGATTTCCTTTTTAGCAGTTAGTACCTGCAATATGGATCAAATCGGTTAATATATTTATATATCTAATAGACTGATTAGTAAATCACTTCTTAAATAATATTTTAGCATTAAATGAGAAGGATCTTCTCTCACCATCAACATTAAATGGGTAAGCTGTGTGCATTAAATAATTGGGAAAAATTAATAAATCCCCTAATTTAGGGTTTAAATTGTAGATGCATTTACTTAAAAAATTTTTCTGACCATTGATAAAATCAATAGTTCCATTAGTTTTAATCTTTTTATTCTTAAGAAATTTATTTTGATTCATATCTTTTGGGATTTTAAGATAGCCAACCCCTGATAATTGTCCTCCATGATAATGAATGGGGTTATACTCATTTTTTAATTGTCTTACTACCCATAGGTTAATTATCTTAATTTCTTTAATTTTTTTAACTTCTGACTTATCAAGATAAACTTTGATATTTTTTATTATTTCTTTAGACAAATTTTTATTAACTATTGTTTTAGGTATCTTAATTTCACTCTTAATTTGACTTGCTAGTTTAGAACTATAATCATTTTTTATAGATGATTGAGTCTTATCAACGTGATTATTTAATATACTAATAATTTTTTTGGATAACTTTGTTTTTCCTATAGTTGGTCCAAAAGCTCTAAATGTTTTCATATTTTATCTATAATAATTTAATACTTCCGTTATGCAAACAACTTCAATCCTATTCGAATAGCGACAAATATGACAAGTGCTGATGTCACTAGAGCCAACATTCTTGCAGGAAAAATTTTAAGATTTAAATAGTTTCCTAGTTGACCGCCTATTAAAACAAGCAGAAATAAAGGCCAATAATCGTAAAGCCCATTTATTGTTGATGACTTTGTAGATTGACCAGCAAGACCTGATAGAGAATTAATCAGTATGAATAATGATGCGGCAGTTGCAATATTTTTTACTTTATCTGCTCTAATCAATAACAATATGGGGCTTAAGAAAATTCCACCACCAATTCCAACTACACCAGACACAAATCCAATAGATGCGCCTGTTAATAAGGATAACATTTTTGGTATTTTTTTATAAACTTCAATCTTTTGATCAAAAGATTTAAATTTCACAAGAAGTAGAGCTCCTGCTAGTGTTAAAACTACAAAAAGTAAAATTTCAAAAATTTCTTTATTTATTGATAAAGAGCCACCTATGAAAGCAAGTGGGACAGATGATATTAAAAATGGGGCAAGGATCTTAAGATTGATATTTCCAGCTTTAATATAATTAATACAATTTCCTGATACGACAATAATATTACAAAAGAGGGCAATTACAGGAAAGATTAAGTAAGGAACATCCCAAATTAACAGAAGAGCTAAATACGTAGAACCACCTCCAAATCCAACACTAGAGTATAAAGTTGCTGTTAGAAGAAATAAAAATGATAATATAATCATAATAATTATTTTAAATTTATGATTGTAAATATAGCACTTTTAACTGTTACGGACACCAGAACTTTTGAGAATGATAAGTCAGGTGCGATCTTAGTAAAAAAAATAGAGGAGGCTAAACATAAATTAGTAGATAGAAAAATTTGTAAAGATAATAAAGAAGACATTATTAAAATCCTTAAAGATTGGATTAATCAATCTGAAATAGATGTTGTAATTACAACAGGTGGCACTGGACTTACGGGTCGAGATATTACACCAGAGGCAGTAAACGAGATTGCTGACAAACATATTCCAGGTTTTGGAGAGGTATTTAGAACGATAAGTTTAAAAACAGTTGGTACATCTGCTATTCAATCTAGAGCTTGTGCTGTACTGGCTAACGGTAAGTATGTGTTTGCTTTACCAGGATCTTCAGGTGGGGTCACGGATGCCTGGGATGGAATTTTAAAACACCAGTTAGATGTAAATCATAAACCTTGTAATTTTGTAGAGTTGTTTCCAAGACTTAAAGAAAAATAATTATTTTTGATATTTTTCTTTCCACTCAGAATAAGGCATACCATACACATGCTCACGTGCATCTAGGTCTGAAATTTCAACACCTCTTTTCTCAGCTTCTTCTCGATACCATTTTGATAAACAGTTTCTACAAAAACCAGCAAGGTTCATAATATCTATATTTTGAACATCTTTTCTCTCATTTAAATGTTTAAGTAGTCTCTCAAAAGTAGCTGATTGTAATTCTTGTTTTTTATCTTCAGTCATAAATAAAATATTAGACACATTTTAATTAAGCACAAGATGTAGGTTTAATTCAATCATTGGTAGAAATAAAATTTTTATAAAAGTAGATCCTACGCAGTTTCTTTGGTTAAATTAACTATGGCAACTAAAAAGAGAAAAAAAGCCAAAAAGAAAAAAACTAAGGCCAAAAAGAAAAAATCTAAGTTGGTCAATAAATCTAGAAAAATAAAAAAAAATAAAAAAGTTGCGACCAAAAAGTCTGCGACTAAGAAGCGTTCTAAAAATTCTAGAATAAATAATAAGCCAAAAAATAAAAAAACAAGAAAGGTAAAAAAGATGAGTACAGAAACAATCAAAGCTGGGAAGTCTCCTTTACTGGATACATCTCACCTTAAAGTTAAATTTCCATTTAAAGAACAGTATGGAAATTTTATAGGGGGTAAATTCGTTAAACCAAAATCAGGTAAATATTTTGATAACGTAAGCCCAATTAACAATGAAGTTATATGCTCTGTTCCAAGGTCAGATGCTAAAGATGTTGATGCTGCATTAGATGCTGCACATGCTGCATTTCCTACATGGGGAGTTACTTCAATAACTGAAAGATCAAACATGCTGCTTAAAATAGCAGATGTAATTGAAAAAAATCTAGATTTATTAGCTACTGCTGAGTGTTTAGATAATGGAAAGCCAATTAGAGAATGTATGGCAGCAGATTTGCCATTAGTTGTTGATCACTGGAGATATTTTGCTGGAGTAATAAGAGCGGAAGAAGGTTCGGTAGCTGAGATAAGTAATAGTGAATATTCTTATCATATACCTGAACCTCTTGGTGTAGTTGGTCAGATTATACCTTGGAACTTTCCATTGTTAATGGCAACGTGGAAACTTGCACCAGCACTTGCTGCAGGTAACTGTGTAGTTCTAAAACCAGCTGAACAAACACCAGCGTCTATCTTACTTTTAATGGAACTTATTGGAGACTTATTACCTCCAGGAGTTGTTAACGTTGTAAGTGGCTTTGGTCTTGAGGCAGGTAAGCCATTAGCTTCATCTAAAAGAATTAGAAAAATTGCTTTTACTGGTGAGACAACAACTGGACGTTTAATTATGCAATATGCATCACAAAACTTAATTCCAATAACTTTAGAATTAGGTGGAAAATCTCCAAATGTTTTCTTTGAAGATGTCATGGATCATGATGACGATTTCTTTGATAAATGTATGGAAGGATTTGCAATGTTTACTCTTAACCAAGGTGAGGTTTGTACTTGCCCTAGTAGAGTGCTAGTTCAAGAGTCTATCTATGATAAATTTATGGAAAAAGCTGTAGCTAGAACTAAAGCTGTTAAACAAGGAAATCCTTTGCAGATGGAAACTATGATTGGTGCACAAGCATCGGTAGAACAAATGGAAAAAATAAAATCTTATTTAGATTTAGGTAAGAAAGAAGGTGCCAAAGTTCTATGTGGTGGAAATGTTGCGAAAGTAAATAGTGGTCTTGAAAAAGGTAACTACATTGAACCAACTATCTTTGAAGGAAAAAACTCTATGAGAGTTTTTCAAGAAGAAATTTTTGGACCAGTAGTTTCAGTTACTAAATTTAAAGATGAAGCGGAAGCATTAGAAATTGCTAACGATACTCTTTATGGGTTAGGTGCTGGTGTATGGACTAGAAATGGTAACATAGCCTATAGAATGGGAAGAGGAATCCAGGCAGGAAGAGTTTGGACTAATTGTTACCATGCTTATCCGGCTCATGCTGCTTTTGGTGGTTACAAACAATCTGGTATTGGTAGAGAAACCCACAAAATGATGCTTAATCACTACAGACAGGTGAAAAATTTACACGTGTCTTACAGTGAGAAAAAATTAGGCTTCTTTTAACAGATATATTATAATGGCCCGTATTAAATTACGGGCCATATAAATATGAAAGTTACAGCGACACCTTCTGCTTTAAAGCTTATTGAAGATTTAAAAAAAGATCACGGTAAAGAATTGCTATTCCATCAATCAGGCGGATGTTGTGATGGTAGTGCTCCAATGTGTTATCCATCTAAAGAATATCAAGTAGGACAAGATGATTTAATGATAGGTAAAATAGGTGGCATTCCTTTTTATATAAGTGAAACACAACATGAAGCTTGGAAAAATACAGATTTGATAATTGATTGTGTCAAAGGTATGGGTGGAATGTTTTCTCTAGATAATGGTACTGGTAGAAGATTTTTAACTAGATCTGAGATCTGTATTCCCGAAGATACTACGATAAATTAAATTTCTTTAAATTTATTCTGAATAAAAGAAGAATAATTAAGATAATTAAAAATATTAAAGGTTTAAAAAATATTGTTTTTGATAACCAAATAAAGTGCAAAACTCCAAAAATTGAAATTACATAAACTAATCTATGTAGTTTTTTCCAATTTTTTTTTAAAATTCTAACCATTTTATCTGATGAAGTTATCGCTAAAGGGATTAGTAATAACCAAGCAGAAAATCCTATAAAAATAAATTTTTTTTTCAAAACATCATCAATTAATGGTTCAAAATCAAACCTATAATCTAGACCAACATAACTAAGCATATGAACCGAAGCATAAAAAAATGCAAACAAACCCAGCATCCTTCTAAATTTTATCCACTCTAAGGAATTTGTGATTTTCTTAAGAGGTGTCATTGAAAGAGTTAAAAGTACAAAGATTAAAGTCCATTCTCCAAAATGATTTACAATCCTATCAACAGGCTCAGGACCTAATTTATTATATATTAATTGATAGGTGATTATATAAATTGGCCAAAGTGATAGTAAGAAAACAGCGGGCTTGAAATAATTTTTCAATTTATCTAATAATTTTTTTTAAGGTCCATACCACTATAAAGATGAGCAACCTCATCTCCATAACCATTGAACATTAAAGTTTTTATTCTTGGAGCTAATATACTTTCCCCAATTACTCTTTCAGTTGCTTGAGACCATCGTGGATGATCAACTTCTGGATTTACATTTGAGTAAAAACCATATTCTCTTGGCGAAGCATTTTTCCAAGCAGTATTAGGCATATTTTTCGTTAACCTGATTTTAACAATGGATTTAGCACTCTTAAAACCATACTTCCACGGAATAAATATTCTTAAAGGTGCACCATTTTGATTTGGTAGTGACTTGCCGTACAAACCAGTTACAACAGTTGTTAGAGGATGCATTGCTTCATCTAATCTCAAACCTTCAATGTAAGGCCAGTTTAAAACAGGATATCTCTGTCCAACCATCTCTTCTGGATTATAAACTGTTTCAAATTCTACAAACTTTGCAGTTGATTTAATCTGAACTTTGTTAAGTAGCTCACTTAATGAAAAGCCTAACCAAGGAATTACCATAGACCAACCTTCAACACATCGAAGTTTTAGGATTCTCTCTTCAGATTTGATATCTAGAATTTCCTCAATTGGAAGTTCAATTGACTTTTCAACTTCACCTTCAATTTTAACAGTCCAGGGTCTTGTAGTAAAATTTTTTGCTCGTCTATGGGGATCACCTTTGCCAGTACCAAATTCATAGAAATTGTTATATGTAGTTATATCTTTATAACTAGTTGGCTCATTTAAATTATTTGCTTTAGCATTAATTAGTGGAACTGAACTAAAGGTAAGTGCACTCAAACCATAGCCCATAGACTTTATAAAAGATCTTCTTTTGTTATAAATTTTTTCTGGAGTTATCTCTGAATATCTAAACTTTTTCATTAGCAATAGGATTTCCTTTTAACCATTCACTTTCTTTATTTTCATAATGTTCTTTTTTCCAAATTGGAGATCTTTTTTTAATTTCTTCAATTATATATCTTGAGAGTACATAAGCTTGATCACGATGTTTGCAAGCAACTGCGATAATAATACTTATTTCACCTAATTTTAGATGACCTTTTGCATGTTCAATAAATACAGCTTTATCTTTAATGTCAAGTTTTTGATCTGCTTCATTGTAAATTTTTTCAAAACTTTTGATCACCATTTCGTCATGGCTATCGTAAGTAATTCCAATAACTTTTTTATTATCATTAATACTTCTTACAGTACCTAAAAAATAAATTGATGCTCCAAACATAGAATCTTTAATAAATTTTTCAGCGTTTGAAGTTAGTATTTTATCTTTTTTATAATCTACTATTTTTGTATGAAGCATTAGCCTCCTCCGATAGGTGGTATAATACCAATCTTTTGATTTTTTGTGATTTTATAATTGTCGCTAATTATTTCATTATTTTCAGAACAAAAAGCAGAAGATTTTACAACTTTAATGAAGTCTTCGTTACCTTGAAAATTTTTGTCTATATATTTGATAATTTCATTCCTTAAATCATCTATTGAAGCTTTATCTTTAATATCTAATTCTAAGTGATCTTTATCACTAAAATCTCTACTAGCTCCAAATAATTCTAATTTGATTTTCATTTTTTTAATTTAGATGAAAATTTTAAGTCTTTATCTTTAAATTCAGATTTATTTTTACTAATAAAGTCATTCATAATCTTTACTTTTTCTTCCTCAAATTCAGCAACTTTTCTTTCATTAAGATCTACATATAAAGCTAGAATTTCAATTGTTGAGGCTAGGAATTTTTTTTCTTTATGTATCATTTCCATTTTATATTGAAGTCTTTTTTTATCATGATCAAAAAAAACACAATTAATATCAACCTCATCATTTAGTTGGAGTTCTTGATTGTAAGTTATATGAGACTCTACAATCATTGTACTTTTCTTAGTTGTCTTTGCAGAGTGTTCACCCATTTTAAAGATATTATTTAGAGTATCAGCACCATATTTATCAAACATTAAAAGATAATATGAAACATTCATATGATCGTTATAATCAATCCAATCCTTGATAACTTTTTGAGAACTTAAATAAACAGACATTAAATATTAAAAAATATTTTTAAGAAATTCAGGTAATCCATCTGGATTAGTCCACAATCCACTTTTTCCACCTTCTTTAATTAATAACTTAACATTATCAATTTTAAGATGAGGATTTACTATTTTACTTAAATCATAAATGGTTATTAATGCAGCATTAACTCCCATGATTGCTTCCATCTCAACACCTGTTTTAGCTACCGCTGACACAACACAAAAAACTTCCAATGAGCTATCAACTTCATTCATAATTATTTTAGTAGCAGTGTGATCAATTGGAAGAGGGTGACATAAAGGAATTAATTCACTAGTTTTTTTAACACCTAGTACAGCTGATACCTCAGCTAAAGTAATTGGATCACCTTTGGGCATTTTTTTATCTTTAATTAAATTAAAAACTTCTTTTCCAACATAAATTTTTCCAGAAGCCAAAGCTCTACGGAATGTTTCTTTTTTAGATGAAACATCGACCATATTAAAAGAGTTTTTTTGAAAAATTTCTTTTGCCCAATCTTTTAATTTTTCTTCATTTATAATTTTTAAGTTTTTCATTTATCCCCCGGTACTTGATAAATTAGGAGTAATTCCAGTATCACCTAATTCTAAATAATGTGACTCTTTTTTAAGATGCAATTGTTTTATAATAAGATTTACAAGTTCATCTTTTTGAGCATCGTCTTGCAGTAAATGTCTAATACTAATTCCAGTATTACCAAACAAACATAATCTCAAATCACCTCTTGAGGTAATTCGCAATCTGTTACATGTTTGACAAAAATCTTTAGTGTAAGGAGCAATTAATCCAAATTTACCTTTAAATTCTGGATGTATAAAGTTTAATGAAGGGCCTGCGTCTTTCCCATAAGTTTGAGGGATCCAATTATTTTTCTCTAAATAATCTTTGAATAAATTAGAAGAAACATGATTTTTCTTAAAATATTCAAAATTATCACCAGTTTGCATCAATTCTATAAATCTAAAGTCAATTTTGTTATTTTTTATAAAATTTCCAAATTTATTAAACTCATCAGGGTTATCATTAACACCCTTAAGTAAAACAGCATTAATTTTGATATTTTTAAAATTTAATTTTTGTAAAGTCTTTATGCCTTCTAAAATTTCTTCAAGCCTATCATGTCCTGTCAGTTTTTTAAAAGTTTTTCTATTTAAACTGTCTATACTAATATTTATTCCATCTAAGCCAGCTTCAGATAATTGTTCTGCAATTTTGTCCAAACGATAACCATTAGTCGTCATTGTTACTTTGGGAATATTTGAATTTTGTTTCATATCTTTAAGGATATCAAAAAAATCTTTTCTAACCGTTGGCTCTCCACCAGTTAATCTAATTTTACAAACACCTAATTCAGATAATGCTTTTGTTAATCTGGATATTTCTTCGGCAGACATAAAGCTTCTCGTGTCTCCAGGTGTTTTTTTATAACCTTGAGGCAAGCAATAAGAGCATTTATAATTACATACATCAGTAATAGACAACCTTATGTAGGGAAATTTTCTTCCAAAAGTATCAGTAAGTGTATTCATCTAATTCTTATTATATTATATTGTAGTATTAATATATGAGTAAAATTATCAACAATACTGAAATAGAACAATTTAAAAAAGATGGAGCCGTTCTAATTAAAGGTAAATTCAATAACGTGTGGATTGAAAAGTTAAAAGAAGGAATTAAAAAAGGTAAAAAAAACCCAAGCCCAAGGTTTGTAAATCATACAAAAGATAAAAATTTACCTGGATATTATGAAGATTTTTGGACTTGGGATTTGCATGAAGAATTTAAAGATTTTGTTTTCAATTCACCAACACCAAAAATTGCTGCAGAACTTTTAGAAGCTAAAAAAGTTAATTTAGTGATGGATAATTGGTTTTTTAGAGAAGCAGGTTCAAAATCATCTCCACCTTTTCATCACGACATTTCATATTTTGATTTTGAAGGATCAATGTGTGTATTATGGATACCACTTGAGTCTGTAAAAAAAGAAGATGGTATTGCTTGGGTTAAAGGGTCTCATTTATGGGACAGATTATTCTTAAGAACTAGATTTAATGATGGCCACCAAGTTGATGGTGAAGCTGGAATTGTTAATGGAAAAAAATATGAATTAACTCCAAATATATTAGAAAACAAAAATGAATATGAATTTTTACAATGGGACCTAGAAGTTGGTGACTGTATTTATTTTGATATTAGAACTCTACATGGAGGGTTAAATACTGTTACACCTAAAAAAGATGTTCATAGATACACATTAAGAATGGCAAAAGAAAATTCTAAAATTATTTATAGAGGTGATTGGGCAAGAGAAGAAAGAGCCATTATGGAAGACAATGGCTATAAAAATGGTGATGACTTATCTGGCAAAATGTTTCCTACTTTATTCGAGATAAATTAACTTCCAGGTCAGGCCTGGAAGTTAATTGTTTATATTATTGACCTGGTGCTTTATATGAACCAGAAACAACCTCAGAAGCTTTAGTTGTAGCTTTTGTAAAATCAATAGCTTCTAACATAGTCAAATTTTTAACAGCACCTGAAGCTTCTACTACAATCTTAGTAGCTGCAAAGTCTTCAAAACTAGTTAATTCATTTACAACTATAAAGTCGTAAGGTCCTCTAACTATGTCCATGCTATGCATTGTTCCACCCATAGCTTTTGTTAATTGTTCAACTACTGCTTTTCTATCACTTTTAGGATCTTTCAAAAAACCTTGAAAAGCTTTTTCTGTATAGTTTCCCATTATATATGCTTTCATAATTTTCTCCTTTTTTAAAAATTTATCATTGAGGTATAAAAAGATAAAATGCAAAAATTACATGGTAGACACGACCCAAAGTAATGTTAAATTAAAAAAATGTACGAAAAATTTGGACAATTCATTGATGGTAACTGGTCTCCTTCAACAGACAAGGGAACTTATGAGGTTATCAATCCAGCAACAGAAGAAGTTTTAGGTCATGCTTCTAAAGCTACACCTGATGATGTTGATCGTGCATTAAAGTCAGCTGAAAAAGGATTACAAGTTTGGAAAAAAACAACACCTTGGAACAGATCTTATATTCTTAGACGTATAGCAGATAAACTTCGAGAGAAAAAAGATGTATTAGCCAAATGGATGACTTTAGAAAATGGAAAACCTTTAGCAGAAGGTGTTGGTGAAACAAATGGAGCAGCAGACATTTTTGAATGGAATGCTGAAGAGACAAAAAGAATTTTTGGACAAACTATTGAAAGTAGATTTGAAGACACAAGAGTTCATGTTTATTATCAACCAGTTGGAGTTGTAGCAGCAT
>Ga0209600_1001718_pt1 | contig 13902 bp, 8 predicted proteins | sample COGITO_mtgs_1104_FD_185518 | JGI IMG/M metagenome (GOLD analysis project Ga0209600, IMG submission 185518) | Pelagic marine microbial communities from North Sea - COGITO_mtgs_110421 (SPAdes) (version 2) | ecosystem: Environmental > Aquatic > Marine > Epipelagic ... | reverse complement strand
CGTTAGGCAGTGATTATGCGGATAACGTGTATAGCATTGATGTGGTGGTGACCGACAGTAATGGCAGCACCGTCACGCAGACGGTGGATGTGGATATTGTGGATGATTTACCTGAAGCCGGAGATTTTGCAGATCTTTCGGTCAGCTATTTCGTGGGCGCTACCGCATCGGGTGTTAATAACAGCTATCAGCCAGGAGCTGATCAATTGGCGAGTGTGGTTATTAATGGTACTCCCCAGTCTGGTGTTACCTACAGTGAGACAGTCGAGAGCTCCGAAGGTGTTTGGACGATGACGGCTTCGGCCGGCGGCAACGAACTGTATTCGGTAACATTTAATGAAAACACGGGTGCCTATGGCTTTGATCTGCAAAGCACCGAGCTAGGAACTGAGACCTTCACGTTTACCGGCGCTCAAGCCGCTGCAGGTCCTAGCGGGAGCTATGTCATTATTGATGATGAAAGTAATGTTGTGCTGACAATCTCTGGCACGGGGGGCGACGTAAACGCATCGAATGAGGGTATCGGTGTCGCCGGTAATAATCTTGACCCCGGAGAATCGTTAACCTTTAGTTACACCTCGCTGATCACAAATGTCGCACTCGAATATTTCACCTCTTCATCTGACATGACCGTCGATATTACTCTGAGTAACTCGGCCACTGGAGAGACCCAAACGTTTTCCGATGTTTTTCTTCCAACGGCTACAGGCAGCTCGGATGCGATAATTGGACTTCCTAATGCATCATTCGCGTTTAATACCGTGACTATAACTGGCGTCAACGGGAATGGATCAAACAGGATTAAGGTTAACGGCTTATCAGCCGACGTAACAACTACGCTTGATCCTGACCCACTAACGTTTGATGTGACTGTTATCGATACAGATGGGGATGAAAGTTCTGACACGTTTGTGGTTACATTTACGGACGCACCGATCAGTATTGACCTAGACAACGATGGCGTCGAATACCTCTCCCGCGACGCGGGTGTGGTATTCACCGACGAAGGCACCGGTGAGTCGGTCAACACGGCGTGGGTCGCACCCGATGACGGTATGTTAGTCATCGATGTCGATGATTCGGGTACCGTGAACGCCTCGAAGGAGTACGTCTTCACTGAGTGGAGCGAGACTGCCCAGACCGACCTAGAGGCGGTGGCGGAAGTCTTCGACACCAACCAGGACGGCGTGCTCGATGCGCAGGATGATCAGTGGGACCAGTTTGCCGTCTGGCAGGATATCGATTCTGATGGCATCACGGATGACGGTGAACTCACCTCGTTGACAGATTTAGGTATTGAAAGTATTGCCCTAAATTACGCCGATGATAGCGAGTCTGGTACGGCTGCCGATGGCGATGTGGTCATCCACGGTCAGTCAGAGGTGATTTTTACTGACGGTTCGACGACTACCGCGGAGGATATTAGCTTTGCTATTAGCGCCGCTGATGTCATTAGTGACGATGCTGAGCTGGCTCTACCTGACAGTGAGCAGCCGATTGCTTCCCCAGAGGCTGTCGATGGAAACGGGGCTGATGGGTCTACCAATGATTTTGAGGCGACTATGATCGAAGCTGATTTGATGATCAATGTCAGTAAAAACAGTGAATTTGACGACAGTTCGAATCAGTAATTGGGCCCATTAAGCCCGGCAAACCCTCGATGCGTTTGGTGGGTTGATCGTTTCAGCCATCGGGGCAGGCGGGGTGTCTGTGCAAGTCATTACTAGCTGATGGTGTTAGGAGAGGATTGTTAGCTTGAGATATGTGAAGCGCAATGAAGAAGGTGAGGTGGTGGCCATCAGTGCTTTGCCCGAGGTGGGTTATGAACCTGAGCAGGGAGCGTTGAGCGGAGAAATGGCAGCTTCGGTGACCTCCGTCCGCGGTAGCGCTGAGCTAGCGGCGTCAGACTGGGAATTTGTTCGCGTGATTGACGATTTGCTCGAGGTACTAATGGCAAAAGGGCTGATCAATTTCACCGATTTACCGATAGAAGCTCAACAGAAATTTTCACAACGCAGCAAACTGCGCGCGCGGGCAAGGGAATCTTTAGATCTTCTGGGTGACGACGATATCCTTTAACGTTCGTTCGCCTTGATATTCTGCCCCCGATGAGTCTCTCTGCACTATTTGAGCGGGGGAGTAGCAAATACAGCGGGGCTCAAAAAGTAATGCCGGGGCCGCAGGCGCCCGTCACGCCAGCTTCGATAACTGCCTTGTGCTCTTGGTCGTTTCCCACACCCTCCGCGATACAAGCCAACCCGAGTGACTGAGCAATATTGGCATAGGTACGCACGAGGGCTAAGTTGCCGGGGTTAATCTGCAGATCGCGTATGAACAGACTGTCAATTTTAATATAGTCCGCGCCCAACTCACTTAACTTGCCAATATCGCTGATACGATAGCCCATGTGTTCGATGCCCATTTGAACGCCGAATTTGCGGGCACATTTGGCGAGTCCTCTGAAACCGTCGTCATAGGTGAAGGAGGCGGTTTCATCAATCTCCAGACTCAGGCGCTTGCTGGCCTCGCTATTCTTGCTGAGGTGATCTTCTAGCCATGCAGTGAAGGTTGGATCAGTAAGACTCGTCGCGGTTAAATTAATACAGGTGGGTTGCGCTTGCCGTTGAATGTTTTCAATGCCCAACACTATCATTTCGCGATCTATTTGCCCGCCAAGGTCTAAACGATGCACCCATGGCATGAACTCCCCGGCTGATCGGATATCATCGTTAATATTTAGTCTAATCATACCTTCCATATGCAGCAATTTATGGTGTGCGTCCAGGACAGGGAATGTTTGCATGAATAACCGACCTTCAGTCAGAGCGTTGTTTAGCTCCTTTTTCCACATGGCCGCCTGCTCTCGAGCTGGTAGAGCAATGCTTGCACCTCGAGTAGCAACAACCAGTGTAGATTCATTCTCGCCATCGGCGGCGAGCAAAGCGCCATCTAAGCTGGTCATAATCTGCGCGATCGTATCGCCACTGATGTAAGCGACACAGGAGCCAGGTACATGCGCATCTCGTCGCATGGCATGGTGATCGAGGGCATCGTGTAAGATGCGCTGCAAGACCTCTCCTAAATGCTTAGGATTGTCTTCTCCCGGGGCAATAATACAAAAGTCGGATCCGTTTAGCCTGCCGGTTACCCAGTGGGTCTCTGTGGTCCCGAACTGTATTAACGCTGAGCCTATATCGTTGAGCAATGTATCAATATTGTGACGACCATAGTGTTGGTTAAGACGTACAAGATTGCCCAGTCGAACGAGCGCCACTGAACCCCGTGCATCCACACCATCCGAGGCCAGCTTTGCACTAAGCCGTGCCATGAACGGTTCACGTTGTAAGATTCCCGTTGTTTTGTCGAGGTCGGTTATCTCTCGCTGCCGAGTGAGTCGCTCGGATTCACGGTTCAGCATGTCACGCACCCGACGTGCCAATTCATTCATCGATCGAGTGACTTCGGCAAATTCGGTAGTGAAGGGTTCAGCAAGCGTGATGAAGCGGCGCTCGCCCATAGCCTGAGCCTGACCCACAACCTGACGTAGGGGTTGTAGAATGATGCGGAGTGCTAAACTACCGATAATACTGGCAAAAACAATGGCCAGTAGCAGGGCGAGCAGTGTTCGTTTTGCACCATTCCAGAGTTCCGCATACGCAAATTGGTCATGGCTTTTTAGTGATAACTCACCAACGGGATTCCAGCCGTTCGAGATGGTCGCGGTACCGGGTGTCGAGTAGATGGGGAATACCCTAGTTATCCACCTTGGTGTGTCTACCTCTGTCATCGTGTTGCTTCGACTAAAAATCACTTCTCCATTCGGATCAAGCAGCTCAATATATTCATAGGACCCCTGATCCAACTTGGCAGCGAGCTGCAGTTCGAGAATCACCGGATCCAATGCTTGCTGCGACAGGGATAAAGCTAGGGCCGTTGCATCATCGCTGTTTTTAAGAGAGAGCTGCTGCTCCAAATAGCGACTACTGCTGACGCCGTTAATGGCAAAGGTAATGCTAAATATCACCAGCATCAGTAGAGCGACGGATATCCATAATTGTTTATAAAGGGACATAGTGGTCTCCTAAACTCCCAAGTCAAAACCCTCGTTGCGCATGTTGCTCAGCACGCTGCGCCAGCGGGATAGTCGGTTAACAGGATTGGCGCTGGAGGGAGCGGTTTTATTGCCCACCCACAAAGCCTGTGCGTTGAAGCTGAATACAGGAACAAGATCACCGCGTTCATTGGCAGGTAGTATGGAAAAATCGATATTGTCTAAAATCAGGGGAGGTGTAGTGGGCGAGGCGTACCATGCCAGCACCATGTGCGCTTGCGTTAAGCCGCCGCGTTTAGCCTTGACGTAAATCAATCGTAGAGACTCTGGATCAACGCCCATCAACAGCAGTGTTGCATACTTGGCGATACTAAAGTCCTCACAGTCTCCACGGGCTTTTCCCATGGTCTCCAGCGGTGTTGCCCAATAGTCTTCGGTACCCCAGATTTCCTCATCACTCACCCAACGAACCCGCTCATTAAAAAATCTGTTAGCAAGCTGCAACTGCTCTTCCAGCGATTGATTCCGGCCATGGATAATAAGTCGCTCCCAGTTTTTCACCGTTTGTTCAGCGGCTGGACCAAACTCACTCCTTGCTTTGGCCCGTAGATCAGGGATAACCTGCGCGTACGTTGTGCCGCCGAAGAGCAGGGGGCCGGCAACAAGCCCCAGCAGCATAACGGTCAAAAGTTGTGGTAGTCTTTGGCTTACGTTGTTGTTTGTGAACTGCGCTGGCTGCTGGTAAGCGCGGCAACGTGGTGTAACAGGGTCGGCGCTAGTACTCCTCAACAGCATGAAAAGTCGGTGAAAAATAAGCGTCATGTTCTTTCCACAAATGCCCCGTCGTACGGCGAGCTAAACTAGGATGATGCCACTATGAAAACTAAAGGGTGCAAGGATTCTCACTATAGGCGGCGTATTTTAGCATGGATACTCGCAAATGCGATGACCCTGCCGGCCCTAGCTGCCCCTGTTAGCACCTATGGCGAAGCTGTTGCTGCTGCTTTGCAAACCAATCCGGCAGTGGTATCGGCCTACTATGAATTTGAAGCGACCCGAGAGGCGCAACGCGGGGCACAGGGTGGCATGCTGCCGAGCGTTGATTTAAACGCCGAGTATGGAAGGCTTGAACGTGATACGCCCGTCCAAGATTTTGGCGATTACGATCGCGATTCCGTGCGCTTTAGCATCACCCAACTCTTATTCGACGGCTTTCAAACTCGGGACGAAGCGCGCGCCTTAGGTTACGAAAAACTAGCGCGGTACTATGACATTCACGGTGCTGCCCAAGACGTGGCGCTCGAAGCAACTGCTGTGTACTCGAATACAGTGTTATTTCAGGCCTTAGTTGACTTTGCAGAAGAAAATTACGTTGTGCATCGACAAATCTTCAATAAGATTGCGCAGCGTGTAGAGGCGGGTCGAGACGAACGCGTTAATCTTGAGCAAGCCACAGCGCGAATGGCGCTCGCTGAATCCAATTTGCTAACCGAGGTCACCAATCTCTACGATACCCGCGCTGAATTTCAGCGGGTGGTAGGTGAATTACCGGGCGATGACCTACCGATGGCCTTTGTGCCAATGGGCGCGGTGCCCAATCTGCGTGATGAAGTGTTAAAGGTCGCATATCAAAATAGCCCAAGTATCAATCGAGCGACGGAGGAAATGCGCTCATCGCAGGAATCACTAAATGCCACTAAAGGACCTCTGTTTCCGCGTATAGATATTCGTTATAGAAATGAACAGGAAACAAATATCAATGGTTTTCGAGGTGACTATGACCTCCAAGCGATCGAGTTAGTAGCGACCTATAACTTGTACCGCGGGGGAGCTGATAGTGCGCGAAGGCGAGAATTTGCCAATCGGTACTACGCCGCAGTCGAGTCGCGAAAGCAGGCATGTTTGGACGTGCGGCGTGAGGTAATGATTGCCTTTAACGACGTCCGAGCGCTTGAGCAGCAGATTCGTTACTTGGCACAGCAACTAGATTCGCAGGACAAAACTCGGAAAGCTTACAATGATCAATTTGATCGCAACCAACGGACACTACTCGACCTGCTGGATTCTCAGAACGAATTCTTTGATACTCAGCGAGCGTATGTCAAAGCGCGCACAGACTTAGTTAAGAAGCAGGCAACGGTCGTGGCAGAGCTGGGCAAACTGACCGACGCACTTGACGCAAAGGGCTTTAATAGTGGCAAGCTAGCAGAGATCAAGCTAAATTTGGCGAGACAGGCCGACAGTAAGACGCCTGAATGCTCCCTAAGCGCCGTTCCCGCTATTAATATTGACCAAGAAGCTATTTTTGAGCGCTTGAATGCTCGAGCTCGGTAAAGAGATAGTTCTGTAGGGCTATAGGTATGCCCGTCCCTTTGAGCTCAGGTATCCCCCTAGCTGTGTGGGTGTTGCAACATCATCACTGGCTCAGGCTTTGAAACCTTCGGCAAACGTTAAGCCCTCCAATAGCGTGATCAGCGATTCAATATTGATGGGCTTACGCATTAAGGTGACGTCAGTGCCCTTTATATGCTCCAGCTCTTGATCCGCGTCCAAATGACCACTGATCATAATGTATTCAAAGTCGCGATCGGGTCGGTCTTTCAGCGCCTTGATTAACTCTGCACCATCCCGCCCTGGCATGCGCATATCTGTCATAATAAGGGTGATATTTGGATCAGCCTCAACACAGGCCTCAGCCTGTTCGGCATTAAAGGCCGTAGCACAGGCATAATCGAAGGATTCTAGAAACTCTGCCAGTTCCTCGGCTATGATGGTTTCGTCATCAACGATTAAAATATGCTTGTGTTGCATGCTCGCTCCCGGAGGCCCAGAGCGCTAAGCATAAAGCGCTAGTCGCCATTGGGGAAGAGCAGATCTATGCTAACCTCCGTGATAGGTGTATTTACCTGGGCTCTAATGACATTCAATCTCAGAACAGGCGCTATTATCGGTTTATCCAGTGTTGTCATTGGCGCATTACTGGTGGCTTTTTTTGCTATTTCTCGGGTTACAGAGCTCAGAGATCTGCAAGCTAGGCTGCTCATCGACGTTGAAAATGCTATAGAAATGCGCTCCTACATCGATCATAGCGTTCGGCATTTAGCAGACGGACAAGTCCCTGATGATCGGTGGTGGAATGCCTTCGAGACCCTGCCTACCCCCAGTAATTGCTGCGCGCTACAGTTGCAACAGGTCCTCCAGATGCGCGGTGCCGACAGTAACTATCCCGTACTTAAGGAGCGGCTTTATGTGCTTCAGGACGCTATAGCTGCGCCTGCCGACATGCTCAAAGAGCGAGTGGAGGCAATGAAGGAAGCCAACCAACCCCTGCCATATTTTGTCGTATTAAGTATTACTCTGATGCTCGTCATGTATTGGAGTATTTTACAACGTGGTGTACTGATTCCCATTGAACGACTCGAAAGGGCGGTAAGAGAACAAGATATTGATACGCCTTTTGAATTTGAAGCACCAAAATTTATGGCCAATGAAATTCAGATTCTTGCGCAGGCATTTGCCGCGGTAATAAGTCGTCTTGAGGACGACTTATTGAGTCGAAATACTGAGTTGGAATTGGCTAAGGACAGCGCAAGACGTGAGTCACGCGAGCGCGCTGAGGAATTGGCTGAGCTAATCGATGGTAGTGGCTCACCCATTTTTGGCGTGGACAGCAAGGGCGCTATTGATGCGTGGAATCGGAAAATCGCTTCACTCACCGGCGTTCCCGGCGAGACTGCTATTGGAAAGATCTTTGAGCGTGGGTTTCTCGACGCCTCTAATCGCATAAAATTCCATGAAGCCGTCGAAAAAGCCCTTAGCGGCCAGGCAGTGGAGGGGCTGGAAATTGCGGTTTTTGCAAAAATGGGGGGTGCATTACAGCTGCTGCTAAATGTATCCCCAGTGCGCTCAGAGGCAGGAGATATTATTGGCGTCACCTGTTTTGGGCATCAAGTGGGAGAATTTTTAGCTTCCACTGCAAAATTATTTGAACGTCAGCGTACGACTTATTTCAATGAGCTGGCCGGCGGGGCTGCGCACCAACTTAACCAGCCGCTACAAAAAATGCGACTATACCTGGCGAACGCGCAAAATCGACTTCGACGTCCAGAGATCGATAAACCGCTGCTCGCTGAGAAATTGATGGGTGCGGACAATGAACTCACGCGCATGGCTGAGATTATTGATCACCTGCGTCTTTTTGGTAAACCTTCTTCTCCTGTCGAAGGCGGATTTAGTCTTACTACGGTTGTCGATCGTTGTGTGGCGCTCGTGAAAAACGGCATGCTAGAGCAAGGTATTGTGCTGAAGATTGAAAATGAATTGGGATCGCAGTTCGTCAATGGGCACCCCCTGCAGCTTGAGAAGTGTTTAATTGCTGTTTTCGATAATTCTCGAGAGGCATTGCTTGAAGCCAATCGAGAGGGAGCCGAGATAATCATCCGGGCTTGGCTTGACGTCTCGCAGAGATGTGCACGAATATCGATCAAAGATAATGGGGGCGGAATCGATATCGCCGTTATCGATAAAATATTCGATCCTTTTTTCACCACAAAAATAGTAGGGAAGAATGTTGGCTTGGGACTCGCCTCAGCTAGGGCATTGATTGAGGATATTGACGGTGAAATAAATCTGAGCTGCAGTGGCGAATTTACTGTCGTTGACATGTCAATACCCCTGGTTGCCGAATCCGCTGACAGCGTGAGCGCATCTTGATGTGGGCACATTCTATCAGTCCTCAGCGGCTAGTCTCTGGGGCTATTGCCTCGTTGGCGGCACTTTTCTTTATTCTCCTTCCGCCTATAGAAGTGGCTGGCCTATCGCTGTGGTTTTATTTGATTCCAGCGCTAATGGCTATTTATTTCCTGCCGCTTTCAATCATCATCTTATTCTTCATGATTGTTTCGGTTGCTGGCTATTTCTTGGTTTATCAAGTTTGGCCCTCTTATGTTGCAGAATCGCTAGCCACGCTGATATTGCTGTCGGCTTTATCAATGGCGAGAACAACCAATTCACGTATTAACCCGGTATTAATGGCAGTCCTAGTGCTGCTATTCATTATTTATCCGCTAGTGGTGCTCATTAATTATTTTATCGGTGGTCTCGATATTCAGTCGGCTTTACTGTTGGCCAGCAACTTCAGTATAAACGGCCTGATGTCGGTGATGGTGGCTGAGGTATTAATTGTTGCAGTGGCATTCTCGCAGCGACCTTGGCTGCAGAGATACGCCAAGGTTGTCACTACGCCGCCATCGCTGCTGAGCATAGTGGAATTTTTCGTTGGATTTAGTACGTCAGTCAGTATTTTACTCATGTTGACCTTTTACTCGTCGGTGTGGGACCGGTCGATAAATAAGTGGGTCGCTGATTTGGCAGACAGTCGTTTCCACACCATTTTTAGCACTGCAGAGTTATCCGTTGAAGCGAAGCTAGCAGAACTGTCGAGCATGGTATCTGACCATTCAATATTAACGTTAGATGATGATGCACTGGCCGATCTATTAGCGCTGTATGGGCCCTCAGTCGAAGGTGCAAATTCTGGGTTTGACCTGGCGGTCCGCTGGCCTGCCGGCGAAATAGTCACGACATCAGGGATCAGTCCAATTATAGCTGAGCGCAGCTTTTCACGTGCGCGAGCGGACAAAGGAAAAGGGTTTGTGACGCTTGATATACTGTTATCAAACAACGAAAAGCATCCGGCTTTTTGTTTGTTGACCGACGATAGCAAGAGTCCTGAGCTGCTCTTGGTGTTCTCAACCCAGAGCGCCGCGAACCATTTTAGCTATAGCGATGCGCTTTCCAACTATGACGCTACCTTCTCCGAACCTGTGACTCAACTCGCTAATGCTCGCCAGATAGCGGCTGAGGGCACCATTATTAGCGAGTTATCGGGGGGCGGACTACTGTGGAGATCTGCCGAGAGTCAGTCTCCTGCACCAACGCTTCGAACGTATTCTCCGCTGCTAGATGAAAGCGTGGTTAGACTCATGGCGCCGTCGGCGGAGTTAGTCCTGCAGTTCGGTGGGACGCTGCATAATGTGCGCCATTTTTCTATTGCGATACCTAATGCGCAATATTATGGGGCTTACGTTAACGCAATAAACATAACGGTGTTGATTGGGTTGTCACTGCTGACGATTGTTTTAGCGGCCGCCCATTTTTTTGTGGCCAGGTTGATACAACCGCTTCAACATTTAACCGACATATTCGAAAACTGGCGTCAATTTAGAGGGGAGGAGCTCGGCTCCGATGTTGCATTAAAGGCGTTAGACGAGGGCGATGTCCCGATCCTAGAGGAGTGGCGTGGTTTGCAGTTGGCATTTCGTGCCTTGGTCGACGATATTGTTTATGGCGAGCGACGGGTGTCGACCATTGCGGCGAATTACGATGAGCTGTTGCGTTCATTGCCTCTCGGTGTTTTGGCGATCGATGGTGCGTCTCGGGTGCAGTTTTTAAATGACGCCCTTGGCGAAATCATTGAACAGCGACAAGCGGCTATTTCAGCGCTTAAGATTCAGGCGGCAAAAATGTTGGCTAACAATGCGACCGCTAGCGAGTGGCAACTGGACATAGAAGGTCGACCACCTAAGAATCTTTTGCTAGTCGTCAATCATCGCTTGGATGATCGAGGAAAGGAGTCAGGATTATGGATCATTACCACCGATTTGACGCAACAAAAACTGACTAATGCTCAGTTGATTCAGGCATCAAAGCTAGCGACGCTGGGTGAAATGTCTACGGGCATGGCGCATGAATTGAACCAGCCGTTAAATGTTATTTCTCTCGCTGCAAATAATCTACGCTTCTCAATAACAAAAGGTAAGAGCACACCTGAAACTTCTTTGCTCAAGCTAGATCGAATTGATGGGGCGGTTAATAGAGCCGCGGGCATTATTGATCATATGCGTTCTTATGGTCGTCTTGCAGGTTCTGAATTGAGCACGCTGGCTATTAATGACATTATTAATGACGTATGCGATTTACTGTCAGAGCAGCTGAAGCTGGCTAATATTTCGCTAACCAATAATGCGGTTAAGCATCAGGGAACGGTAAAAGGTAATGCAATTCAGTTGGAGCAAGTGTTGATAAATATCATCAATAACGCTAAAGATGCTATTCGCGATTCGGGTACTCAAGGCGAGGTCACTATTGCTTCTGAGGTGAGTGGTCGTCGCATACTGATTAGAGTCACTGATAACGGCGGTGGTATTCCTGAGGATGTCTTACCGCGTATTTTTGAGCCCTTTTATACCACCAAAGCGGTGGGTAAAGGGACGGGCTTGGGTGGATCAATTAGTTACGGTATTGTCCGAGAGATGCAAGGGGATATGTGGGCAGAAAATGTATTCGGTGGTGCTCAAATAACCATCAGTCTTCCACTAGTGGAGGTATCATGAGCACTCGTATATCTGAGTCACAAACGTCCAGTCGGGATAATGGCAAATGAAAGCACTGATAGTTGACGATGAACCTGAGATCCGAGAAGAGCTCTGTGAGTTCGTTGAGGACTTTGGCTTATCAGTAGAAACGGCGGCCAACGGCGAGGAAGCGTTGGTCAAGTTTTATGCGGATCCAGAAATAGCGATTGTGCTGAGCGATCTCATGATGCCTGGTCTCAATGGTCTTGATATGCTCGAGAATATGAACACGGCACCTGAGGGTCGCGATCGCGTTAAGCAAGTCATCTTTATGACGGGTAACGGTAATACTCAATCGGTCATTCGAGCAATGCACTTAGGCGCGACCGAATTTTTGCTCAAGCCGGTTGATTTAGATTTGTTGGAACAACACGTGGTGTCGGCTATGAAATTAGTGGCTGCGGAACGTACTCGTCGTGCGCAAGAAGCGGCACTGAAAGAGCAAGTCAGCTTTAATGAAGTTGAAATTTCAACGCTTAATCGACACGTAGAGCGCGCCTATGAAGAGGCGCTAGCCTGTTTAGCTTCAGCGGCAGAATATAAAGATCCGGAAACGGGCCAGCACATCACCCGCATCGGTGAGTACGCCGCGGTCCTTGCTAAGGAGCTCGGTTGGGACAAGGATCGTTGCGCAATGATTCGTTTGGCGGCCCCGCTCCACGACGTGGGTAAGGTAGGGACACGCGATAACGTACTGTTAAAGCAAGGTCCTTTAGATCCAGAGGAGACCAAGCATATGCGCGAGCATCCGGAGACGGGTTTCCATATTTTGTCAGCTTCCCCTTATCCTGTGATGAAAATGGCCGCTCGCATAGCCTATTGTCACCACGAGCGATGGGACGGCAGCGGTTATCCTCGAGCACTACAAGGCAGCGAAATTCCCATGGAGGCATCGATTACCTCGTTGGTTGATATTTATGATGCCCTGCGCTCGGAACGACCATACAAACTGGCATTTAGTCATGAGAAAGTTATGGCTATCATTAGAGACGGCGATGAACGCACCAGACCTGAACATTTTCGACCTGACGTCATCGAAGCATTCCTAAATGCTGAGGAAAAAATGGCGGCAATATTTAATAATTACAGAGATGAAGATGCGCCAGAGGGTGCATCTATTGAGAGCAAAAAACTCAAGACTAGGCGATTATGAAAACACTTATCGTAGAAGACAGTTCCACATTATGTGCGATTTATCAGGCCTATCTCAATGGTACTGGACTCGATGTTTATACTGTTGAAACCTACAATGAAGCGCTTGAAGCCTTGGATTCACTCAAGCCTGAGCTGGTGTTACTCGATATCGAACTGCCAGATGGCAATGGGCTAGACCTGCTTGCTGAGACCGCAATGATGGACCCCCCCCCTGCCGTGGTGGTGATGACTGGACACGGAGTAGAGTACGCGGAACAGGCGATTGAGCGAGGTGCTGATGACTTTCTGGGCAAACCTTTTGATGCTTCCCGATTACGGGTCACGCTGACTAATGCAGCGAAAAAATTACAGTTAGCGCAACAGCTGCGAGAAATTTCTAAGGAACGGCAGGGGCTCGGTGGATTAGTGGGTGGCTCGCCTGTTATGCAAGCGGTGTATAAGTCGATTGACTCACTGGCGACAACTCGAGCTACCGCATTCATCATGGGTGAGAGCGGTACTGGCAAAGAACTTGTTGCTCGAGCGATTCACGATATGTCGGCCAGAGCGCCGAAAGAGTTTGTCACGCTCAACTGCTCTGCCATGCCCGCCGATCGATTGGAGAGCGAATTATTTGGCCTCGCTAGCGGTGATCGTGGAGTCCAACACAGCCAGGCAGGATTGCTGAGTCAGGCTAACCACGGAACATTATTCTTAGACGAAGTGTGTGATATGTCCTACGAGCTGCAGTCGGCTTTACTTCGCTTTATCCAAGAAGGTACGTTTAAACCCGTGGGCGGTGATGGGGAAATAACCGTCGATGTACGCATTATTGCTTCCACCAATCGCGATCCATTATTTGAAATGCGCGAGGGACGGCTTAGAGAAGATTTATTTTATAGATTGCATGTCGTACCACTACGGATCCCACCGTTGCGGGAACGCCATGATGACATCATGCAGCTCGCGGATCATTTCCTGGCTGTTTACAGCGAGACTGAAGGACGCTCAGGGGTAAGTTTTTCGCAAGATTGTCGGCGCGAACTGTCCCGCTATCCATGGCCGGGTAATGTGCGTCAGTTGGAAAACATCACCCATCGCGTTGTTCTTATGGCTCAAGGACAACAAGTTGAACTGGTGGACTTAAAACAATTCATCAGCGACAGCGATCGCGGTGACGGATCGGGTGTCGCGGCGGGCAAATCTGACCGTGCCATTGAAATTTTTCAGAGCAATAGTGGTGCCAGCATAGAGCCACTATGGATGACTGAGCGGCGTGCCATCCAACAGGCAATAGACGCC
>Ga0209600_1001712_pt1 | contig 13941 bp, 7 predicted proteins | sample COGITO_mtgs_1104_FD_185518 | JGI IMG/M metagenome (GOLD analysis project Ga0209600, IMG submission 185518) | Pelagic marine microbial communities from North Sea - COGITO_mtgs_110421 (SPAdes) (version 2) | ecosystem: Environmental > Aquatic > Marine > Epipelagic ... | reverse complement strand
CTCCTTCCCCCTTTTCCTAAAACGACGTTCCAGTTTAACACATATTACGACGGAAGCATTAATTTCAGTGTGTGGGAGCTCTCCCTTTTCATAATGATTGGGTGCTGCGGCGGCCTAATTGGTGCTCTCTTCAATGCGACCAACGAGAAGATAACGCTCTGGAGGATGCGAAGAGTGAATCATTCGAAAGGTAAACGATGTCTCGAAGTCATTATCATTGCCGCTATTGTCACAACGGTGAGCTTCGCCATGCCGGCCGTGTGGGGCCGCTGCACCCAACTTCCTAATGATATGCAGGATTGGAGTAACCAAGAGAAGGCTCTTGTGGCTGAACTCGTGCCGTACCGATGCGACCCCGATAATGAATACAACGAGGTCGCAAGCTTGATTTTCGTTGATGCTGATGTCGCTATACGCCAGCTGTTCCATTTTCGGGAGGCCGGGGAGGATGAGGCGAGCGCATTTAGCAGCGCCGCCCTGTTTCTATTCTTTGTTCCTTACATCGCCATGGCGACTGTTGTGTACGGGATTGCTATCCCATCGGGACTATTTGTCCCTTCCCTCCTTTCCGGAGCGGCGTTTGGGCGCCTATTTGGTCACGTGCTCCACCGCCTTGACCACGCTAATGGCACATTTGCCGACTCCGGAACATACGCCCTCATAGGCGCGGCTGCTGTACTGGGTGGGATGGCGAGGATGACCATTAGCTTAACTGTCATTCTTCTGGAAGCAACCGGCGACATGCAGTATGTTCTCCCTCTCATGCTGACCTTGATGGCTGCGAGATTTGTTGGCAATGTCTTCAACGAGGGCCTTTATGACATCCATATACACCTGAAACGGGTACCCTTCCTTGAGCAGAGTGTGCCTGAAATTGCAGAGCACCATGAGATCGTAGCTGGCCAGGCCATGAGCAGTGATGTTAAGTGCCTCCGCCCAGTCGAGCAGGTTGGTGTTGTCTTCGACGTTCTTCAGTCGTACAAGCATAACTCCTTCCCTATTGTCAATGTCCGAACCAACGGAACGCTATTCGGGACGGTGGGACGTGATCTCCTCCTGACCCTGTTGGAACGGAAAGCATTTAAGAATAATCCAAACTCTAAATCAAATCAAAGTCCGCTTGTCTCCTATGACACAATCGAAAAAGATACCCCCCCTGCTATCGGAGATATTGAGATCACCAGCAGTGAGCGAAAACTTGAGATTGATCTACGCCCTTATGCCAATACTGCTGCCTACACAATCAACGAGACCGCCTCAATCAACCGGACTTACCGCCTCTTCCGCACTCTTGGGCTTAGGCACCTGTGCGTCTGCAACCATGGCAACCAGCTGGTGGGCATCATCACGCGAAAGGATTTACTCCCAGAGTCTCTAAAAGAGAGCCTCCTTCTCACGAAACTGCAGCAAACGCCAAGCAGTGATGAGTCAGACGATGAAAGCGGTATTTTTCCCCATAAAAGCGAAGTAGCTGATGACAAAAATTTGTTGACCGATCGAGAGCGAGCACTCGAACTTGCCGAGCGTAACAATAACGGTGCTGTGCTATGAAAGGGATTTTTTTTTGCCTAAAACAATTCGAACACAACTTCTACCTTTTCACTTTTTTTTTCGTCCCCCCTTCGTCGTTCAAGCTCGGGGCACAAAGGTTCTCAACGACTCCAACATAAGTTCCGTCTCCACTTAACATTGCTAGCACCCAGTCCTTCACTTTCATGGCATAGGTCGCCGCGTACTCTTTGCTTCCGTTGTCGCCGAAAGACGCAACGATTCTTGCCAAATTGATTGCGTGCTTGTGCAAGATCCCCTCCGCCCCCATTTTCAGTCCCAAGCCAACGGCAAACCCCCAAACATCCTCAAAAACGTCGATAATGAGGGCGACCTGCTCCTCGTCAACGACGCCCCCATTTCCCAAAAGAATGACACTGTTTAGTTCAGCTACGGTCTTTTCAAAAAGCAAGAGTGAAATGAGGATTGTGGAATAATGTTTCGCTCCAACAGTCTGACGAGCTAGCTCATACGTTTCAAATATTAGTTCCTTGTGCGTCACATCGTCGTCATCTCCCTGACCTTCGCCGTCGACCCCGCCACTATTCATCCACAGCTCCACAAGGTCCGAAACTCTTCTGGCAACCTTAAAATGTGGAACTTCGTAATCTTTTCCCCCTCCTGAAGAGTCAAACTTTGTACCACACACGTCGCACTTGCTTTTACCATTGATTTCACCAAATTTACCAAAGTCTGCCTCCAATCCGCCTCTCTTTTCATTGACATTCTTGCTGTCCTCTCTTGGCTTGTAGCCACGCGTGGGAATGGGCTCATGAGCCAATTTTGTTGAAGCACTTACGTAAAAGACAGGATGATTCGCTTCCAGGTATGCATTACCCAAAGATTGGTCCTCGAATCGGAACAACCGCAAGACAATCTCAAAAAACGTAAAATCAGAGAATAGCCCCAAGTCCGAGGGGACTGGTGTGAGGTTGATGGCAGACTCGTCCACACCGCTAGCAACCATCAGGGTGGGGTACTTGTACCCTCGGTACTCCCCCCCCCACAAGAAGCCGACAAAGAATATTATAATTCGAAAGAAAAACATAATGCCACTGCTCCCAAGAATCACCAAAACCAGGCTGCCACTGCTCCCAAGAATCACCAAAACCAGGCTGCAACAAAGTGGACCGCTAGCGAAGATGCTCTCCTCCGCTCTTCTGTTCAGAAGCATGGCGGTAAAAACTGGAAGAAAATTGCCCTTGTGATACCTTCAAGAACCTCTGTACAGTGCCTCCACCGCTGGCAAAAAGTTCTGAGACCCGGTTTGAAGAAAGGTGGCTGGACGCCCGCAGAAGACGAAGTCATCAAGGGGGAGGTAGCGAAGAAGGGCGTGGGAAGCTGGACTGCCATTGCAGAGTCACTCCCCGGTAGGCTTGGGAAACAGTGTCGTGAGCGTTGGTACAACCACCTCAACCCCGTGCTCTCCTTTCTGCCTTTTACTGCGGAGGAAGACGAGATCATTTTGAGAGAAGTTGCTGAGAGGGGAACGAAATGGTGCGAAATATGCAAGCTGTTGACAGGTCGGAGCGACAACATGATCAAGAACCGGTGGAATTGCTCCTTGAAACATGGAAAGGGGTGTGGTGGCAGTGTTGCGAGATCGAGCAAGAAAAAAACTAAGGCTGCTTTAAAGAGCAAAACTGCAAAGAGTGTGGCCAAGTGTAGGAAGCGAAAATACCCTGGGCTTGATCAACAGGCCACAGTTCTGACACCAGTTACTGGACCAACATCTTCGGCTGCTATACCGGCGCCAACTACAATCAAGGCGCCAACTACAATCCCTTACAAAACTACAATCCCGGCGCCAGAGCAGTCAACTTTGTCGGGGGTACATGCGTATTCTTCACCTCTTCCTGTATCAGCCCCTTATCTATTACCACTCTCACAACAGCAGCAGACAAATTTGCCTGCCAGCTCCCTGAGTATGATGAACCCCTTCCTTCTTCCTACCTCTTACAGCCTGTCAACGATAGCCCCGAATTTGGTTACCCCTCCTTCAGTAACTTTTGGGGTAGTTCCCACTTTTTGCGCACCCTCGGGCAGGCCACCTAGCACCAGTGGCAGCAGCAGTGGGAGTGAGGACAGTATGGCAGGGTGCTTTGGTGGAAACGAAATGACGCTAAGCGAGGCAAGCGGGCTGATCATGCAATGGCGACAAAGCTGAAGACGGCCTTATGGATGGCAATTGATATCAATTGGTGGACATGAAAGACACTTTTAGCGTCTGCGACGCTGAAGTGATAATGTTTTTTAGTGAACTAATACGCGTAAAATTTGGGTTGCCAAAGTTTCTTCTGCCCTGCTTTGTTTTCAATCACTCTGATGGCAAAAAAAGTTCTGCTGACTAGTGCTCAAAGCATTGATGAGCCTGAGGTCTGGCTCCATTAGAGTGTTGACAGGCCCAACTCGCAAAAATCTCTGTAAAATATTTATCAAAATTATTTGGGGGGTGCGGCGAGAGCTGCCTAAGCCAGCAGCGCTACACCAAGCCCTTGTACTCTCCCCTTCGGGGGGGGGGGCTCTCATTTATCGAAATCAACGGTTCTTCGCAACCAATAATTTCTCCAGCTTCTCCTGCAGCATCTTGTTTTCACGCCTTAGAGTTTTCAACTCACGCTTCAGTTTATTCGTCGTCTGGCTATCTTTTGTGTCTTTAACGGCAGTGTCGTCGTCTTTCCCTAAAAACGATGCTGCTAAATCACCAATCTGGAGGGGAATCACCCCTATCCCTACCAAGATGCTCGCACAGACAACACACCGTCCCTCAAACGTGACGGGTACTATATCTCCAAACCCAACAGTCGTGAGCGTGCAGAGACCGAAATAAAGCGTTGTGAAGAAGTCTGAAAACGCCGGATTTACCGTTCGCTTTTGGTGTAGAAAAATTAGATTATGGGAGCTAGCTGGCAAGTTTATGCGTCTCTACAAAACACGGTAGACTCACCTCGCATTCGTATATCAGCCCTGTTGAGATGAACAAAAGCGTAAAGAGACTGGAGAAAACCCGAGCGAATTGTAGCTGTCTAAGATCGACCTGTTCTATTCCGAGTTTCTGCTCGATCTTGAAAAACTCCTCTGGATCGAGAAATCGCTGGATTCGGAGGATTCGTAAAAGGCGGAGGAGCTGAAACGAAGCCAAAGTTGGAGATGCAGGCATCAACAAGTTGAGAAGATTTGGCACAAACGATATTAAGTCAATCAGTGCTAAGGGCGACATGAGGTAGCTCGTCGAGAACTTAGCAGCGTATCCTCTCAAGCAGTATTCAACAAAGAAAAAAGCAGAAATGCCTTCCTCTGCATATCTGATCATCTCAGTCTCGGAACCACCAAGTTTTAGAGTGCCAAGGGCGTATAGGAAGGCCGTGAGAATCGTGGCCGCGCCAGAAAATATTTCAAATTCCGGCGACGACAGCACTGAGGTCAGGGAAGTGGTTTCGGTGTCGTCTGCATCGTACTTTTGGATGCTGTGCAGAGCTGTCTTTGTTGCTGTCGTCGCTGACGGAATAGGATACCCAGGGTTATTGCTACCAGGCCAACGACCCAGTAAGTAACCCCTGCCTCCATAGCGATTAGATGACGAATACCGAGTAGATAAAGAATACCGAGTAGAACTTTTACATATTACAGGTGGTGCGGAGAATGAGTGGGGCACTCTGAAGAGGTCAAAACTAGAGCAAGATGACAGTGCCAAAATGAAAATTTCAAGTACCTTTTGCATATGGAAAAAACTTCTTGCTCTTCAAGTGAGAATGCCGATACAATAAAGAATCTGAAAAAATCAGGAAAACAAGACAAAGGGGCAGAAGAAAGAAGTTGAGTGTCACCGACACGCGCGCAGCCAAAGAAGCAGGTTGTGACAGTTTATAATCGATTTGTGTAAATTGCAGAAGAAATGGACGTTTTAAGGCTGGCAGGTCATTAAAAACTTTGTTATGAAAGGGAACCAATACAAAACAGTTTGAGAGAAGGGAAAAACATTTTCTCGGCAAAAGAGTTTAATGGGGGCTTAAAGTTAGCTCATTCTTCTACCCCACCATGCCTGACAACCTCTCCGAGGTGGCGGAGAGACCCGCTATCGGTGTGCCGGTAAAAGATACCCTAGGAACGAAAGCTGGGACATCAGAAACTATAAACGAGGCTGTGAATACAAGAGCAATTGGGAATACAGAACATTACGCAACATTTTTGCAGATATTTACATCTCTTCCTCGTGATGTGCTGGATACGATTTGGCAACGCTGCGATGGTGTCATGGAGAGGGCAGTCGATGATGCTTTGGCGGTTAAGAGGGAAGTGAGCCCTAAGAACAGCAATGGAAGAAACGGAGGCAGCTCTATCTTGAACACACCGGTTCATACTCCCCCTCGAATTAGCTCCCCTTCGCCTGTGGCAGAATGGCTCTCAAATAAAAACGAAAAGAACTATGACAAAGATGGTGACAAAGATGGTGACAAAGATGGTGACAAAGATAGTAAAAGCAACAATGGTGCTGCCCCAGCCTTTCTGCCCTTTAACTCCCCCCTGGGCAAACGTTTGTCGATACTACATACTGAAACGAGTGATCGTCCTCCACCTGAGTTTATTCAACCTCAACCGAACACGACAAATCGAGAACAACAGAACAATAATAAATTCCATGTTCCTTCCTCGTTGCCTTCCGGTTTTCTCACGATTCCAGAGTCGCACGCCCTCAAATTGCCGTCCTCGCAGCCGCCCTTCGATTTGCAGTGGACTCTTGTCAGTGCTCTTTTTAAATCCATCACCAAACAACACCGTTCGCACTATAAATCTCGTCAAGCTCCTCATGAGGATGAACAGCGCTTTGTTTGCTTTTCGTTAACAATGCGTGAGAGGGTTCCAGGAGGTGGTTTGGGAATGACGGTGAGGGAGGAAGCGGGAAAGGTTTATGTACACGTAGTCCCACCCTGGACTAATTCTTCCTCGAAGAATTCGATTTCAGACGAACTCAAACCGCGTCAGAACGATCTCATTCTTGGTGTGAATGCGACGGCTTTTCTCCAATCTGCTGTCGCCGGGGATACAACGACGAACAAGAGCAGCAAAGTTGCATCAGCTAAGGAGGTCCTTGAGGGAGCTGTGGGAGAGATTGTAAGGCTAGTGGGAAGGGGACGAGGCGGTGATGGCGGCAGAGGGGCTGTGGTCATGCATTTCTGCCGCGAAAAACGAAAAGAGGGTGATGATGGCGATGTTGGGGAGCCAGTTGCGAATAAAGAAGAAAAAGCCAGGCCAGCAGATAAATCAGAACCGCTGCATCCATTGGTTGCACACCTTGTTGAGCGGCAAATACTAACGAGCCAAGACTCAACAGATTTAGCGTCGCGCCTATGGAGGCAGTATTCTTGGAGAGCGCAAGAATGGGAAAGATCCTCTGCGCGGTGGATTCGCATCACGGAGGAGAGTTCGGGAACGTCCGCCTTTAGCAAAGTTAGAGATATAGCAAAGGTGGCGCCGGATCCGCTTGGTGATAATTTCTTAACAACTCCTCTGGGATGTAGGGCTGCGATGACAAGAGGCAATGAAAGTGGGAGCGATGCCGATGCGGACGCAAATGATGAAACTCCGGCGATATGCGTTGTGAAAATTCGAAAGCACTTGTCCGTCCGGATAATTGCTTGTGTGGAGCCACCAGCACCGGTGTCTGGCAAGAACAAAAACAAGAACAAGAACAAAAGTAAGGGCGATGCGATTGCCAACCCCCCTGATGAAGGGACTCACTACACAATATGGGTGTACAACTCCACTACAAACACCGAATGGACTCTCGCTGCGCCTAAATCCTACGACGACTTCCTCCGGCTCCGAAACTTTCTTATAGCGACTCGACCGAGCATTTCTCAAATCCCTTTTCCGAAACGCGCCGGCATACTGACAGATCTCACTTCATCCCTTCTGTCCCCTTCCTCGGCTTCAGCGCATCACAATTTATCTCACGAAGAAGCTCGACGAGAAACTCTCGAAAAGTTTCTCCGGAAAGTTGTAGGCCTAGTCTTTACTAGCGGCTTTTGTGAGGGAGGGTATGAGTGTTGTCTCGCCATGCAGAGATTTCTCCAATGCAATCCGTCTGGTTCCATCGGGGGCGATGACCGAACTACCTCCAACAGCGAAGACAAAGATGAAGATGAAGATAAAGATGAGGGCTGCGTCAGTGGCAATCGATCCGCTACACTTGTAAAAGCTGTCCAGTGCTATGTCGCCCGAATATTCCTCCTCCCACAGATTGACCAGCTCATCACCCACTTTGTACTCTCTTGCAAGGCGCAATCTCCGAGCAATGCAGAGCTGATCAATATGGTAAATTCAAAAGGCCATGGAGAGCTGAAGAAGAGCGCAGAGGAACAAATGGAGCGTGTTCGTGGATTTCTGGAGCGCATGGAAGACCTGGTTATGCGGGGAGGGGAGGCTGATTTGGATGAAATCAGGAGGTACTACCACATGGACAAGGGCTCATCATCGTCATCAAATATCAACGTCACAGAGAATAAATTCGTGCGGTTTGGGATTCGGAAGCAGATCGAGGTGGAAATCTACGTTCCCCTTCGCTCGACTCTATCCAAGGCAATTGTCAACGGGTGGAGATTCGAGGACGTGCAGGTCTCGACAATGATGCGTAAACTTCGGAATGAAGATCAGACATTCTTTAAAATTCCTGTGGAAAATCAGAGATCTTGCGAATGGAAGTCAGCGTGTGAGATTTTACGTGTGGGGGCCAAGAAGACGTTGCCATGCGAAAAACTGGCCGCGATTGTAGATTGTGCCGAAGAAATCACCAAGCTTCACGGGTTGGCGGAGGAGGTCAGCCAGCTCACAGCGGACGATCTAGTCCCGATTTTTATTTTCGTGGTAGTTCGTAGTGACGTAGAAAGGCCATTGAGCTTAATCAGTCTTTTACAGAACGTTTGCAACTCAGACAGTCGAATTGGGGAGATGGGATACTATCTATCAACATTTGAGGCCGCAATTAACTATGTTCAAATGCTGATGGCGGAGGACAGCAATGGCGAAGGCAAAAATACTAGTGATGACGGTAGTGAAGGAAAAGTAGGGCTTGAATTTGAGGCTGAACTGCCAGATAACAACGCCTCGATAGAAAAGGTAACTAGGGATATGAATAATGCCTTGCAAGAGACTGGCTTTATAACTTGACACAGGCACACCTCAGCACATCATCGTCACCTACAAAAAAATTTCCTTCTTATTCTTGGTTATTATTGCAACCGTTTTGCGCGAAAGCCTCCTCGCAAGCGTAGTTGCCGCTCTCAAACCCTGCTGTGGGGTCGGGAGGGGCTCGCCGAACTTCCTTCCCCATGGTTCATAACGAGTTTAACAACCTTCTCTCCGGTAATGATATCTTCCTCGTTGATTTTGAAGGAGACATTATTGCTGAGCGTCTCGATATAAGTCTCCGTTGCCTCTATGTCGACGCTCACAAGACTCGGTACTCTGATGCTGGTCCTAGAGAGGACAAGTTCTACCCCCCTGACTTTCACAGCATCTGCAACAGGTTTGGCTGCAATGTCAATAATCCTTCCCTTTCTTTGGTTACTAAAAGAAACGTCGCACTCCACAGGTTCTATCTCTATATCATCACCCTTGTCTAAAGCGTCGATGACGTTACACCTGACCCTAAATTTTCTGTTGATTTTCTCATTAATTTCAGCAGAAGTTGAAGGTCGGGAGACGACACATGAGTCTTCTTCAAGAGACTTGCGGTATTCTCTTTCAGGCGCATCTGTCGTGTCAAGCTTTCCTAGATGTTTGCGGACGCTTGCCCTGCGTTCTCTGGTATCATTTTCTCCATCCTGGCCAACAGCACCCTCCCCCTGATCTTTTATGAGCGAGTCACTGTAATTCAATGCAAGAAGACGCTCTAGTATTTTGTCGTTAACGTTGTTTTCAGAGTCGTTGTTATCACTATCATCTTCGTCGTCGTCTTCTTCCTTCAAAACGTCATGTATGACATTGCGATTCCCACTACCTACCGCCACAGAATGTTCAGCGATGAGCTTTGGATTGATGAATTTAACCGACATTCTGTCATCATCGTCAAAGGTCACATTGGCGTAATCCAGCAGTCCCCAAGCTAAATCAAGCAGCTCATTTCTGGTGGCGTTGATCTCCTCTTCGCCATCTTCTCCGATCAAATGGGCATTCTTAACATCTAACACCTCGCGGGCGCCTTTCACCCCTAAATCAACCCAACAGTCAAGATGGATGTTGTTGACTTCGTGAATCTTCTTGGAGGTAACATGGATACGAATTTTTCCGTTCCTTTTTTTAATGATGTCAACTGACGCCTGACATCTTGCCTCCGCGTGTCCGTTGCGTAGTATTGTCACCCCCTTGTTCTGTTTCAGCAAATGGAACTCTCCTTTGCTCGGCATTATAGAGCTCATTTGTCTCGTGAATCTTTTCCGTAAATCGGCATTCGCTTTTGGCGGCTCTTTCGATCCTTCGACCATTTCTCTGTTTAGATTTTTAGCGCTGAGCGCCTTGACATCTTTCATCGCCGCCGATCCAATCTGCTTGAGATCCTCGTGAGCGTTGACCTTCCTTGTGTTGGGAGAGAGGATAGAAGGGGCAGATTGTCCCTTCTTCAGGCTTGGGGGAGACGAGGGTTGACCGTCAGCTCTATTCGAATCAACCGACACCATCTCTTTCTTCTCCTTTTTTGTCTCAGGACCCATGATTGCCTCTGGAATTTTGGTGATATTATTCTTGGTGACGTTCTTACTACCCCTGGAGGCCCATTCGGTAGTAATACTTCCGCTTAGCGTCGATTCTACCTCTTCACTCTCACGAATTTCATCATTCAGCTTCCTTAAGCCACGCTTGCTGACCTCGCTGATGCTACTCTCATCCCCCTCATACTTAACCATCCTCAGCCTGTTAACAATTTTGTCATGATGGATCGAATCCTGAAGGAGCTGCTTCACGTCGTGGTCACTCTTGACACTGAGCATTCTCGCAAGAATCTGCTTGTTGGCGTGCGATATTCTCGCCAACTCTTGCGAGCGACGGATGGCATTGAGGGATTTCTTTGGGCGAACATTCGGCGAGTTCTCCCCACCACCACCACTACCGGAGGTGGTGATGATTTTTGTCATTTTGCGAAGGAGGAGCTTGTTGCCTCGCATTATCTCTCCATCTCTTTCCCTCCGCATTTGTTTTTTCTTCTGTCGGAGCTTCAGGTGTTTCATCTTTGAAGTCTGGGGAAGAGTGTTGTCTAAGGTACCTGTTCCGAGGGTCCGAGATTTTATGGACGATATCTTGGCATGATGGAGGCTCTTCAGCCGATCCAACTCTAGATTCTTCAGATAGGGCTGCGGGATTTTCTCATATCCCACACGCCCTCGGTACATCTTTCTGTTGGTGTTGCGTGGGGGGGTTGGGCTGTTGTGATATAGATGCAAGAAAAGTATAGGATTAATATGTCTATTTGACGTTGCAACAGGATGTATTTGGTGAGATTTGGTGATAGTTTCCCTCGATTTGTTGCTTTTTGGGGGGGATGGCTGCTTTCACGAGCTTCCGAGCTCCGAGCTTTCATGCTCGGACTCTTCTGAAGCAATACAAGGTCACACATGAGCACTCCGAAACGAAAAGTCAAGAAGAAGGCTACTGGTGGGTCAATTGGTTCTCCCTCGGCAATCCCTTCTCCTAGACCGTCCCCATCTCGCTCAATCAAATCACCAAAATCTTTGAATTCAAGCAAAAAGAAGAAGGTGGTCAAGAAGAAGAAGGCTTCAGATTCCCTCGACAAGGGTAGAACCGGAGATGGTGATGATCAGAGTTTTCCCGTTGCAATTGCTGGTACCGCCGACATTGTTCGGAATAGCAATGACAGCAGCCTGATGAGTTTGTCAATCCTTTCTACCTCCCGAGAAGAATCGATGGAGATACTTCCCCCTCCACCCACTGATGAGAGTGGGCGAAGCAGCAAAACAAGGCGATCGATGGGGCGATCTACAATGTCTTCTCTCGCCTACTCTCCGTCCACAAAATCTACCGCAAAATCCATTAAAATATCCACCACAGCTAAAGAAGCTGCTGAAGCCAAACAATCCAAAAGTAGCCCCACCGTGAGTGGTGCCGTCGGTGTTTCAACTGAAAAACTTTCGTCTCTGATGAGCTTTCTTGATGGCATGGAATCTGGCAACCCGGCCTCGGTGCAATCGCCACAGCGATCAGTCAATACTAAATCAACAACACTGAGCTTCAGATCTATGGTACGAGAAGGGAGGAAAGATATTGGGCGAGAAGAGAAATTAGTACGCGATAGCGTTGCCCCTGGGAAGAAGTGGATCTGGGATGATTGGGGGGCTGATGATGCTAACAGCAGGAGCGTGATAGACGACAATACAGAGGAGAGCCGCTATTTGTCTGTTTTGGCTGGTGAGGAATCATTCAACGCTCCAATTGACGGTAAAGACAGCTCCGACAGAGACGCCGACAGTGATAGTAGAAACAACAATGTCAGCACTATCAACACCAGCACCATCACCGATAAGTACAACGACGAAGACTTCTCGATCGATGACTCGCACAACCCACCGTTGTCCTCCCTCACCCAAGCGACCACAACATCTACTCACAATCAAATCAAGCAGAAAATCCAGGCGATGAGGGGCGAGCTCGAAGAGAAACGGCAAGAAGTGATTGCGCTTAAGGCTTCAATCGCGCGAAAAACTTCCAGCCACTCTCGAGTTCGCAAGCAAATCGAGGAGAGCTGGGAAGAGAGGATCAGAAAGCGGAGGGAAGAGGCACGTCAAACTAAGCGGAGGCAAGAAGAGTTTGCCGAGAGGCTAGAAAAAGACTGCGAAATGATCATAAAACGAAAAGCAGGTCTCGAAGAGGTCTTGCACTACAGGCTTGAGAGCCGCACTGCCACTGTCGATACAGCCAAAAAGGAGGTTGAAAAGGCAATGAAACTAGAGAGAGAAAATTGGCTTCAAGCGGAGAGAATCAGGCTAGAGCGGCTCGCCGACGCAAAGTCGCAGGACCTCAAAAAGGACGCCGTAAAGGCACTGGAACCTGAGCTAGAGAGACTGCTGTCTGGAAACAAGCTCGACCTCAAGCAGCGCCGGGAGGAAGCGGAGGAAATGTTCGAGGCGTTCAAAAACGAGCGAAAAAGGGAAGCTCAGATCGCTCTCGGTGAGGAAAAGAGGAGGCTAGAAAACGAAGCTTTAGAGGAGTCAGAAAAAATTCGTTCTCAGCAGAGTATTCGCCTCCTACAAACTGCAGAGAGCCACGAGCAGGACCTGAAATCTGCCAGGGAACTTTGGAACAGAGAAATGGAAAGCGAGCGACAGAAATTTGAGAGCGAAAGGAAACGACGGAACAACACATACGCGTCAGAGCTTGCCGAACTGCGAGAGATTGAGGGGGAACGCCTTGCCGAGATGTCCCGCGCGCATGAGCAAGAAATGAAATCGATCCATGAGAAGCGGGAGTTCGCCATCGCCGAGAAGCAGCGACAAAATGCTGCCGCCAACGAGAACTGGCAGCGGCTGAGGTTGGAAGAAATTCGTGAAGACGTTGAAAAGCGAGAGCTCACGCAGATCAAAGCACTGAGAGAGCAGAGCAACGCAGAGTTGGAAATGGTGCTCTCAAGACTGGAGGCACAGAGTGCCAACGAAGTTCAGGGAATAAACGACGACGGGAAGATGAATCTCGAGACCAAGAAGAGTGAATACGACAAAGAAAAAGAAAAAATTAAGGAAGAAGAGGCCGTCATGATGTCTCGTTTTGCTTTGGAAAAGGAGAAGGAAGAGATATCGCGGGAAGAATGCAATCTCTTGAACAGCCGAGTGACGGCAATGGAGCGCCGCGTGGCCTCGTCTGAGGAAAATCTGAAAAAAGAAAAGTCCAGGTTGTCGCTCCTCACGGCAGAGTGCGAGGAGAAAATCAACAGAGTGAAGCATGGACGGGCGCGGGGGGTCGAGTTGCTAGAGCACCAGCTTAAGAACTTGCAGCTGCAGGTCGATGATCTCACAGTAACACTCGTTGACACCCGGCCGCTACACCAAGCTGAGTATGCTAAGCTAGAAAAAAAGAACCGAGAGGAGATCGAGAGTGTAGAAATCCGAGTGGCTACCATCATCGAGGCGAAAGAGGATCTTCTAAGGAAGAAAGAATTCGAATATAAGGAGGTCTGCAACGAGGCACAGCACCGGTTGAATGAATTAGACGTCTTACGGAAGCAAGACCTCGAGACCTTGTAATTATTTAACTGTCGTAATGAATTTATGTATGGCGACACACTTTCGTTTCTCAATCTTACATCTTCCCGCTTAAAAAAAATCAATTTGCCATTGGGTTTTCTACCATTTCTATAAGGGAGGACTCTCTTAAATTGTTCTGTTCCCCTCC
>Ga0209600_1001698_pt1 | contig 14029 bp, 8 predicted proteins | sample COGITO_mtgs_1104_FD_185518 | JGI IMG/M metagenome (GOLD analysis project Ga0209600, IMG submission 185518) | Pelagic marine microbial communities from North Sea - COGITO_mtgs_110421 (SPAdes) (version 2) | ecosystem: Environmental > Aquatic > Marine > Epipelagic ... | reverse complement strand
AAAAAACTTCTTCAAACTCCCCTGAAGTCCAAATGAAGAAAATTCGGACGAAAATAGCTTTTGACTCGTTCTCTGAACCCCTATACAGACCTTCTTGCAAAAAAACAACAACCTTTGATTCGAAAAAGAGTTTATCCTACGAAACATCAACATCGACGATCCCGGTGCAAGCGGAGATAAAAAAACAACGGCTCACCACCCAGTGCTTCCTCCATCAGTGCCTGTTTGGGCAATATTCTGGGTCTATACCGGGGCTTGCGACAGTATTCGCAGGGCTAGAGGAATTTTACTCTTCTCCCTTCATATCCAAACTTTGTCCCTACGAATTTGCATCTATGGTCGCTGACAAGGGTGAGTTTTTGCAATTCTGCTTACAGCAGGGGGTGGACCACGTCAACACGGTGGATCTTCTCCTTCGAAAGTTTTATCGGCCACTGTCAGACGCCTTTCGGGCACGGGAAAAGGTAGTTAAGCTTCGATAGATGACAAGAAAAGAAAGTGACCCCTTTCTCTCCAAAAAAAAGTAAAATTTTACACAACAACACACATCCGAACAAATCTCATCCTAAATCGTTGGTTTCATTCGTGCTTACATCATCTGTGGCAAATATCTTATCTTACATCATTTGTAATCGAGCAATTTTGTATAGTAAGGAGGATGCAAACTCGTGGCGCAAAAGGGACATATCGGATTGTTGACGAAACAGGGATGAGGGTTGTGGGGCACCATGAGTTTGGCCCAAAACTGGCAGCACTCAAGGCTGGCTGCACAACCGCAGGTGAAGACATGGGTGGGGGGATCTATGGCCCCAATGGCTGGCTCGTACGCTATGTTGAGAATGTTGAGGTTGCTCTCGTGGCGGCACAGGGGGCACCTCAAGCAGCCCTCCACCATCTGTTCACTGTACGTTACAATGTGCCCGCATCCAAAGACGCCCGCCGTCCCCTCTTTGTCCAATTCATTCTCACCGCCTTCCTCTTCTCCCCTAAGCTTGTCAAAAACCATCTCCATCTCTTTGTCTGCCTCATCATTTTTGTCCTCCTCCACATCGTAGATCATTCCCCCGGCCCCAATCTTCCCAATCCCCCGACCGCTCATCTTCCCAATGAGCTCCTTGGTCTTGGCGGGATTGTAGCGGACAGTCCGCAACTCAACAGGACACTGCGCCTTGAAATCGTTGAACATGGAGAAAAACTTGGCGTACTGCACCGGACTTGGGTAATTGTACATATCCATATGCTTGCTGTCCTGATAGACGAGCTGAACCCCAGAGAGATCAATTATACTTCCGTGCTCGACGCGCACTCTCTTGTTGCCAATTCTAGCCCCGCAGACACCATCATCCTCCCGAATCTCGTGCATGAAACCGTTGACCGATACCTCCACCCATCTTTCCTGAGAAGGCAGGTAAATTCGAAGCCCGAAGGTTGTCACCGCGTCCGTTTCCTCGGGCTTTTCTGGTGTGGCATACTTAGGCGCTGAATCGCTGAGAAATATATCAGACTTATGGTCAAAACCAGCAGCAAAGAGGTTCACCTCACCAGTGATTCGGTTGCACATTATCCTAGCAGCGTAACGGCTAATGGGTCCGCAGTATTGTCCCAGTGAGTTCTCGGTTAGGGGTCCCCTGACAACAAAATCGTTCTGAAAGACCTTCAGACGTCCAATCTGGAACATGTCCCACTCAGGGTCGGTCACATACTCTGTCACGATAGTGAAGTCATTTTCATCATCTCCCGCCGTACTTTTGGAATCCGGCGCCTTTTTACTCTCTTCCCTTGCCCTCCTGAACATGCTGCTCTTCACTCTCATGGTTACACTGTGCGTGATGTCCTCTCCCCTCACTCTTCTGTTACCTTGTCCGATGACTACTTGCTTCCTCCTAATTCCATTACCCCCGCCATCTCTCCTCCCGAGAAGAAACTTTTCGTTCCTGTTTCCTTTGGGCCTTAGGCAAACGGGATTAGAATGCGCGAGGTACTCTTTATACCCCAAAACGACAAGCTGTCCGTAGTGGGCCAAGAATCCTTCTTTCTTTGCCCGAATGTCGCTCCTCAGGCACCCAGCGAAGTCAGTAACCGGACCCTCTCGCCTCTCCCTCTCCAACAGTTTCTCTGGCTTTCCGCGAATCTCAAAGTCCCCCCACCCCTTCCAGCACATGACTACTGCATAGACAACACGACTCTCTTCCTTCCCCAGGCCCCACCACTTCTCTGGCTGCAACCCCCCCTCCTCTCCCTCGGTGACGCAGAGTAGATCGCTGCCCTTCACAGAATTGCGACGAAAGGACGATCTGTAAATGTCTACGTCGAGGGGGGGGAAATTCAGGAGTCCCAAGAATGACAAGCACTGAATTTGGGACCACAAGGCCACCGATGCCAGCGAGTGCTTGCAAGCCATTTTCACAGCTGTCTCCCAGTACGACGAGCGAACATTATGCAGCTTGAAATATGCCATCATGCCAGGGCAGTGGAACTCATAGGGACCTTCACCATTGCCATCGTCTCCGACCTCCCACCAGAGGTTCGCCTCCTTCTTCATATCCTCCTTACTATCCCTTTCCTCCTCCCCCTCCTCCTTTGGCATGGCACTCCAGTCAATTGACCTTCGCCTACCTCCTGTATAACCTTTTAGCATACCCTGAATGTAGTTAACTGCGTCTCTTCCCTTCTGTAGTTTTTCATCACATGAGTCCCTGGAGGAGCATGACTTTGCAGAAGATATGGAGTGACACCCCCCGTCATCAGAACAATTACCGCTTTCAGAGGCCTTGCAATCTCCAACATCTGAATTGAAATTGTCCAAAATCATTTGAGAGCTGGGCTTGTCATTTCCTTCCTCAATGTCGCCGTCATTTGTACAGACAGTGTCTTCTATTGCCTCTCCGTTTACACCAATTCCAACAGTGCCGCGCCGACTGTAATGGGAAACATTGGCGCTACTGTTGAGAGAACTGGAGGGTTGTTGTTGTTGTTGTTGTTGTTGTTGTTGTTGTTGTTGTTGTTGTTGTTGATGTTGCCCGCGCTGTACGTGCTCTTGCTGGTGTTGGTTGGATGCATCACAAGAGTAATTTTCTGGCGAAAAACTGGAAGGCTTCGGGGAGTTCTGATCCATTCCTGACGACATCACAAGGCAGATTATTATTTTCGTGCCCAAATGGGGGGGGTGGGGGAATAAAGAAGGCACAAGGTTTGACAGCAATTGTTTAGACTTCTAGCATTTGAGAGAGAACACACAGATATACATGTGCAAGTAGCATAGATTGGGAGGACGGAAGATGTATGCGAGGCTTTATTAGTTCGGGTGAGTTGATTTTTGATACGGGATTAATGGGTTTGTTGAAATTTTTTTTTTCGGGCTTCTCTTCACTCTTAGAAAGGGAAGTCACAAGTCACCGGATTCGCAATCTGAACAAACCCTAACCCATATTTATCACAATCAAAAAGACCCCCCCAAGTCCATAATCTCATCAGTCACGAAAGAAGGACCGCGCCGTGAACGGAACTTCTCTCTTTTGAATGAAATTCTGCTAACCCTGACACGACATTTCTCAACCAGCGCCTAAAAACAATGGATTCTTTGACAGATGAGGCCTTCAGCCAAGTTTATAACTTCCAAAAATTCTTTCGCTCGAAGAGAGAGCTCGCTTTGGAGCAGATCCAATGCGATTTTGATGACACCAAAAATGACTCTGTCACAGAGGACATGTACTCTCTCGATGAGGTCCACTCGCTGTTTGACTCAATTTCCAATGTAGTCAAGGACACAACGAGGGTGGAAGTTGGAAGTATGATCAACATGACGGTGCTCCTTTTCGCGCAACTCTTTACGCAGGCCGAAGACGAGGGGGTCCAGCTTGAGATGGACACCTCAGTAATAGAGGACCAGCGGCTCTTGGAGGAGGTTGAAAAGATGACTTTGGAGAAGAAGCAGAGGGCGGCGGGAAAAGGAGCCCGTCTTAAGGATACCCTCGCGCAGACTAAAAAAGATCTCATGCAGTGCGAGAGCGATCTTGAGCTTACTAAGGGGAAGCTCAAGGGTTCGGAGAGCGATAGAAAAGCACAGAAGAAGGAGGTGAGTTAGTGTTTGAGCTTGGGCTCGAGCATGACATTTCTTTGTCATTGAAAACCATACCGAAGCTCGATTCAACCTTGTTATCAAAAAACTCACACACCTAAACCTCCTTTAAATCCAACCACCCTTCTTCACCCCGGTAGATCAAGCAGCTGAAGCGGAAGGTAAAGGAGCTGGCTGTCTTTGCAGACCTGAAAAATAAGGACGGGCCTGCAGAAGCGCCGAAAGATGAGGGTAAGGAGCAGGAGAGCAAAGATGGAGACGATAACGACCACGCTGCTGACGAAGCTGCAGAGGAGGAGGAGTTGGAGGAGGAGCTCGCCGATTGCTCCAAGGATGAGGTGGTCAGAAAATTGAAGGCGGCAAAGAGACGGATAAAATACCTGAACAATGAGATGGACAAACGTCTCGCTGACAGCAAGCAGTTTAAGCAATTAAAGAAGCTTATGCAGCAAAAGAATACTGACTTGATGGACGTGAGAGAGAGGCTTGCGAAGTACGAGCCGGATGCGTTGGACGAGGAGGATATGTAGTGAAAAAACCTGTTTCTTTTGCCTTGTACAATAACAATCATTTCTTTATTTACATTTCATTCAACTAATTTCTACGAGAACGGACAGACTACCAACCACCTCAGTCAGCATAGGGGTTGAGGTAGCTTGCATAGCTCATAAAGAGGTTCCAAGCCCCATGCAATTCTTCCTCCCCTCCTGGGTTCTCCATCCCTTCTTCCTCCTCTTCTGCGCTCAAGAGATGCTTCCTTTCGTCTCCCAACCCCCTTTTCTCACCACTTCCCAGGTAAAAACCTGCACTGCTATTCATTTCATTCTCTCTGTCGCTGCTGGCAACTCTGAGGAAGTTGAAGTTGTCGAAGTCCTCGTTTTTCCTTAATTTCTTTACCAAGTTAACGGAAAATACAAGGCAAGTTACCCCAATGGTGAGCGCAACAAAGAGCTCGCAACCGATTATAATAAAAACCCAGCCGTTTGCGATCGGAGGCGCGCTGGTGAATGTAAATTCTCCGTCACCCATTAAAAGGTTGACAAACGTGCTGGCTCCCACACTGCTATTCATACCGCAGACGTCCACAGCTGCCCCCCTCCCTCCCCCTCCCCAAACGCCTCCACCAACATTGAATGCTCGGGCAAAGTTATTCATGCACATATCACCCGGCCCTACCCCCCCATTGGTTTCAGTGAGAGAGGTGTTGCACACAAGGCTAATGGTGTTGTTCGCGATCCAGTGACTGAGCTCCTCAGCTTTGTTGTCTTTGAGTCCTCGGCTCAGAAAAAAATTTGTGCTAGGATAGATTGCGACTTTTTCGTCCGACAAGGCACATCCTGAAGATCGCACCCCGAACGCACCACAGTCGAACCCATAGGCTGTGCCGGCGCCTCCCAGCAAGCTGAAAACCATCTCATCAGTATGTGATGTGGGCAAGAAAGTATTGCTGATGCCAGAGTAGGTAGCGAAAAGCACAAAAAATGCGTCGCTTGTGGGCTTATTGACGAAAGTTGTCGCGCTCAGGGGACTGCCCACACCATAAACACCAACACTGTTTTTTTTCTCAACTGGTGGAGTAAACTTGCTTCCGTAAACCATTTCATCGGCGTTCCACAACGCGTCAATACCCCTCCGACTCTCAGCTTTCCAATCAATAATCATTTGCGCATCACTTCCCGACAAGTAAGGGCGGTTTTTGTCCTTCAAGATATGGTTGATTTCTGCCAAGGCTATGTCAGATGCTGCAAGTGCCGAGAGAAATCCGATGTCTTGCATGTTGAACAGATCCGTGGTGTTGTTCATGTTTTCCAGTAAAAATAGCTCGGCGTTGAATATCTGATCACCTGGAAAATCTGCCAAAAATCGAACGCTCTCAGGCACCGCTTTTTGTGGTGCCCAGTCTCTCCTTGCCACTTCATCCAAAGTGGCTTTCAAAATATCAGACTGCGACCAAACAGGAGATGCGAGGGGCAGGGAAGACTCAAAAGGGTGTACTATATTTCCATATGTGCGATATTGGTGTAGCCATTTGTGCCAATCCATCAGCTTTTTGAAATAAAGCTCCAAATTGTCTACATCTTCCTTGGTTTCCTCACTTAAAAAGAACAATTCCAAGATCATGCTTGCATGAAATGGCATAGCAGCGAGGTTCATCGTAGAGTTATATCCACAGTATTTAGGAGCATACTGAGCCGCATTGACCCCGCCGTAGTATCCGCTATTCGCTCCAGGATATATAGTGTTGGGAAGCCACTCATACCCACCGCTACCATCAACAAAGCGGATCAAAGGCAAGAAACCATTTTCACCCTGTCCCGCAAATAACGAGTGGATTTCATCCCATGCCCTATGGCTATCCACGTGAGCGAAGCTACGCGCCGCCAGGAGCGAACTGAGGGATTCCTGAGCTTGGATTGCAGGACATGGAGAGGTGAATGAGTTGATACAGCTGTCTTTGATGGTGTTTGTGTAGAGCTGCTGTATCGCAGCAGCGAGTGGTGGACCCATATCTTGTCAGAGTATATAATTTGCTATCTTTTGAGGTGGGAAAACAAAAGAAATTGGTCTTAAAAAGATCTCGTCAATTAATTTTTAATCAACAAAAAGTAAGTGAACAGTGTCACAGGGTCAAACTCAATCAACAACTTTAACAAACCCTACCCAAAATACCCCAAAATATATTAACGGAAAAAACACAAGGCAACATACCATGCGCGACCACAATGTATCCGTTTTTAAATTTGCGCTCAAACACTTAACACACTATATTTCAACAAACCTACACACGACCACCCATCTCCCGCATTCCAACTCCCATTATCACACCACTCATCATCACAACACCAAAGAACCTGCTGACGCCTTCCTTCTCCCCCAAATTATCATAGATTTTCGAACTTTGCAAGCGCTTCTTGCAAACTCAGCTCGACTTGCCCTTCGAACATTCCGTAGTAGTCATCATGGGTTTTGCAGCTCCACTGTTCAGGCAACGCACAATCAACATTCCCCAGTTTCATCATGCAGTCAACAAAATCAGTTCTGCTGATTGCTTCTCTAAGTCCGGCAAGACTGCTCAACCTGCTTTGAACACACGCATACTGCCGCTGGTTGAATTTCACGCTGTCGTACGTCTCCACGGAGGGCTCGATTTTGTCGGGTGCCCTTTCAACAAGCCTCTTCTGATAATTTATGACAAACTTAAAGCTGTCGACATTCAAATCGTATTCAATACTCTCCTCGTTCTCGATTGTCGTCTCGACGGCCTGCAAAAAGCATTCTATTACGCTCTGTTGACCCTTTATTCTTTCGTCAACGTCGGCGTCCACTTGATCAAAGCACTTTTCCACCAGAGAGCTAACCTCCCGACAGACCTCATTGGCCTTGGTAAAGAGCGCCTCAATTCTGGCCCGAAGTAAGGTTTCTTCGTAGTTGACCACCGCGTAGTACTCCTTCACCAACGCAACGTCCCTGGCTTTAGCTTCATCTCCAATTGCCTCACCGTAGATTTTGCTAGCTTCGTCAAACTCGTCTTTCTCCCACACAGCTCCCTCCCCTCCTTCCCCACCAGTCATCTTGAAAACGTCACTGCTCCATCCCTTGCTATATTTGATAGCAGAATCAAAAACAATTTCGAGACGATCTTTATCGACTTCAGCTTCGTCATCTTCCGCCTTCTTTCCCTTCTTCCCCTTCCCCTTCTCGATGGTGGCCTCAGCTACCTCTTCATCTGCAGCAGCCGCTGCTGCTTTGAATTCGCAAAAGAACGGAGGCAGCTTACTTCTCACACCTCTTGCCCATTCATCCCCTTCGTCTTCTTCCGTTCCTTTCCCTTTTTTCTTGTCCTTCTTCCCCCCCCCCTTTCCGCCTCCCACTCCTTCCCTTACTTCCTCCTCCTCGCCGAATCCCAAAACTTTGTCAAGTTTCCCCTCACCTCCGAAGCTGCCCGCAGTTAAGTTGCTCTTACAAATGTCGCTCAACAGTTCCACACCAGACGAAAATCTGTCAACTTCGCTCTGAATCAACAATGCATAGTTGTTCTTGATGCTTTCGCTTCTCACATCCCTCCAGCCGTCGTTCCTGAGTTCACGGCTGTAGGCACACAGATCATCCTTCCTCTTCTCAATCTTATCCCAGAGCACTGCGCCAAGCTCGGAGCACCTCAAATGCAGCTCACACTTGAGATTATCGTCAAACCGCATGTCCGTCTCAACTTCGTTGAACTTGCCTACAAAATCATCAACGCACTTTTGCATGTCGTCAGGGCTCTCAAAGAGAAGCTCCCGAAAAATTCGGCGAACGTCATGAAGCCTGGTAGTAGCAACAATCCTCTCCTCTCGTAAGGAACGGATCACCTTGCCAACCACGCTCTTGTAGTGCACCACACTCTCGTCCCACCTTCTCATTAACAGTTTTGCCAGATCACTGCTCAAGGAGGCCTCTTCCAAAGTTGGCGCCACCCAATCGTCGACAACTGCTGGACAGAAGAGTTCTTCCCCGTTTTCGTCGAACTTTGCGGCTTCCTCTTCTTCGAGCCTCTTTTTGTCCTCCTCTTCCTTTCGCACAACCTCCTCCTGCCTCGCCGCTTCTTCCTCCTCTTTTTTTCTTCTCGCCATCACCCTCTCCTTTTGCTTCTCCGCAGTTATCATCAGCTGTTCATTCACGTGGCCGTTGACCAACGCAAAGGCACCATCTGGAGTGGCGTTTGTAGTGTTTACAATCCTGAGCGTTCCAAACATTTTGTCCACAAACTCCTTCATCTCCACACAGCTGTGTGTGTGGGCAAGAACCTGGTATGACAAGTTAGCTGTGGGGTTCTTCTGGTCGTGGGGTTCAACCAATCGCTTTTTGCAAATCAAGTCATAGGGTGGCCTGTTCGTTTCCAGGTGATACCGCTGCTCGGTCTGGGGGTCCACGCGCCGTCCTAAGGATCTCTTAAGTGTGCTGCTGTAGTCGTTCTCCAAATATATGAAGAGGTCAAGCCCAGACACGATCAAATCGGTGGAGGGCAGGGCAGGCGGAGAGTTCAGGCTCAGGTCGCACTTTCGGTCTGCTGGAATGTCCACGTGAGCATTGTGATCATAGCCGCTCAAACACTTCTCCAGTATGATGGCTTGGTTCTTGGTCTGAGGAAAATCGTCAAGGACCCACCCCATGAATTCTTCATCCACCTCTACATCCTCATCTTTAGCATCTTCTCCATTTAGCTCTTTGTTCTCCGCAATGCGTCGTTCATTTTCGAGCTTAATCCCCTCGTTTTCCCTTTTCAACTTTTTGATGGCGACAACCGTCAGCGAGGCATAGGTTTCGTCTGAAACCTCCCCTCCTTGCAACAACGCACTCTGCGCTGTGCGCCCGAGCTCAACTATGTCATGTTGCAGCGATCCTTCTGTAGGCTCATTAGACACTCCACTATGTACCTTCATGTACTCCTCGATTGCGGTCTGAAGCTCAGAATCTACACCGATTACCTTGAGGTTATACCGTTCAGCGAGCCTAGCTGCCTGCTCACTCTTCCCAGCAAATGTACGCCCAGCAATCGCAATTCGAAGGGGGAAGTGGGGGATCAGGGGAGGGGTCGGGGGGTCGGCAAAAGGCTCGGCGGCAAGCGACGTGCTGATAATCTTGTCGCCGAGGGCAAACTTAACAGTGTCAGGCGCATTTGCCATGATACTCAATTCATTCCCAATCTTGATGTAATTCTCGCTGACGAAACAGTCAAGCGCGCTGGCGGTTTCGGCCATTGCATCGCTACCGCCTTCATTTCCTTCTTCGGACAGCAATGGGAGGGACGTGATTTCCCCCCAAATGCGCTCGTCGGTGGTCGGCCTCTCCAATGACAAAAGCGGTTTTCTCCCTAGGAAGAGCATCTTCAGATCGCTCCAGCTCTCTTCTGGAATCGGATCGCCAGCGAAGCGGTCATTTTTGTGCTGAGAGTATTCTCTGTATCCAGCAACGGCCATGCTCAAGTTCACTATTTCTGCCAATGTCTCGCTAGCAATGATTTCGTTCTGATTCTTTGTTGCATTCTGGCGCGCATTGAGGGCTTTGCCCATCTTTTTTTGCTGACTCTCGGTCTCTACGCCACATGTGACCTTAGCGGCGTCGAAATAAAGGCTATCCCGCCTCAGTGCCTCCTCACTGTCAATGGCGGAGCGCGTCTTATACATCTCCTGCCTATAATCGCGGTTGTCGCTCAGCATAGTCTTGTGCTTCCCGATGATCTCAAGCTTTTCGTTGATCCTCATCTCATCGACGCATTTTCTCGTCAGTTCTCGCCGAACCATGTCGACACCCAAGTTATGGTAGCCCTCCATTTGGGCCTCTTCTCTCTCCTTGATGAACCTCCTCCTCCGCTTCTCCCGGGTAAGTGATTTGTTGGCTGCCTCCTTTTTCTTGTTGCCGATGGCCCGCATCTGCTTTCGAACGTCCCTCTCCATCCCCCTCTTGTCAGTTGCCATTGATGAAACTCCTGCTCCTCCACCAGCTTTATCAGTCCTCATACTACCAACTACCACGGGCTCCTCGTCCATCTTCTTGAGGCGTTTCTCAAACTCCTCGATCTCCTCTTTGACGATGCTCTGGTCTTCCTGCCTCATTCCAGCAAGAACACCCTCTCTTGTCTTTTCCATCTTCGCTTTGACGCGTTTCTTCACAGCTTTCCGTTCCCTCGCCTTGTCCTGGTTTTGCTGCCAGGTATTGTGGCTCTCCTCTCCAATGATTTCTATAAGGGTTTTTTGCTCTTTCTTCATTGTCATTCGCTGGGTGCGAATGTCTTGGATATGTTGCAGCGCGGCCGCATTCGTGTCGTGCTGTGGTCAATTGCAATGTAAAAGTGGCGCGGATGGTGCATTTATATTGTTGCAGAGTTAGATTGTCATATTTTAGACAAGACAAAATCTCATCACCTACGAGCATTATCAATTACTCACCTTGAACTTCTCCATGTCCCTCATCTGCTTCTCCTCTTCCATTTTATACTTCCCAAGTTTAGATTCCATCAGCGTGTCGTTCTGATTCTCAATCATTTGTCTAATGCTCTTATCAAACATTTTGCTCGCCTTCTCATTGAAGTCTCTGTGACTCGGCCTAGCAGGTACACACGGCAGCATCTTCTTCCCCGTCTCGTTGCTGGTGCGGATTGAGACGGGAGCGGAAAACTTCTCGACCCTTTCCATCGTCATCTTTAGTTGGTAAACCATCTTGGAGATGGTTGAAGGGTCACCCTGCATGATAGAGTAGGCCGTCTTGGAGTCAAATTTGATGTTGAGGTTTCTGAGGGGGGGTTCGAGGAGACAAAAGTTTTGCACTTTGGCATCGGCAGACTGCGTGAGAAGAGAACGCGTTAGTTATTGTGCACCAGGCTGTAACGAAGGCCCTTGCACTTAAAGTTGCATCTCGAGTAGCAGTGGCATCTCATCTCAAACACCGCAGATAAAAACTGTTATTGTCAATGTCCATCTACCAACCAAGGAAAAAAAAACTTACGTGCTTCTTCGTAAACCTCGCAAAATCAGCCAGCTGATTGTGCTTCCAGAGAATCTCTCCCAGTAAATAACCATTCCTGAATTGGTCCCAATCTGTTACCTTCTTGGACAAGCAGACTGTTTCATTGAGCCAAGAGAGAAGGAGCTCCATTTGGGGCCGGCAGAAGTCTTAGCAGGTATTAACAGGGACGGTGGAGGGCTAAACTTTCGCAAATAACGTGATTGGTTCCTAATCATTCAACGGCTCAACTTTCTCAACACCCCCCTCAAAAGGGAAAAACTAGCACCCCTAAAATCACAAGGGAAGCCTCAGATCGACTTCCAAATAGAAATATAAAGCAGAGAATCTTCGAACTGGAACTTCGTAGGCTACTGCTGTCAATTTAATCATGGTGAGTGTCTTCAATCCTCTCTTTGCCACAATCAGCTGAAGTTGGGCTGCTAACTTGCCATTTTTGGGTTGAGTTTATGTGCCCCCAACGATAACAATCGCCTTAAATGGTTCTCAATGCTTGCCAAAATGCCAAATATCGCTGCCAGCCCGACTCCAAATCGAGATTCACGGCTTAAATGCTTCCCCCCATAACTCTATGTCGCCTTTCAAAACTGACCCACTCCAACCCTCCCCTCCCCTCACAACCCCTTCCCCACGCCGTAACGCAGCAACGCCCTGCTGAAATGATCTGGGATAGCCCATCCTGCATTGGAGATGTTCCTCAAAAGAGATCCGGCCACTCATTAACCACCATCCGGACACAGCCCTTTGTGTATCTATTTGGAGGATGTGTATCGGGTCGTAACCCGGCCCCCTCTAATAGTGTTTACAAGTTGGACATGGGCGATCCTAACGAGTTTTATTGGGGAGCAATAGAGAGTGAATCTCCTTCCAAGCCCACTCCCCGTTGGAACCACTCATGCAGCCTCCTTCCTGATGGCAAGACCCTTCTCATCTTCGGCGGCTTTGGTGCAAAGGTGCAGCCCCGCCTCAATGATGTCTGGCTCTTTGACACGGAGAAAGAAGCCTTTTCTCAGCCTAACAGCGGCAAAACCAACGAGAACGGAGGTGTAGTGTCTTTCAAGACCGAATGGAGGAACTGCCCTGTTCCTAGGGGATCTCACTCTGCGAACGTCATTAATGACAAACTTTTTGTCTTCGGTGGCTATGGTGGAAGTGGCTTCACCAGGAAAGATTTCAATGACTTACACGCCTTGTGCACCAAAACCTGGGAGTGGGGCGTCGTTGAGACTACCGGCGAGAAGCCCGAGGAGAGGAGTGGACACAGGGCCGTGAGTGTCCAGGACAAACTCTACGTTATGGGTGGCTGGAATGCAATGATGCAGTTTGATGATATGTTTATCCTCGACACTGCGACATGCGTTTGGTCACAACCTGCTTCTGCGTGCGGACCGGAATCTTGGGGTCCTCCCCGATGGAATTTTTCGGCCGTAAGCATTTTTGCCGTTCCCTACTACAAGATCTTTGTCTTTGGTGGAAATTCAGGAGACCTAGAGGATGGTAAGCCTCAAGGAACCTACCTTAATGACGTGCAAGTGTTGGAGTGTCTCCCTGAAGATCCTTCTTGGACGCATCCCGACACTGTGGGAACACTTCCTTCTCCTCGCGCTGACACGGAGGCTGTCTACTTTGAGGACAGTGGCAAGCTCGTCATTTTTGGCGGATGGGCGAACCGTTGGTACGGCGATCTACAAACCTGTAAAGTTGACGACGTTGTTGGCCCGCCCTACAATGTTAACGAGATAGAGTCATTTGAGTGGTCCTCCGCCATTGGACCCGTCACAGGAAACTCTAAGTTCACAATTAAGGGAGAAGGTTTCTCTGCTGTCAACGGCGGAGCTGTTGTCCGCTTTGCTTGTCTGAAGGGCTTCCTTGAGGTGTCAGGACAGGTCTTGAATGACAATGAGCTTGAATTTGAGACCCCTAACTTTGAGAAGTTTGGGCCCGTGGAGGTCGAGGCCCGTGTAAAGCTTGGGCAGAAAACTCTCACCAATGCTTCAGTGAATTTTAGCTACTTCAGTGTCACAGACTGCTTTCAGTCACTTGCTTTTGGACCTGGCCTTTTGGAAGGAAACGCCGCTGCTGTACCCACCAGTTTTGTCATCCAGGCCAAGGACAAGACTGGTGCTGATCGTGTCTGCGGGATGGACGAGTTCTGCGTCACCATCGTGGAACTTGATGTTGTAAAGCCTCTCGAAGAGGTTGAGGACGAAGGACCCGATGCCGACGAAAACGAAGAGCGGGTCGATGCCTTTGTATGCGACAATGGTGACGGAACCTATACCGTCGAGTACACTCTTCCCAAGGCTGGCCGATACGAGGTCAGCATTGAATTCATGGGGACTTTCATGGGCGTTGCGGGGGCAATTCGCGGTTCTCCTTTCATCACCACAGCTGTTGACGATGTGGACGAATCTGTTAATGTCTTTGACGGGCCCATTCTCATGTCAT
>Ga0209600_1001683_pt1 | contig 14124 bp, 11 predicted proteins | sample COGITO_mtgs_1104_FD_185518 | JGI IMG/M metagenome (GOLD analysis project Ga0209600, IMG submission 185518) | Pelagic marine microbial communities from North Sea - COGITO_mtgs_110421 (SPAdes) (version 2) | ecosystem: Environmental > Aquatic > Marine > Epipelagic ... | reverse complement strand
CGATGTTTACAGAGCCCGCGGTGAGCAGGCAGAAGTAATAAATAGAAGCGTAAAGCAGAGACCCTACTGAAAGAGTCTATCACTCCTTGAAGTTGTATCAAGCAGCCTTGATAGACTCACCCTCAAAAATATCTCTGGTGGCCATAAATTTTGGTCGCTAGCTTGAGGTTTAACCATTGATCCAGTCACCATGAACCGCCTTAGCATCACTAACTTCATCCGCCTAAGGCGGATTCACTATGTCCGCTTTTGCGGACACCCCGACAAACTCAGCGGTTCTCTGTTCACACATTCGTCGCGTAGCGACCGTTGATGTTAGCGATGTCTTATGTTACAATACGCTTACTGCGCTTTTCCGAGAAAAAAGCGTCTCAAAGTCCATAATCCTAACGGTATCATTCTGTAAATCCGCGGATCGACCCGGAACGCTCAGTTGAGCTTTCCTGGATTTTCAAATGATGCCACTTGACAAACCCCCTGATGTAATACAATGTTTTACACATGATCAAGTCCATCACCAAAATCGGCAATTCCAAAGGAATTATCTTTGATGCCGCTCTGCTTGAGTTGGCTAACTTAAAAGTAGGCGACAAGGTCAATGTCACTGTGCATGAGGGGGGCACGATCACCCTCGTGCCTGATGTGGTTACGGTTACGCCCGAAAAAGCCAGAAGCAAGGCGGCTCAACTGATTTCCGCTAATGATGAGCTTTTTAACCGGCTCTCCAAATAGATGCTGGCTCATTTATCCTCTGACGCAGTTCTGGCTATCCATGAGGAGGTGTTGATGGCCCATGGCGGCAGGGCAGGGCTGCGCGACAAGGCTTTGCTTTTAAGCGCGGTATCCGCACCCAAGGCGACATCCGGTGGTGAACCCATCATGACTGATCCTGTGGAAGTTGCTGCCGCCTACCTCTACTACCTTTGCAACAATCATCCCTTTGTCGACGGCAACAAACGCACAGCTCTTGCATCGTGTTTGGTATTTCTTAGCGAAAATGACCACCTTCCGGCTGAGAAGTTAAACGTGGACGCATGGGAAAAACTTGTCATGGATGTCGCTTCCTCGGCGATTGACCGGCCAGCTACCACAGAGCGGCTACGCCTATTACTCACCACCTGACATATCACCGTGGCGGAAAAGATGAAGGAGGGCAATGACTGACCAAAAGATCAAACTCGATACGGGCGACGAAAAATAAGAAACCTATGAAAAAAATAAAAAGATTGGTTGTAGCCTGCTGCGTGCTGATGCCTGTTCTGGCATACGCTGGTGAGCGGGTTCCGCTTTGGCCGGAAGGAAAGATCCCCGATTTTCAGCCTCAGCAAATTGCGGCGGCTCTTCAGGAGGTGAGAAAACCCGGCTTCAAAGCTGCGGAGCATACCATGCCACATCTCGATTGGTTCGATGCGCCAGCAGAGAAAAACGGTGCATGCATGCTGCTTATTTCCGGCGGCGGTTATAAGAACTGGTGTGACGGGTGGTGGATTGACCAGGTGGCAAAAAAATTCACCGAGCTAGGATATGTCTGTGTCAGCCTCACCTACCGCACCCCCCGACCACAAGGCCTGCCAATTTATCAAAGCGCCTGGCAGGACGGCCAGCGTGCGGTGCGTCTGGTTCGCCAGTCGGCACAGGAGCGTGGCTTTGACCCGGAGAAGATCGGAGCCCTCGGTTTCTCCGCGGGATCGCACCTGACGGTGTTACTCGGAACAAGTGCACTGACACCGGCGTACCAAGCCGTCGACGAGCTTGACCAAACCCCCTGCCACATCAACTGGGCGGTGCCCATCTACACCGCCTACGCACTTACCGATGGCCTCACCGGGCCTAACACCCGCAACGGTGACGCCCTCGACGCACGGCTTTCAGATGTCTTCAAGTTCGACGCCAAGACCTGCCCGATGGCTCTCTTTCACGGCGGCACGGACAACTATTCACCGAATGGTTCCACCCAGATCTACCGTCAACTTCGGCGGATGAAAATCCCGGCTGAGGTCCACCTCTTTGCAGATCGCGGCCACGGCTTCATGGGCGACTCAAAAAAAGGAGAACAGGGCGCCGCCTACGACCACTGGCTCGATCGCATTGCCGAGTTCATGCGCCAGATGAATTTTGACGGGCGTCTCGGGGCGGAAGTCGAGCTGATGTCCCGCTACCCCAACGACGATGCCCGCGGCAATTACCGCAAAGAACCGATCTGGCCCAATGGCAGGATGCCTGATGCGCAGAAGAACCAGTGCCAGCCCTACCTCGAGTGGCATTTCCCCCAAGAGCGCAAAACCAAGGCCATTCAGATCATCTATTCCGGCGGCGCCTACAATGGCAACAACCCGGATGGATTTGAAGTGGCACCCGCACGGCGTTATTTGAACCAAAAAGGCATGACGGTTGTGACCATGAAATACCGCTCACCTCGCCCGCAGGGCGGCTTAGCCAAGCACACCACCGCGTGGCAAGACCTGCAACGCACCATCCGAATCGTGCGCAGTAAGGCGGAGAAGGAGGGGCTCGATCCCAAGCGCATCGGCATTATGGGCTCCTCAGCCGGAGGACACCTAACACTGATGGGCGCCACCAGCTCGAAACAACGTTCCTCCTGGGCGATCGATGAGCTTCATAAGATTCCCTGCAACGTGCAGTGGGCCGTTGCAATCTATCCGGCCTACGCGCTCAGCGACGGGGCGAATGGAGTGAATGCGGGTGGCGGCAACGATGATAGTGCCAGGTTAGTGCCTGAGTTTGCCTTCGATCTTGATACTTGCCCGATGCTCTTCATTCACGGAGATGCGGACGGCCATGCGGCGATGAGCTCGGTCAAATGCTGGGAACAAATGCGCCGGATGGGCATCCAGTCTGATCTCCACACGCTTGCCCGACGTGGTCACTGCTTTCAGAACAAAGCCGCCCCGGGAACAGGCAGCTATACCTGGATGGACCGCATTTGGGAGTTTATGAACCACAAGGGATTCAATAAGTAATACCATCTTAACAGTCATCTTGAAGGGATGAAGGCTGAGCTCCCTCTGATAACAATGGGACCAGCAAGAGTCGCTAATGCCTCTTACGCCAGGCGCTTGGGCTGATGCCCATGCGTCAGGCGGTATTGTAGAAATGCTGATATTTCGCAATCCATTCCTGTGGCAAGTATTTCTTCCCCTTATTGTAATAGTAGGTGTAGCCACCCTTAGTTTCGCTTTGCTGACCCAAGGTATCGTCAAAGCTATTAAACATCGCCATCTCAAAACAGAACGAAATCGCATTGCAGCCCCACAGGGCAAACTCCTCAATATAGCGATCTAGTTTCTCTGGCTAATCAAAGTAATATCGCCGTGCCCAGAGATACATGCCCCGATTGGGGTTGATTATAGAACAAAGAGTATTGCTAATGAGGTGTTGGAAGAGAATGGAGGGAAACTGCATTTTCATTAGAAATTCCTACATTTTTACTGTTTTTAAAATTCACATCTTTCTGGCACCTTCATAGCTGTCCAGCGAACAAACCGAATCCGGCATTATCGTATGGACTGAGCAGGAAAAGAAAAAACAGGCCATCCATTTTTGTCCCTCAGGTTGGGGATGGCAATGTCACGCCAGCCCATTCGCACAAATTCAGGATCAGGAACTTCGGCTGAAGCCACTTCAACGGTTTCTCCCCTAATCGCCGCATTTGCTTTAACAAAATGACGCCCATCGGCCGAAAGCTCGAACCATGACGGCGCTTTGCCGTCGGAGGTCGTTAACCCCTGGTCAATAGCCTTGAAGGATACTAGCACCCTCGAACCATGACGTTTCGCTGCGGCAAAGCTCGGGCCGCTCGCCACTACATCCTTACCATACTGCCTTTTCAAGGCCAGTGCGGCCAACCGTTCTCCCACTGTGCGTTTGTAAATCGGGTGCACATCACGAATGTTGATATTCGTGTCATGAATGGCCACCACCCCTGCCCCGGGAATCTCCTTTGCGGCGCGATACTGCGCCGCCCAAACAGTGTCACACAGGGTGCTGTCCTGCATATCCCTGGGATTGTAAAAATACGGAGCGACCTGAACCATGTGAAGGGGCATGTTCTCCACATCAAACACCTTGGCCCATCCAGCAGAAAGTGCTTGGAGTTTTTTGAAATAATCTGTCCATCCCCGGTTGGATTCCCCCTGATACCAGATGGCACCCCTGATGGCATAGGGTGCCAGCGGGGCAATCATCCCGTTGTAAATTCCATTTTCTGCCCACCCGTATACATCGCCGACAACAAACGGAATCCGTATGCCCTTTCGGGCCGCTTCCAATGACGCATCAATGGACGCTATATAGCCTTGCATGCGCTGTTCATGATCCGTCTCCTTCCGGTGGTGGTACGGGATTCCCATCGCATCATAGCCTTCACCGGCAATAAAGTTTTCAATGCGCTCCCCGCTCCAGCTGGCATCCAGGAACGCAACGGGCATCTCCAGCTCCTGCTGCAGCTTCAGTGCAAAAAAGAAAGCCACTGCTGAGGCACTGTGCAGGGCTGTCCCTTTTTTCCAACGGCCGATGGTGTCATCCAGCGGCATGCCAGCCTTGATATGGCGCTCCACATGAAAAGCACGCACCAGCTGGTTGTCTTGCTGTGTCAGTACGAACCGCTGCTCTTCCGGTGCAAGCTGATGGAACCGCCACTCCATATTGGACTGCCCCGATGCAAGCCACACCTCTCCGACCAGTACATCGTCCAGCCGGACCTCCTTCTTCCCTGCAATCGTCATGACACGCGGTTCGGCTGAGGCCTTCAAGGGGTCAAGCCTGGCCATCCACTTGCCGTTCGCATCGGGGATTGCCTTCTTTTCCTGACCGGCAAACCGAACCGTCACCTCTTCGCCCTGATCCGCCCACCCCCAGATGGGAGCCGCAACTCCCCGCTGCAGCACCATTCCACTACCCATGATTTTCGGCAGCATGACATCCGCAGAGGATATGCCCGCCATGCCTATCATGAATGACAAAGCACTCCATCTCTTCATGATAGGGATCATATTGCCGAAGCTTTCTACTGATACGCGTGTAAACATTTTGAGTGATTCTATTTAGCCTGGCGCATACCGCGTCTCATTCAGCACCCAGCGAGGATGCAAGAAATTCCTCGATCTCGGGCAAGGCCTTGAGCAGATACTCGCTCCCAACCCCGTTCCATCCGTAGTTAAAAAAACCGTGCCCGACATCTGGGTATTCGCTGAATGTGCACAGGTTACCCGCAGCTTCCATGCGCGCTTTGAAGGCACGGATCTGATCAGGTGTGATGACCTTGTCCTCGGAGCCGCTGATCACCAGCGTGGGCGGAAGGCCGGGTTTGAGGTGGTGTGCAGGCGATAAGGATGCAGGGTCGATTCCATAGGCGCGGCACCTGTTCTGCCCATCCTGCCAGCCGTCAACCAGATCGATGGCGGGATTGATCAGAATAAGACCCTTGGGGTTAATGGCGATATTTTTGTCATCTGACGGATTGTCATAGCCCTCTAGCGTCAACATGGATAAGCCCAAATGTCCACCGGCGGAGGATCCGGCGATGACGATCTGATCGGGGTCGATGTTGAGCCGCCGGGCATTCTTCCTGATCCAACGATAAGCAGACAGGCTGTCAGCCAGACACTCTTTCGGGGAGATCCCTTGCTTCACATTGTAGCGGCGGAATTCAATATTCACACCCACATAACCCTTCCGGGCCAAATGGGTGCAGTAGGCGGCATACATGCGCGGGTCTCCGCCCCAGCTTCCGCCATGGATGCAAAAAACCGCCGGGCGGAGTTGATCGGGTTTGAGACCCTCCGGGCGGAACACCCAGAGGGCATTGTCAGGATGCTGGTCGCTGTAACGGTGCTTCTCCCCCGTTGCCAGCATCTCACTGAGGATCGGTTGGCTCTCGAGCCAGTTTTTCGGGGACTGGCTCAGGTCGAAAGTCTGGTCCACCCCCCTGAACCGATAAGAGCCCGAACCAAGCTCGAACAGGACGTGCCCGTCTTCCATGCGTAGGAACTTCACGCCATTGGCTTGCAGGGCCGGTTTACCGCTCTCCGTGATGTTGCTGGGATGCTGACCGGGGATATGGAGCGTGGCCATCGTGTTGGCGGGGATCTCGACATCCAGATAGACAAAGCCGTCGGCGAGCTTCCAGCTGGTTTCGATGGGGCCTTGAATCGAATCATAACGAGTCTTCGCCCAGCCCAGCCCTTTTTCCATCACCGGCTTGATCGTGATCCTCTTGTATCCGGGTGTCTCGGGAATAATGCCGCCAATGTGGCTGAAGACGAAGGCACCGGCCGCGCCATGCGCGTAATGAGTGAAAGAGTTCATGCGTGGATTAGCTGGCGATCCATCAGGCAGTCTGCTGCCAAAGTGCTCCCAGATCGTATTGCCATGTTTGGACATGTAGAGCCAAGAGGGGTAGCCCTCACTTAGCAGGAGTTGATACGCATCCTTGCTTCTCCCCGCCAAGGCAAGGGCCTGGAGCACTCGGGGGCAACCCATGAAGCCGGTGGCAATGTGCCCCACCTTTTCAATCCGTTCCCCGAAACGTTGGCTCACCAGCTCCTTTTTCTCCTCCGGGACCAGACCCATGGTAAACGCCAAAGCGTAACCGGTCTGCGAGTCAGAATGCACGCGCCCATGGTCGTCGATGAGGTGATCGGCAAAGGCTTTTTTCGTTAGCTCATAGAGGGCACGGTATTTGGCCGCATCTTCTTTTTTACCGATCGCCTCAGCCATCCGGGCCATCACATCCGCGTTGTGGGCGAGGTAGGCGGTTCCCGTGGTGAGAATGGACACCTTGTTGCCGCCTGGTGCCTTGGCATGATCGGTCAGCCCGATCCGCCACTCCTGGTTCGCGCGCTCATTTTTGCCTCCACGGGTGCCGTCCGGGTTGATGGTGCGGGTGAGGTGATCCATCGCCTTGGTCATGGAATCATAATGCTTTGCGATGATGCTAGTATCCGCATATTCACGATACATGCGGTAGACACAAAGAACGCCGGCATCTGACCAACCGACATTCGGCCCCGGCCCGGGACCATAATAAGGGGCATGATCGGGAAACCATCCGCCCGGTTTCTGGGTGTCCTTGACATCGGCCAACCACTTGTTGAAGAAGGCAGAGAGATCGTAGTTATAGAGAGCCGCAGGCATGAAGAAGTTCATATCCCCGGTGTAGCCGCAGCGCTCGTCGCGCTGATTGCAGTCAGTTGGAATACCCATGATGTTGGCCCGCATCGACCACTTGATATTGCGCACAAATTTTGACAGCAATGGATTGGAGCAATCGAAGGTAGAGCCCTTGCCGAAATCGGTGTGGAAGATCATGCCGGTCACTTCCCCGGGTGTTGGTTTGCGCGGCAGGCCGTGCAGCTCAACATACTGGAAGCCGTGATAGGTGAAATGCGGCTCAAAAACCTCCAGTCCATCTCCCTTGCAGAAGTAACGGTCGATCTGCCGGTCACCCTTGCCGAAGTGTCCGGCGCGCAGATTGTCGACATAGACCGTACCGTCCGGATTAAGAATTTCCCCATGCTGCATGGTAATGATTGTGCCTGCCGCTGCCTGCACCTGAAGACGGGTCCAGCCGCTGAAGAGCTGCCCCATGTCTGCTACATAAACACCCGGGCGGGGCTCGGTGATAGCAACCGGTGTGATCTCCCCGGTTTTACGAATCGGCTCACTGCGTTGCCAGACGAGCTGGCCCGTTTTAAAATCGAGCTTCTCAGGCTTGGCCTTCTGTTTACGGATGACAACCGGGGCCCAATGTTGATCATCATAACCTGTTTGATCCCAACCGGGCATCTCCCGCCGGGCATCATAAATCTCGCCCTCATAGATGCCGGAGAAGCGCACCGGACCATCCGTGGTAGCGCGCCAGGTCTCATCGGTCACAACCAGGTCCCCAGTACCGTCGGTATATTGAATTTCAAGCTGCGCGATCAGGCTGGGATCACGTCCGTAGGTAGGGTGCAGTTCTTTGCGCCACTGCATCCATCCACCACAATACCAGCCGTTGCCTAGCATCACCCCCATGGCATTTCCCCCGGGTTTGATCATGCCAGTGACATCATAGCTTTGGTATTGGAGTCGCTTGTTATAATCAGACCACTCCGGAGCGAGAATGTGGTCGCCAACCCGCTTGCCATTAATGCGGCATTCATAAAGACCCAGCGCGGTGACATACAGCATGGCACGCTTCACCTTTTTGGCAGACTCAAACTCCTTGCGTAGCTGGCGTGGCACGGCCCAGCGGCGACGCTCATCCTGACCGGCCGGCGTATCCATGAACATACTGCCTTCGGGCAAATAAATATCTCCCAGTGTGTTGGCCAGTGGAGTTTGTTTGATGAACGACTTGCCGTTGTATTCATACTCCACCGTCACTTGCTTCATCCCACCCGGATCTTCGACCCCGAGAGCCTCAGGAGTGACGGTAATGCCCAACGTGCCCCGATCAACGTTCTCATTGAAAATCGCCGTCACATCGATGGATTTGTTTTGCCCCTTCAGAGTCGCTTTTTGAATGACCAGATCACCCTCGGAAACTTCATGCTCGTAGCTATCGTCGCTAGAGTCATCCTCCAGCCCAATCCATTTCGCCTGCCACTCATCAGGATTCAAGATCCCCATACTCCAGAAGCTCACGGCACTTTCTGCCGCCGCGCCATCCGTGGTCTGCACCATTACCTTCCAGTAACAAAGGGTTCCAGAGTTCAACGCTTTGCCCGCATACTTGATCTGGATCGACTGGTCGCTTTGGACAATCCCACTGTCCCACAGATCCCCCTTATTCTCAGCCAACAGCTCAGATGAAGACGCCACCAGAATGCGGTAAGTCAGCTGCCTCACCCCACGCCGGTCGGAGGCCAACTCCCAACTCAGGCGCGGGTGCGCGACATCAAGCCCCAAGGGATTGACCCGGTACTCGCAACGCGGATTGGCAACCTCCAAGACGGGAGCCGCAGCCTGTGCAATCAGCGGGCAGACGAGAACAAAGACCAGAGCAGTGAGGATGATGAAGGATAAACGCATCAGGCGTGCTCTACTGCCGGCGCAATGCATCATGCAGATAGCTTGTGGGCAAAGTGAAAGGGTGAAAAGAGAAAAACCCTGCCGCTGATGCAGGGACAGGGTTTTTCAAGTTGAAGTTGGTAGGCCAAGTTACAGAATTCGCCCGGCGGCTATCATTCATTGCAGATCAGCTGCGCTTGCGGCGCATGATGAAGGCAAGGCCTCCAAGGCCAAGAAGGGCTGTCGAGCTTGGCTCGGGAATCGACACAATGATCGAGTCAAATCCTACACCACCGCCACTGGGAGTATTAAACTTGATGCGCAGATCCTGACCAATCACCGAATCTCCCGGAGCGATGGAGAAGTCATATTCAAAGGAATCCCAGGTCTGGTAGACACCCGGCAGATCAAATGCGATTGCGTCTGCCAAGGCGGTTTCCGTAGCGCCGTCCCAAGCAAAGACCTGCACGTTGGTGACCCCGGGATCAGAGGCGGCATTAAAGGTCCAACCCGCATCAAAAGAGAGCGTGTAGTTTGCCGCTATGAGCGCGTCCCCGTCACTGGTTCCAGTCGCTGTGTGGTTGAATTGTGCAAACCAAGGACCACTCGGACCATTGCGGCCGGTTTGCCCAGCCTGCCAGGTGTCATCATTGAATGTACTGGTCCATCCGGTTTCATCTTCGCCAGTGGTATTGAGGGTGCCGAGGTCGAGGAGAGCGAGCGCAGCTGACGATGCCGCAGTCATGCCCAACATCCCTGCGGCGATGAGTGCTGGAAGTTTGGCCCCGTGGTTTAAGCCTGGGTAACTGCTGCTGTTTTTTTTGATGTAGGTTTTAGTTTTCATGATTTTAGAGGTTTTAGGATTCTTGCAGCAGGACTTTCGATAACTGCTGATAACGAGTATAGAATAGCAGAGGGTGATCTTGCCGAGCTACCCCTTTTTCATCACGAGTTTACGTGATGCCTCAGCACTTGGCGAATGACCCGGGATACAAGACAACAAGAGGGTAGAATGGGTCAGGGTAAAACGGACATGAAGAGCGGCCACCGCCGTGGCACATGGCTACCTCTTTGTCTGCCACATCGACAAAGCCTCCCTTTCGCAATATAATGATACCAGAACGCTATGCGCTATATTCTCCGCCATCATAACACGGGTTTTCTCCTCTCCAAGATATTGTCTCTTGGTGCTGTGGTGTTGCTGATGGCGTGCCAAGCGGACAGATCGCCCTCAATCACCGCCTTGGAGCAACGCAAGGCAGAGATCAACGCTGAGTTACCCACCCTTGCCTACCATAGCCTCAACAGCGGGGTGAGCTCCATTGGCTACCGCTCCCATCCTTATCCTGAGCCGCCTGAGCACAAGGAGTGGGTGGAAATCGAATTCGCTGAACCCACCACCCTGGATGAGATCGTCCTGGTGCCCACGATCTGGAGGGATACCCACGGAACCTTCCAGGCGGACGCCTTCCCGGCAGCGTTCACCATCACGGCCAGGGGGAGCACCACCTCCCCTGCCAGCATCATCGCCGATTACCCGGATACCAGCGAGCTACTGCCTAGGGTCTCGCCGGTGGTCATACCTGTCGAGTTACAGGATACATTCAGCAGCATCAGAATCGAAGCCAGCCGTCTCAACCGCCGGGCCCTCAACAACGAATACATTCTCCAGTTCGCCGAGGTGCTCGCCTTCAGCAAGGGCCGCAATGTGGCACTGAGGCAAGGCGTTCACAGCAGTCCCCGCAATTCCCGGAACGATGACAGCGCCTGGCAGACCACCAACCTGGTGGATGGTATCACCCCTTACGTCATGAATGCTCCCACGGGGGAACAAAGCCCACCCTTCGTCAGTGCTCCGCTCGGCACCCAGATACCCCGCATCACCATTGACCTCGGCCAGTCCTTTCCAATCCATGTTATCAGGATACACACCGTCGAGCAGGGAGACACCCTGCCCCAGTCTTATCCGGGAGACTTCGGCACGCCGTCTCACTTTGTGCTCGAAGGCTCCATGGATGCGGCTTTCTCCAAACCCGACACCCTGCTTGATGTCAGCCTGTCCACCATCCATCAGATCGGGCCGATCCTCGAGTGGCCCGTCTCCAGCGATTCACAGGCAAAACATCGCTACCTGCGCCTGAGTGCACCCAAACCCTACATCGACAAGGGAGTCGGCACGGATTTTCTCCGCCTTGGTTTTGCCGAAATTGAAATCTTCTCAGGCAGTAGCAACGTCGCCCATGGCAAGGACGTGCAGACTAACTTCATGCCCTCTGCCGCGGGCCTCTCCCCCGCTAATCTGACTGACGGGCGCAATTTCTACGGCAACCTCTTGCCCATGCAGCAATGGCTCGGCGAACTTTCCCGCCGCCACGATCTGGAGCGCGAACTTGCCGCCATTATGCCGGCATTGGAGGCAAAATACAGCCGGCAAAAAACCAACATCCGCCGACTTGTCTGGGCGGTGGCTGCACTGATCGTGGGCGTTGGCTTCATCCTTCTCTATGAGCGTCTGCACCGCACCAGACAGGAAACCCTGATCCGTGAGCGCATCGCTGCCAACCTACACGATGAACTTGGGGCCAACTTGCATGCTATTGGCAAGCTCGGCGAACTCGCCCAGGACTCACTGGACGATCCCGAGCACCTGAATGATGCCGTGCAGCGTATCCGCACTTTGACCAAGCGCACGGGAACCGCAGCCAAGGACTGCTCACACATGTTGCTTAAGCAAAAGCTGTGCGATGACCTCGCGGCTGAGATGAAGCGTGAATCCACCCGCCTGCTCGCCGATCTTGAGCACCAGCTCAGCATTACCGGTGAGGAGAATCTCCCTTTTTTGCGCCGCCGCACACGTATTGACCTGCTGCTTTTCTACAAAGAATCTCTGATTAACATCCTGCGTCACTCAGGGGCGACTACAGTTCAAACCCACCTTGATGTCAGTATCAGCAAGACCATACGGGGGGCCCACACCCAGCTTACTCTGGAAGTCACCGACAACGGCACCGGTCTGCACGGCCACACTCCCTCCGCACTCAAACGCCGCGCCAAGCTGCTCAAGGCCAAGCTCGAGATCACCACACCGGAGGATGGCGGCAGCCGCATCCTACTTTCCCTGCGGTCACGCACATCACCCTTCGGCTAAGCCTTCTACCCATCAACCATCAGATCATGTCCAAAAACTACCAAGTCACCGTCATCGAGGATAACCACGCCTACCGTGAAGTGCTACAGCTCGCCTTTGAGCGAGATGCCTCAGTCAAGCTACACTCGGAGTTCGGCACTGCGGAGATCGCCCTGCGCGAGCTCGGAAAAGCGGAGGCTAAACCGGATCTCATTCTACTCGATCTCAACCTGCCCGGCATGAGTGGTCTGGATGCCTTGCCCGGCCTGCTTGAGCTTTGCCCGCAGACAAAAATCCTCATCCTCAGCCAGTCCGACGCACAGCAAGACATCCTGCGTGCCATCTCCCGCGGTGCCCACGGCTACCTGCTCAAGTCAGCCAGCATCAAACGGATCACAGAACACATCGCCAGCACCTGCGCGGGTGGGGCTTCACTGGATCCAGGCGTCGCCCGCTATCTTGTGGAGCGGCTGAGAATCAAAGAGACCCCGGCCCCGGAACCGCAAGATGTGCAAGAACTCTCCAAACGTGAATACGAAATCCTGCAACTGCTCGCCGATGGCATGGTCAAAAAGGGAATCGCTGATCAGCTCAGCATCAGCTACGCCACCGTAGACACCCACATCCGCCATATCTACCATAAGCTGGATGCCCACAACGCCCCCGGTGCCGTCTCCATCGCCCACCGGCTTGGCTTGATTGATTAGTCCATCCGCAAAGGCAAGTGGAAGCTCGCCTTCTGTCCTGGATCAGGCGGCTGGAGCAATCCCAGTCCCGGAGGAAGAAAGCCGAAAGAAGGACAAAAACAGAAGCGTAAAGCAAAGGCCCTACTGAAAGAGTCTATCGATCCTTGACGTTGTATCAAAGCAGCCTTGATAGACTCATCCTCAAAAATATCTCTGGTGGCCATCAATTTTGGTCACTAGCTTGAGGTTTGACCATTGATCCAGTCACCATGAACCGCCTTAGCATCACTCTCTTCATTCTCACTTCATCCGCCTTAGGCGGATTCACTATGTCCGCCTTTGCAGCTGCCCCAGCGGGCCAGCGGACGACCGAAGGAAACCGAGCGGAGCGAGATAGACTGTCGCAAGACAGCCCCGATGGGGTGCGACCGGCGGGGAGCATCAATGCAAGCTCTTCAATACAAGCCCCCAACATCATCTTCATCCTCGCAGACGACTGGGGACTCGGGGATGTGAAAACCTACGGCGGTGATCGTTGTAAGATCGACACGCCGCACATGGATCGCCTGGCTGAGACCGGTATGAAGTTCACCGATGCGCACAGCTCGTCGGCAGTGTGCACTCCCACCCGTTACAGTGTGCTCACCGGGCGTTACAACTGGCGCAGCAAAAAGAAGGCAGGTGTTCTCGGCGGTTTCTCCCCTCCCATGATTGAATCCGGCCGGGAGACCGTTGCCTCCATGTTGCAACAGAACGGCTACACCACCTGCATGCTCGGCAAATGGCACCTTGGCATGAACTTCCCCACGACGAATGGTCTGGGTGCCGTTGCCAAAAACACCGACTGGAAGGGGCAGATCAAAAACGGGCCCAATGCCGTCGGCTTTGACTACTACTATGGCATCTCCGCATCTCTCGACATGCCGCCCTACATCTGGATTGAGAACGAGCGTTTTGTCGGCGAATGCACCACCGAGAAAAAATTCCTCCGCATGGGCGCGGCTCATGCCGACTTCGAAGCAGTGGATGTCCTTCCCGTGCTCACCGAAAAGGCCGCGGCTTATATCAAGCAGCAGGCACAGGGAGAAAAACCTTTCTTCCTCTATATGCCTTTGGCTAGTCCGCACACCCCGATTGTTCCCTCGAAAAATTTCCAGGGCAAAAGCCCGCTCGGGGCCTACGGGGACTTTGTCATGGAGACGGACTGGTCCGTTGGTGAGGTGGTGAAAGCCGTGGAAGAAGCAGGCATTGCCGGCAACACGCTTATTATCGTCACCGCAGACAATGGCTGCAGCA
>Ga0209600_1001661_pt1 | contig 14226 bp, 15 predicted proteins | sample COGITO_mtgs_1104_FD_185518 | JGI IMG/M metagenome (GOLD analysis project Ga0209600, IMG submission 185518) | Pelagic marine microbial communities from North Sea - COGITO_mtgs_110421 (SPAdes) (version 2) | ecosystem: Environmental > Aquatic > Marine > Epipelagic ... | reverse complement strand
GGTACCTGGCCATGTGGGTGGATCAGAACCTGATTATGTCCATGTATCCGGACGTTAACGTTTTCCTGCAGATCTTCGCCAACCCCGGCGAACACGACGCCAAGCGCATGCTGCTAAATATGATTACAACCAGCCTCTATCTGGGGCTGCCGTTGCTATGGAGTGGGATGATGGCGTGGGCGGGCGTGCATATTGGGCGCTCTGTCACTGCAGCTACTTCGCCGCTCGCGAGACCAGCTGACGATGCAGGGCGGCAAGGTGGCAGTCTGGGTAAGATGGCAGTCTCAAAAGGGATGAAGAAATAGGGGGGCTGTTACAAGTCCTCCTCATACCAACCGTCCGGATCAGAACCGGAATCCAAGCTGCCGGTACGAAAATTGTGCTCACCAAATCGGTCTGAGCCGTTTCCGAGGGGTCGGTCCTCGCTTTCGTCGTCAACGGCGCTGAATAAAATGCCTACAGCGGTTACGAGGAAAGCTGCGGAGGCCTTGAAAACAGACAAAACGCTGGTAGTAATTTTCACCGGCAGTCTCCATCCATTGGTTACACGAAAAGATGGAGTAATCGGCGGAAATGAAATCTAAATCCCGGCGCTTATTACTCCAACTCAAGCACAGTATAGCTATCTGGGGTCGAAATTCTTAGCGCAAAGAATCAAAGCTTCCCGAAGAGTGGCAATGATCTACTCGTCATAGGACCCAAAGCCAAATGACTCAGATATGCAGCCCCGCCAAGCAACAACAGCCCGCGTAGCAGCCCCTCGACATTATCTTGTGGACCCCAGCGATAGAGTTTGTGCATGCCAACTCCCAGAAGTCCCAGTAGGGCACTGTGGAAAAAATGCCTGTGCTTCGGGTTCCCCAACGAGGGTTCGATCATATCGGGTAGCTTGCCGAGGAAAGCACCAGTAGGGATCGCAGCCGCTGGATGATGCAACGCCGTGCAATTGTCATCTGAGTCTATCTGTGTGATTGCCAGGGCTGCAATCGCGCCGGCGAACTGGTGTGTAGAGCCGTTCATTCTTCCTCCAATGATAATTTCAGTTTTCTCTTTACGGTCTCGATCAGCTGGTCACAGCAACCGGAAACTTTGAAGCTCAACGAATCAAGATCGCGGCCGTTTACTTTGATCTTTGGCCATAGAACCAATGTTAGAGTCGCGGAATGTAGCCTGCTTCACGTTGTCGCACAGTGCGCGGGTGCTCTGCTACGCGGAGACATCACTTGATCACTCTGTCGGATGTTCTTGCGTGTGTCTTGATAGGCCTCCCTAATCGTGAACCCACGTATAAGGAGGAGGCCTCCAAATTAGGCAGCGGTAGCTTGGCGTGCTGCGCGCCTTTTCACCGGCGTCATTACGCCTTTAACAAACCGGTGTTTCGGGTTCTAGTTCGTCGCTCCGACTTCTTTCGCAGCCTTCGCCAGAGATTGTGCTGCCTGCATATAGACCCAGCTCTCAGCTGAACGACCCAGGACAGCAGAAAGCTTTACAGCCATCGCCGGCGTGATGTCTGCTTGGCCTCGGAGCATGCGGCTAAAGGTCCTTTCTTAACAACCAGGCCCTCAGCGATTGATGCTGTAGTCGTTTCGTTCTCTTCGATGTACACCCGCTCTATCCAACTCGGTATAGAGAGGAACATTTAGCGACGTAGGTCCCGTCTTCATTCTGGAAGGCGCGGGCGCTGACGCCACAAATTCGCATCCCCGTCTTAGTCATTTCTGTACGCACTCTAACTGGCAAATCAACCGATGCACTCTTCAGAAAGCTTGTGGTCTGGGTGATTAGGCTTGGTGGAAGCTTTAGTTCGGTGAACCGCATGACGGTTGCGGCCATAGAGCACTCCATCAGGCCGCATATAATTCCCCCATGGAATGCCCTTAGCATGGGGTTACCGATGAATCGATCCGCAGGAGCGAGTTCAAACAGTGCGCCACTGTCGTTGCTATCAATGATCTGTACGCCCAGCTGCAGCGCGTAGGGAACAGATTCAATGATCTCCCTGTAACCCTGCACTAGATTGCGCCGCCAGCGGATGACGAACCTGAATTAGGCAGGTTCGCAAGTTTTTCAAATGTGTTTCGAAAAAATTCTGAGGATGCGCCGGTTAAGAAAAATCGTGCCACAGATTTGGCGAATACACCGTCAGAGTCGGATGCATTGCCTGTCAAAAACACAATGCCGTCGTCAACGCTTTTGCAGTGCACAGAAATTTCAATATCCTGATCTGCCAAGGGTGATCTCAACTCATCGTAACGCAGATCCAGAGTCGCTAATGACGACGACTCTTTGAGATTCATCATGCAGGCCAACCCCATACCCGAATCCATAGCTGTCATCACAACTCCAGGGTGAATGCTCATGTTTGCGGCGGATCGGGCCAGTTCAGGCCTAAAGGGTATGCGGATAGCGACCCACTCTGGGGAAGCCTCAACGATCTCAATACCCAAATCTTCATGCGCACCCGATCGAAAAACTTCCATCTATCGCGTCTCACCTGGCTGTAGTAACGCCTCTAAATTGAGCCTGTCAGCTTTAGAGCTCATCGCTTCGGCAAATCTCTTAACCCTAAACATTTGCAATACTCTGGTCCGGCTGTCATTGATTGAAACCCGCGTATCCGTGAGGTCGAGGTTGCCTCGTAACACTGTATTACTCACTCAACGGTGTTGACTTCTGGTCCCGATGTGGCGAGCTGGCCTCGGCGGCGCGTAATTTCGACGCTAGCCACTGTTTGCCCCGCTTCATGTCAGCTGGCAGCACGTAGGCCGCTGGTACGACCAGCAGTGTCAGTAAAGTCGATGACGACAAACCGCCGAGAATGATGAACCCCATGGAGTTCCGCCATTCAGCCCCGTCCGATGTTGCAAACGCCACCGGTAGCATGGCAAATACTGCAGCGAGCGCTGTCATCAGAACCGGTCTAAGTCTTTCGGGGCCAGCGAGCATAATAGCCTCCTTTAGATCTGAGCCCTCTACGACCAGTTGATTGGCACGATCGACCAGCAGGATTCCATTTTTCATCACGATCCCCATTAATGCAAGCAGCCCAATCTGCGCGAACAGAGACATTTCCTGATCGCCGAAATAGAGTGCAGCGAACGCACCGGAAAAACTGAGCGGTGCGGTCAGCATGATGATCAGCGGTTGGCCGAATCGATCGAATTGACTGGCGAGCACCATGTAGAGTGCGATTAACGCCAGTGTGAACGCGAAGGCAATCGCCTGGACAGTCTCACCCAATCGGCGGGCCTGGCCCTCAAAGGTTGCTCTCATGCTGGTCGGAATCGGATATTCGTCAAGCAGTTCATTGAGCACGTCGACCGAGCTGCCAAGAGCGACACCAACACCGGCATTGGCGAGAACAGAAATCTTGCGTGCTCGATCCTGACGATCAATTTGCGCTGGGCCTGTCGTTATCTTGAGATCAGCGAGGCTCACTAAATCAACCAATGTGCCCGTGGCCGACCGAATCTGAATTTGCTCGAGCTGTTTCAGGTTCTGACGTTGTGGCACCTCCAGTCGCGCACGAATGTCATAGCGTTTCCCGCCGGCCTCAAAGGTGCCCACATCGACACCACCAACCATAATTCGGCTGGTCGCCGCGAGCGATCGGGCCGACACGCCGAGATCTCCGGCACGGAGACGGTCGACGACGATTTGCAGCTCCGGCCGACCAACTTCGTAGGTGGATCTCACGTCGACAAATGCACCGCTGCGCCGCATGGCCGCCATTAAGGGCTCTACATATGCATTGATCTTCTCCAGATCGGAGCCGCGAATGACGTACTCGATGTCGGCACTGGTGATTCCGCCGCCAGATACCCAGGGCACTTCAGCCAATGCACTCTTGGTTGCCATCGGAATGGCCTCTGCGAGCGTGGCCCTGGCGCGATCAATAATCTCAAACTGGCCAAGGGCACGACCTTGCTTCGGCGTTAGCAACACGTACAGGTCCAGCTGATTCACTTTTGCCTGACTGCCAGCACCTACCGTCACAAAAACGTCCGTCACCTCTGGAACGTCGGATAACGCCGTATGGATTTTCGCGGTAGCGACTTTTGCCTCCCCAATTCCGTAGCCCACTGGTAACTCAATCGCACCCTGAAATTCACTGCGATCTGCATTTGAAGTAAAAGCGGTCGGAATTTGTCCGGCAAACCAGCCTCCAACAAACAGTGTGCCAATGGCCCCAAGCAAAACGAGATACCGATAGCGGACGGCATAATGAATCAAACGCCCATAGGCAGTTTCCAAGCCAAGGTGGAAATTTTCGATCGGCCGTAAGAATTTCCAGTGCGAGGACTCTGGCTGCAGGAATCGAGCGGACAACATCGGCGTTAAGGTCAGTGCAACCAATAGCGATACCGACACCGAGAACACGATGGCTAATCCGTATTGCATAAAAAACCGGCCGACGATCCCTGCCATAAAAGCAATGGGCACAAACACGGCAAGCGTCGCAAACGTTCCTGCGAGCACAGCGAGTCCAACACGGTGTGTCCCAGTAGACGCCGCCTTGAACCGATCGATGCCCTTGTCCACGTCGCGTTGAATACTTTCGATAACTACAATGGCATCATCAACCAGCAGCCCAATCGCGACCGTCAGCGCGAGGAGCGTTAGCATGTTGATCGTAAAATCGAATAAATAAAAAATAAAGAACGTCGAGACCAAAGAGACAGGAATAGCCGTTGCCACGATCAATGTGGCCTGCCAACTCAGCAGGAAAAAGTAGGTGATCAGCACGACGAGGACGATTGCTATCACTAGGTCTTTGAGAACATCTTGAATCGAGGACTCAATAAATCTTGACACGTCCCGAGCAATGACGATGTCCATGCCCTTAGGTGCAAGTGTTTTTACTCGCTCCACCTCTGCTTTAACCGCGCGCGCGACTTCAACGGTGTTTCTGCCGGACTGCCGGCGAACCTCCAGTGATATGCCTGCTTGTCCGTTTAGCTGTGCGAATGTACGTTCTTCTTCGAGTCCGTCTTCGACACGCGCGACGTCGCGTAGGCGGGTCGGCGCTTGGCCGGCATTAAACCGGACGACAAGTTTCTTAAAATCCTCTTCGGTTTGTGCCTCGGCGCTCGTCTTGACACCGAATTCTCGCGTGTTGCCGGCGACCTCAAGGCGTCCGCCCGGCGCTTCGATATGCTCCGAGCGCACCGCATCGACCACTTCCGCGGCTGAAACGCCATGTGCGCGCATTTTGTCGGCATCGAGCCAGATACGCATTTCCCGTTCGCGACCGCCAACCAGCGTTACTGAGCCTACGCCGCGCACACGTTGAATGGCCTCTTTGGCTACCTCGTCAGCAAACGTTGTTAGCGCGCCGATCGACATATCTCCCGCTATCACGACTGATAATATTGGCGCGGCATCCGGATCGACTTTATCGACGATTGGTTGATCAACGTCATCGGGTAAGTCCTGGAGTGCGATTGTGGTTTTGTCACGCACGTCCTGCGCTTTTACATCAACATTTTCACCGAGCTCAAACTCGATATTGACTTGCGAATAGCCCTCTGAACTAACTGAGCGGAGCTGCTTGATACCGGCGATCGTATTGACGCTCTCTTCTATGATGTCCGTGACTTCGGTTTCAATCGTGTCGGGAGCGGCGCCCTCTAGGGTAGTCACCACTGAGACATAGGGAAATTCGACGTTTGGGAACAGGTCGATACCGAGCCGCCCCAGCGATATCCAGCCGAGCACGACCAGCGCGCCAATGACCATGACCGCAAAAACCGGGCGCCGAATGGAGGTGTCAGCGATGCGCATCAATGTCCTCCGGAAGGGGCGTGCCGTCGATTAACCGGAGCAAATCGGGGCCCATTAATACGTAATCGTCTTCCTCCAGCCCCGATATAATTTCAACACTTGTCACATCGAAATCACGCAAGACGATTTCGCGCAGTTGTGCAACGCCGTCGTCGACGAGAAACACGTGCGGGCTGTTCAGCCTGTCCAAAACAGCTTCGTGATTCAGCAGCGTGGCCGTTCTGCCCGGCAGGTGGATCTCGGCCCGGACAAACAAGCCCGGTTTTATTTGGTAGTCGTCATTTGCGAGCGCGAAGCGTACGTCCAAGCTCCGAGACGTCGCGTCGGCTTTATCGTTGATTACAAAAATCTCGCTTCCAATGGTGTCCTGTAGACCATCAATGCTTAGGTGGGCTGGTGTGCCTACGCTGAGTGCTCCCAGATAGATTTCAGGGACACGCACGGCGGCGACAACTACATTGATTTCCTGCATCTGGAGCACGGCACTGTCTGCCGAAAAGGTTTGTGCCGATTTATACGTACCTTCGTCAATATTGCGCTCTGTTATTACCCCGTCGTACGGTGCGCGAACTATCGTATCTACAAGACGCTGTTTGGCCTGTGATAACTTCGCGGACGATACGCCCATCTCAGCCGTTGCAGCCTTCAACGCGGTTGCCGCTGTGTCGAGCTGAGCTTGCGAAATGAACTTCTTGGCCAGTAACTCCAATGCCCGCTCGTGATCCAGACGCGCCTGGTCTGCTCGCGATTCTGCCGCCGTTAGTTCAGCGCGAGCCAGTTGTACGCTGATCTCGAAATCGGTTTTTCTGGTTTGAAAAAGAGGCTGATTTTTCTGAACCCGATCACCCACTTTGACGAAGACCCGCTCGACAATACCGGGCGTGACTACACCGAGGTTGCTGGTTTGAGCAGCGCCGATGGTGCCGGTACCGGTGATCGTTTCAGAGACTTCTTGGATTTCGGGATGCAAGGTTTGCAGGCGTAGCGGGGTAACTTGTGCAGGATCAGCAACGGCTACCCTTTCATCCTGCGAATCACTGCAGCCTGTGATCAACGACCCCGCAAATAGCAGTGGTGCGACGATTTTCCCCAGTGTCCTACCGAGGGCGCCCGCGGAGCTGACAAGGTGTTCTAGGGAAAATCCCCTCACTAGCTGGCCTTTTGCAGAGTCTGGTTCTATTATTGACATTAACATTCCTAGTATATTGTATCTATGGAAACTAAAAAGCAAGAAACTAAATCCAAGGATTTCAGCCGCAGCCTAGGGTTCCTATTGCACGATGTGGCCCGGTTGATGCGGCGCGCGTTCGACCGCCGCGTAAAGCACCTTGGTCTTACCCGTTCGCAATGGTTTGTGCTTGTGCACCTGTACCGGACCGATGGCCAGACTCAACGCCATCTAGCCGAGGAGCTTGATATGGAGCGAGCGCCGCTGAGCAAGTTACTGGATCGTCTGGAATCCGGTGGCTGGATTGAGCGACGCGCAGATCCCACAGACCGGCGCGCGAATCGCGTCTACATAACGAAGAAGATTGATCCATTAATGACCGAAGTCATCACCGTCGGAGAAATGCTCACTGAAGATATCTTTTCAGGAGTTGATGAAAGCGCGCGCGAAGAATTTTTGAGCGTACTTGTCAAAGCAAAATCGAATCTGATCGCCCAGGAGCAGCAAGAAGAGTAGGGCAGGGCACGTTAGACGAGTCAAAGCACGAAATAGTTTGCTAGCCTGGCGAATGCTTCTATCGTCACTGCTACTGTAACTTTGTCTCTGGAACTCTAACTGAAAACTGAATCGATGTGATTGACGTGAGGAGGGTCGCGATGGAGCCTTCAAACCCTTGGGGGCCCGTCGGATCGAGCTCAAGTAAAGCTAATCTCAGGTGTCCAAGCTGTAAGTCTAGTCCTGCATCTGAATTCATTGTTTGCGTGAGCAAACCTTACAGATGAGATCGTTAACGACCTTGCTTTTACTGGCGTATTCCTAGCTCTTCATCCGTGCGCGGAGCCATCCGTCAGTCGGGACAGTCAAAGAGATACTTTGTCTTGCCATAGCGGAATCCTCGATCATCATCGGGATTGCGCAGCAGCACACCATCTATCCATCGGCGAGGTTTGGTGTCAATCTCGAAACGAACCCAGAATCACTTTCCCCACAAATACTCACGCAAAGGCAAGAAAACAAACGAAAACAAGGCCAAAACTATAGTGAAACTGCCTAAAGAGTGGTGCGTTGCGTATTGCCGACTAAGCCTGCCACTGATACTGGTGCTGCTGTGTACGGTAATAGTTGCCGGGCTTGCCGTAAGAGGTTTTCGTCGTTTTTCGCTGGGTAGATGAAGGCTAGTCGTTGTGGTGCGATGAACCCGCCCGTTAAGGGAATGCTACCGTTGCACTGAGCCAAAAGGGGCCAAGGAGGGTGACGTATAGCAAGAGTCATACACTCGAGTTGGCCTTTATCGCCTATCTAACTCAAAACGAGTAACACCAAGGTAAACGTGGTAACGAGTGTATCTTCAAACGAAATAATAAGTGTCCAAGGCTATTCCTTCTCTTCGACCTTGTTTCTAGCCGGAACATGTGATTTGGTCAAGTAAGTTACCAGAGGCATCGGGCGTCAGGCTTCTGTGTATTAGGAGGCTTGGAGATCTAGTGTCCCGCGCTCGGGGCACGAATGCCACCTGGCTTCGCTGCAGATGTTTTTAGCATTTCTATCGCGGTGCGCAGATAGTACTTTTGGTTATTTATTCTATGTGCCCGGGGTAATATTCCGTCCCGTTCCCATCTCCAAAGCGTGACGCGAGAGACACCGAATTCATCGGCAACCATGGCCGCCCGAACTAAATTGTCAGCATCTTGAGTGTTTGGCATGTTTTGGCTTATCCGTGGGTTGTTTCGCGTGCTTAATGTTCGCCGCTGTTCCCATTTACGTCTTTACGAATCTCCGACAAACTGTAGCGTGGTTTCTTGCGGGCTGAATGCTAGCGGCTTCTTTCAGACGCCCATGTGACGCGCTTGCGCGCATTCGTTGGCGGGCAAACCGTGCTTTCGCAGACCAGGACTCGCACAATCTCTTTGGCAGGTTACAGCCTGTGGTCCCTAAACCGGCGAATTCTGATGACATGGGTAAATGTTGGGTAATAGAGGCATGAATCCCTTAACCTATTGAAAATAAAGCATACTCAGCGGACGTCCGCTCCGCCATTTAAATCAATGACTTACGACGGTTTGGCCAAATGTTGGCCAAGATTACACTAAACACTGTCGCACAATGCTCCGTGAACTCGCCTCGTAAGCCATCTAGAACTATACGAATCTTCTCCTCGGTGGAGAACTTGCGTCGGGTGTTACGGCGTATTTCCTTGACCGTCATTTCTGTGTTTGACATGCTCATGATGATACTCCTGTACTTCAGTTTAACAGTAGCAGAACTATCTCTTAGTGAATCAGGTCATTTGGTACCATCGTGGCTGACGCCACACAGTGAAACCGTTTAGGACGTCTGCTTAATTAAGGCGCCCACTTGAGTCCCATAGTCAGGCTGTAATTCACGCAGGTCCTGATGGATTCAGGGACTGCCATACGTCGCGCCACTAGCTACATAGAATTGCTTTATCAACCTCAACAAGATCGCGGATAAACGCGTACTTCACCCGTGGTCGTTGGTAAAGTACACGGCGGCCTTTTTAAAAATGTCACGCTCCTCTGTTACCCGACGCAACTCGGATTTGAGTTTAGCGATCGCTGCCTTGTCATCTGGCCTGTTGGCCTGCTGGGGAATTGGTTTCCCATACCGTTTCATTCAGGCGTGCAGGCTGTGGGTGGTAGTCCCGAGCCGTTTGGCGGCATCAGCTACGGAATAGCCGCGATCTGTGACTTGCTTGACCGCTTCGATCTTGAATTCTTCTGTATATCGCTTGCGGGTCATCAACATCTCCAATAGAGTGACATTTTAACGCTATTAGGTGTCTAGCAAACTCTGGGCAGTCCACTCAGGGCCTTTATATTTCCTACACTTCAAGTGGGCCATGTTTGGCTGGTCACAGGGACTGGGCATTGAGCTGCCGATGACCATTACTCTTTCAGACCCACTCCCGCTTGCCGGACTCGGTTTCCCTCCAATCTGGCGTTTACGTCTGCGACTATTCGGTCCAGGACTGAATGAACCATGCCATGACGGCCTGCCAAGAACTGGATCAACTTATCCACACGTTCCACGCCTATTTCACCCGCATGTAGCCCCCGAGCCAGCGAAGATGGTAACGACAAGCCCTCAGCCGCAGTTAGGTAGCGATCGAATGGCACCAGCTTTGACTCTTCAACACCAAGTGCCGTGCACACCTGCAAGACCCACTCGTATATATCCCGCGATTCTGGTTCGTTACTACATACAGCCTCTCCAATTGATATAGGCTCGCCACTCGTCATGCAACGAAAATTGCCCGTGATGAGCATTGGCCATTTAACCAGCGGTAGGAAATTTGATGCGTGTGGCCGCAAACGTACCCGTGGCTGGCAGAGCGTACCTCCTCCCACGTCAATGCGAAAAACATCAATATCCCGGCACAATTGTTCGAACATCAGCTGATGAGGCGCATGCTCAAACGGCGCCACCTTGAAATTTGTCGGCAGGGTCGCAGATATAATGATGGCATCGTCAGCATCTACCCGCATTGCCTGCGGATCTGCACTTGCCATTGCGAAAACAGAGGCATCTATTTCCGCCCAGAGCTCAGGCTCGGTAAATATTGCTGCGGCAGTTTGATCATCCATTGTCGTTATTTTGTTCAGGAACGGTGGCAACGGCATGTTCATAATAGAGAGAATAGGTATCCGGCTCCTAGCGAGTCGCCCGACGAGCTGGCGAACACCAGGTGAGCTGAACTGAGGCTCCTGCATGGCCAGACAGACTAGGTCATACCCGCCCGGATCGACGTCGCCAGGCACACAGGCATCCGGCGCCACGGGGCATTGGGAAGCGCTGATTTCCACGGGCAATGTTCGGTCTTTTGCTGGTATGCGAAGGAACAGCTTCTTAGCATTGATCAGTGCAGCTTCCTGTTCACGACAAACAAACGTTACTCTGTGCCCGGCAGCGGCGATGCGCATGCCCAGTATGACCCCATAGGAGGCACCTAAAACCAGAATCCGGAGCGGTGTTGTGACACCGGTTGTCATCACATCATCTCCCAAGGTCAAGATAAATCAATTCGACATTTGATGGTGGGATCAAAAACGTCACAATCATTACAATCAACGCCGCATAGATTGCCACCATGGCAATGTGGGTCATCGCGGGGGGTAGAAACCGGTTAAGGATCTTGTACAAAGGTGTCATGGTGAAAAAATATCCAGTAATTGCATAACCATGGGTTTGGTCAGGCTCAGCCACAAAAATACCGACATCGTGCCAATTACACGTACTGCATGACCTGACAATAAACCACCGGGTAAGCGCATTGAAACATGCGTCATAAAAATGCCCAGACTTTGCCAGACGGCCCACAGTAAGTAGTAAGCAGAATTATCATGCCATAATCCCATGGCCAGCATGGCCATCAGCAGGCCGAGCATCGGCAGGCGTGTTATCGCAGTTGTTGGATAAAACACATAATCGCGACACCAATTCGACAGCGTCATATGCCAGCGAGACCAGAAATCTATCAGGTTCTTGGCAGCCCAGGGCCGGTTAAAATTCTCCTCGAGCTTGAGCCCCATCATTAGCGACAGGCCCAGAGCCAGCGACGTCAAGCCCGAGAAACTGAAAAACAAATGCAGCCATTCGAACCCGCCGTCCACCCAACGCTGGACGAATACAGACCAGTTTTCAGTGTAGTGTTCACTCGAAGCCCGTAGCCGGCGCAACCCCCAACTAGAGATTACCGCAGCTTGAACAAGGCCAAATAGTGCGCGCTCGACTCCTTTAAACAGCCCGGCAGTAGTGATACGTTGCCTGCGAACTTGGCGTTGAAAATTATCCAGTCGGTGTATTGGCCCGGCCATTATGACCGGTAGGAATAAACTGTACTTAAGGTATTGGGCAATGGTAGGAATTTGCAGCCTTCCCATCCACCAGTCGATCAGAACATGCAAGTGACGAAGCGTAAAATAAGCACCTCCGACCCAGTAAATTCTGTTCATTTCACGAGAGAAAAACAGCATTGATATAAGGATGACGCTATAGATTGATACTACGACTCCGCGATATTTTTTTGTCTGGTAGTGACAGACAATTGACGCTGTGATCAAGGTCGTGCAAATAAGCCATAGCCCGGAAACCGGTGATAGTATTGAGATGGAAACGAGGGTCAATATTGCAACAGCACTCAGCCCCTGGCTACGGGGCAGCGCCCAGACAACCGCCACCGCCAACAAAGAACACAGCATCAAGTAGGTAGAGGCGCCCGTCATTGCATAGCCTCATACCACTGGGAAAGCTCTTTTCGAAACCGGAAGCGACCACGTGCGTTGGCGTGCGCCATGATATCCATGAAGTGGTCATCCGGCCATGGGATTGGCGAATACCACAACGGTAAATCATAAAACGCGGCTATGTTATTCATGTGAGACTGCAGGTCCGCAAACTCGTCATTTCCAATCACGTTAATTGCGGACTGTGGCCGCGGTGGCGAGAAAAAAAACACCTCCACATTGGCTTTTTTGGCGCGCGCCAACTGGGCCTGCAGTTCATCACCGTACGTTGGTTCTATTGTCTTAAAACGATAGTAGTCGATGGGTCGCAGTTGTTTTGGATCAAAAGTTCCGTCCATATTCATGGCGCCAAACCGAACCACACGAGTCCTGAAATTGAATATGACCCTGATTTTGAGCGTCAATATTTCACCCGCCTCGCGCATGGCCCGTGTGATTGCATTCACGAACGCAGGCTCAGCTCCGAAAACATAGTCATGAGCGTACGCATTTATCTCAAGAAAGATTGTCTTGGCACCGGAATCGATGGCATCGGTCAGCAATCTGGTTGTAAGCCATTCAGGTATTCCTTCTACGGAAAGAATAGCAGATGACCGGCCATCCCCCAGAGTGCCCTGCATCAGCTCTGTGGCTGGCAGAGCGGTTCCTGCCAGTGATGAGCCAATGAATACGATGTCCACACTCATTGCAGATGTAAAATCCGGGGGGTATTGCACCTCCTCTGCACGGCCAACCGACAGCAATAGCAATATGAACGCTCCGGCAAGCGTGAGCGCGGCAATCCAAATAAGGGAAAAAATTCTTGCCACTTTAGTGCTTTGTTACAATGGTCTGATGCAGATCGCCCAGTGTTCTGATACTGGCAACCTGTGCCGCGGGAATGCGGATGTTAAACCTGAGTTCGGCTTCGATCATCAGGCTCATATGGTTAAAACTATCCCAGCCTTCTACCGTAGCTGTAGAAGAATTGGCATCCAGTCCTTCAATGGGAACCCGGAACACCTCCGCGGCCATTTCATATACCGACTCGGCACTTACCTGACTTTTTCCATCATGCACCGGAGCCGTTACGTTGCTTGCAAGCAGCGGTGCCAGCTGGTTACGCAATTCACCTAGTATCGGCTTTCCTGCACCACCGCGCGGTATCGTATCAACCGCAAGAATTCGCTTTGGCACCTTCAAGTGCTCCAACCGCCGGCGGCAATATTCGGTGAGAGCCGCTTCACTCGCGGGTATCTCCAGCACCACGGCCGAAACGGCCACCTCCTCAAATTCTGGATCGCTCACTCCCACGGTAACAACATCAACTACGGCTGGATGTGCTGCCAGTACCTCATCAATTTCCTCGGGTCTGACTGATTGGCCACCCATGTTAATGACGGTGGTGATGCGGCCGATTATTTCAAACCCACTATCATCCCCACGTCTGGCCAGGTCTCCGGTGCGCATCCAGCCATCACTGCTTAGCGTTTTGGCTGTTCGTGAAGGATCCTTCCAGTAACCCAGAAATACATTTTCACCCCTGATTTGCAACTCACCCTCCAGCAAGGATTCGCATTCATCGCCAGATTCGCTGACCTTCACCAAGCGCACTTCACAGTCCACCGGATAACCGATGCTGCCAACGGGACCCATTTCCGGATGTCGTCCGGCGTAGGTGGCGTTCGCAACGGTTTCCGTCATTCCATACATGTTATAGATTGAGCAATCAAACCTCGTTTCAAATTTCTCCCACAGGCCGGAGCGCAAAATTGAGGCCGAGGACAAGATTCCGAAAAATCCGTCACTATCGAAGTAATCATCATGGCCTGCAAAGCGGTCTATCAGAGCTAGCACCGTTGGGTTGGTGATGAAGTGGGTGGCCTCAAACCTGCCAACACTGTTCAGCCACTCCTCCAGCCTAGGCAGTGAAAACGGACCCGGGCGCAGCAGCGTGGCCCCGCTTGCTACAGACAGCAACAGCCCCTGCACCAACCCATCGGTATGAGCCAGTGGGGTGGCATTAAAAAT
>Ga0209600_1001656_pt1 | contig 14260 bp, 10 predicted proteins | sample COGITO_mtgs_1104_FD_185518 | JGI IMG/M metagenome (GOLD analysis project Ga0209600, IMG submission 185518) | Pelagic marine microbial communities from North Sea - COGITO_mtgs_110421 (SPAdes) (version 2) | ecosystem: Environmental > Aquatic > Marine > Epipelagic ... | reverse complement strand
CGACCGCCAAGCGGTCGATGTTCGGCGTCTTAACATACGGATGCCCGTGACAGCTAAGGTCGCCCCAGCCCCAGTCATCGGTAAAGATGAAAAGTATATTCGGGCGCGAGCGAGGCGCAGCGATGCCTAGAGCTTGTGAAGCGACTAGTAGAAGTATCAGAATGGCGGAGCGTTTCATGGATGAATACTTAAAGGGAAGATGGAATCTGACAATCATTATACGCGTTTTCACCAAGTGATCTACCCTTCGTATGTACAGCATACTGCGAAACTGTGGAACGATGACTTAGCTCCAGACCAGCCGCTGTTTTCTGTTTTTGTCGGTGCAGCCTCCGCGAAGCCTGCGATAGGAGAAACATTTATTGTAAATAGGGCTAAGGCGATGAGAAGAATTTTATTCAGAGGTTGTCCAGTTATAGTATTCGCTGGACTATAGATGATCCACAATGGCTCGCCTTAGAAAATAAGACGCCTGTCGACCCTGACCCAGAGAACAATGCACAAATACATTCTGATCAATGGAACAGAGACATGTGGGACAGAAAAATGAAGAGCAAAGGGTTTGGAATAAACGCTCTATGATTCACTTCCAGGCCTTTTTTTAATTTTCTGCCCATAATTTTCCTGCCAGATTCTTTGCTTTTCTATTCTGCTTTTTTTAAGAGCAGTTTATTTCGATAATATCTGCGGCCAACTCGCGCTGACTTGCTGCAACCAATGCCTAGCGATGAGTTCGTGCCCCTGCGGGAGGGGATGAATGCCATCCCACATCCAGTGCTCAGGAGTCGTGGACTTCGCGGCAGCATCAAAAATGTCCTGCGTCTTGATATGGACCGCGTCATATTCTTTGGCCAGCTTGGCTACGATCACACGCAACTGGTCCGTCGCTTTGCGGCGCACCGCATAGGCCTGTCCCTTGCTTAGCGCTCCAGTCGGGAGAACAAAGGGATCCAAAAGCACCAGACGCAAGTCGGGGTTAGCCTTTCGGCTGGCATCGAGAATGAATCGATAATCGGCTTCGAAGGCTTTCGGCGTCACTTTCCGATCCGGATGCCTTAAGCCCTGGCCCACATCGTTGGTTCCAATAAGAATACTCAACAGGTCTGGCTTCATATCAATCGCATCGCTGTGCCAGCGCTTGCGGAGTTGGGCCACCGCATTGCCGCTCTTGCCGCGGTTATAAAAATCCAATTGAGCTTCTGGCATTTGTAGACCCAGTCTCCCGGCCAGCAGAAAAACGTAACTATGGCCGAGGTAATGATTCCGGTCTTTCTCGTTGCGGCCCCAATTCATGTCGGTAATCGAGTCCCCCTGAAACAATAGACGACTCCCCTTCTGAAAGGCAGGTAATTGGACGTGATCACCACCAGACCTAGGTGCACAGATCGAAGCCGTTTCGCCCTCAACTGCTGAGCCCAGCATAAGAGCTCCAGTCAAAGCTAAGCAACTGGTGAGCCATATTCGTCTATTTAGCATAGTCATATTCAGCTAGACTACCGAGTGGCAGCCAGCTTCTGGCTTTCGCCGGCTTTGAGATTGATCTCTATCATCTGCGATCCGTAGCGCACTTTGCCTGGGGTGCCTTTGAGCGAATGGATCGTCACTTCAACGACTTCGCCGTCGGCCCACTCAATATCGACTTCAAAGCCACCACGAGCCAACAGTCCGGTCACTTTACCTGCGGGCCATTCTTTAGGCAGAGCGGGCAGCAAGCGAATAATGGGCTGGGCATCGATCTCGCCGCTGTCCGGCTGACTCTGCATCAGCATTTCAACGATGCCGGCAGTCAGGCCGAAATTCGCTTCGATTTGAAACAGCTTACGTGGGACCGGACGAAATTGGCTCAGCATATTGTCGAAGCAGTTATCCGTGAGCATACGATGTGCAAACTCGATGGACTTTTCCGCATCGCCCAAACGCGCCCAAAGGTTGACGCGCCACGCATTTGACCAACCGGTGCTTTGCCCAACACCGCGGCGATCGAGTAATTTACGAGCGGCCTCTGCCATTTCAGGTGTGCCGTCGGCTGTAATTTCGTAATACGGATAAAGCCCATACAGCGGCGAGCAGTGACGGTGAGTCGGTTCGCGCTCCTCGTAGGGCTTGAGCCATTCCTGCAACACCCCATCCGGCGCGATCTGGTTCGGCGCGAGCCGAGCACGCTTGGTCTTCAGCTCGCTCTGCAATTCAGCATCCACGCCAAGAATCTTCGCCGCACGCACGGTGTTGCCAAAGAGTTCGCGCAGTTGCTGCATGTCGATTGTTGGGCCGAGGCAAATACCCGAGCCCGGCTTTCCATTGGGCTGATTAAAACCATTCTCCGGCGAAGCGGACGGACCGGTCACGAGCCACTTGTTTTCAGGTTCTTCATACAGGTTGAAGAGATAGAATTCCACACTACTGCGCATAATAGGGTAAACCTTCGCCAAATAGTCCTTATCCAAGGTGAAGGCATACTGCTCCCACAGGTGCTCACAGAGCCATGCAGGTCCACCGATGTCCATTCCTGCCGGTGCGGTGTAGCCCCAGATGTTTGTCAATCGGTGCGCAATCCAACCGGGTGAATTGTAGTAAGCCTTCGCAGTCTTGGAGCCGGGCTCGACCAGCGAGGCGATAAAGGTATTCATCGGCTCCTGTGTTTCCACCAGATTACATGTCAACGCAGGCCAGTAATTCATCTGGGTATTGATATTAAAGTGATAGTCACCATTCCACATGGTATGCACTTCCTCGGCCCAGATGCCCTGCAAATTTGCAGGCAAACCACCGGGACGCGATGAGCCGATCAACAAGTAACGTCCCATGTTCGCAAACAAGGCAGACAAAGCAGGATCCGCGGCACCCTCTCGATACGCAGCCAAACGTTGATCGGTGGCCAACCGGCTATTCTGCGTTTTCGGCAAGGTCAGGGTCACACGGTTAAACAGGTTCTCATGATCCGTCTTTTGCGCCGCGCGTAATTGTGCGAAGGACTTGCCCTTGGCCTTGTCGAGATCACTGATTGTTGTAGCCAGTGGATCCGATAGCTGGCGTCCAGCAATGCCTCGGTAATCCGTCGCCGCAGCGAAGAGTAGCAAGACCTCACCGTCAGATTCAACCTCCAGCGTATGACCGACCGCCTTCACCGAACCACCAATAACGCGCAAGCGGCCAACATACTGCAAACCATCCTGATCATAACCATCGTTCAGGTGCCCAGTCATGAGCAATTCGCGATCACCGACTGCAGTGGTTACAAAGCGTTCAGCGCGATCCATCGATATAGTGAATGTCTGTGGACCACTTAGACGAGACACAAAGACTTCGGCTGGTTCGGACACGAAATGCTCACGAGTGAAGGACGTCTCTCCGCGTTGATAATTCACGACTGCCAAGCCTGTAGTCAGGTCGAGTTCACGACGGTAATTCGTAACCACCTCGCTGTTGCCGGAGAACTTCAAGCGTAGGTTGCCGAGTGTTTGAAAACGTCCGAACGGCGAAATCTTATCTGAATATTGCGGTTCTCCCATAGTAGGAAAGGCCTTACGCTTCAGCGCATTAGCTTCAGTGAACTTCTCCTCCGCGAGCAGACGACGCATTTCAGGTAGATATTGATAGCCACCGGACACATTGTTCTCACCACGTGACCCAGACCAAACAGACTCTTCATTCAAAACAATGCGCTCTTCATCCACACCCCCAAATACCATGGCCCCAATTCGGCCGTTACCGAGGACCAGCGACTGATCAAAGCCCTTGCCGGGTTGATTGAACCACACCGTCGTCGCGGGGTTACCTTCGAAGGGGGCCTTCGACGCCGTGACGGCTGGTGTCGTATTCGATGCTGACTTAGCGGCCTGCGTCTTGACGGGTGCGGGTGGTTTGGATGCTGGCGTCGCCACCATGGAATCGGCCTGTTTCGCGGGGTCAAATTCGGCTTGCTCTTGCGCAGTCAAGATACCATCGCGGTTGGCGTCGATCCGATCAAAATGATTACTCCACTGTTGCGGGCTATACACCTTCCCGCGCGCTTCGATATTAGCCTTTTTATTGGCTAAATAATCTGCCTTTGCTTCAGGTGCGCGCGCGGCATCGGCAAAACCAGCCGCCAATAAAATCAGCGCAAGGGGGAACGACTTTTTCATACTCTGTTTCATGCTCTTTCCAATTGATGGTGTTTGTCTAAAATACATAGCCCCATGGATTCGCCAATCATTGTTCCCGTCAACCGGTGAACGGGACTGCCTGCCTCATGGGTTTCATGACATAGTACCCCCGTTGCCGTTCCCTGACTACCCCTCGTTCAGAGGGTGCGTGCACATACCTAAACTGCGGCAAAAACCCAAGCAATTGGAGGGCAATGCTCCGTCATTGCCGCCGTCAGAGAAGCGAAAACGATGCACACGGCTATACCGACGCACGGCGGATATGCTGACTCTGACACCATTACAGATCGACAGAAGAATCAACTGAAGGAGGTCTGCCAGAGATCGCGGAGCAATATGTCAACCGCAGATAAACGGGTGAACGCAGATACAAAGATTTTGATCTGCGGCTATCTGCGGTTCTAAAATACGTAACCTAAAGATCAGTGTCTCAACCTTGGCCTCCAGGCATCAAAAAACGCCCGAATTGCTCGGGGCGTTTACCTCTATCAATCGACTCCCCAGCCGATTGAAAACTATATGAAAAATCTTAAAAAATACAAACCTAGCGGCGGCGGCGCAGCATCACGGTACCGAGGGCCAACAGACCGCCAAGCAGTGCGAAGGTTTCTGGCTCTGGAACTGCGGTCGTAGCCACGACCAAATTGCCGGTGACCTGCGAGTAAGTATAGGTCTGATTATCAACAATCGCGTCCCAAACATCCCCGTCTTGAATAAATGCGTTACTGGCGTAGGCAGTTCCGCTCAATGTGATTGATGAAAAATCACCGCTTTCACTGGCGTTATCACCGGTAAAGTCGAACAGGTTATATGTGCCGACCCCGATCAAGGTATTCGATGTCAAGGTCAGCCCGCCGCCGTAGGTCAATGCACCGCCCACATCAATACCGTCATAGTCGGTGCCACGTGTGCTGCCGGTGATTTCCATATTGGTAAACGAACCCGAGGCCAGTGTCAGATCGTCGCTAAAGGTCAAGATGCCAGGGCTGTTACCAGGCGCTAGGAAACCACCCGACTGGATGGTCGTGGCGCCGCCGATGATGCCACTACCACCGAGGCTTGCACCTGAGGCGACGGTGACCGCGCCAGACGCTGCACTGTTGTCGCCGTTGACCAGCAACATGCCCGAACTGACAGTAGTCGTGCCGCTATTGGTACTCGCTGCATTGAGCGTGGTGGTGCCGCTGCCGGCTTTGACTAGGCTTTGATCGTTGCTGAGGGCGGAGCCGAGCGTGAACGAACCGGAGGATGAATCCACCGTAACCGTCGAGCCGCTTTGCAAGACGTTGCCGGTGGCGATGGCTCCAGTGCCGCCGCTAGTGTCGTAGGCCCAGTCCTTGACTAAAGCACTGCCGCTGCCGTCTAACACCACGCGCATCCAACCGTAGTTGCCGCCGGTAAGCTCAAATCCGATGTAGCCCTCAGTGCCGGCGGTAAAAGTGCTGCCGAGGTGATCGGTCGAACCGCCAGTGCCGCCGCTCGAGTCGAACGTCGACGAAGAGTTCACCGTATCGCCCCACGCTAGATTGCTCAGCGTGCCATTGCCAGCGTCGGTCTCGCGCACTGGCTGGAAGCCAGTGCTGTTGACTACCCCGATCCCGCCGAAGAATAAGTTAACGTCCCAATCGAACGTCGTCCCCGACGTGTCGTTGGTGCCGCTCTCAATGTCTATATAGACGCCGTCGAAGTTGGTCGGGATCGAAAGGTCCTGCAAGTTACTGTAAAGCACGTCGGCAGCAACTGGCAGCGCACTGCTCAAGAGCAGTGCCGCGGCAACGCGGAAATGCGCAGAGTGTGTTGAGGAGTGTGCCATTATAGTATCTAAGAGGAGTTAGTCCTGACTGACGCTCAGGCGGAAGAATTGTGGTTTCTCCCAGCCAGTCGTGGTTTCAATCATCATGGGGTAAGGCACGTAGACCGCTTCGATATCGCCGCTGCCGCTTTCGATCAGTGTCGGTGCGGCTGTGACGTCCACCCACTCCGTAAGGTCTGGGCTGAACTGCGGCGTGTAGGTCAGTCCCGCCGCCGCCCACGCCTTGCGCCGCGCGAAGACCGCGCGGAAATCCACATTGTTGGACGAAATGGTTTCTAATACTGGCAGCGGTAACCCTGGCGTCACTACTCCGCTGCTGTAGCCGATTGAGCCACCATTCGAAACTGTCGGGTCGGTGCCGAAGGCGAATTCGAGCAAGTTGCTCAGGCCGTCCGAATCTGGATTGCTGCCGGGCAGTGCATCGTTGCCGGTCAGGTTATTGTCGCCCACCCAAGTAACCATGTCCTGCATCGCGAGCCATGTGTCATAGTAGATCTCGCCCGCCGTCTGGTAGCCGTCGGCCAAAAAATGCTGGTTGGCCTCTCCGACAATGCCACTCAAGTCAGCAAACTTTGCGTTGGCAACCAGGTTGCTGATATCGCGGTGAATGGCATCAATATCGTCATAGTAGCCTGTTGAATTATCCGCGATATTAGCTGGCACCATCGTGCCGATGATAACTGGCGCCTGAGTAACCGAGAAATGGCTCGAAACCACTACGCGATGGCGAGCAAACAGCGCCGTCAGGTTGGAAGCATAGGCCGCAGCACTCGCTGCCGTTGCGGCATCGGCTTCACCCTGATGCCACAGTATACCACCGAATTCAATCGTGGCATACTCACCGCTCACCTCAGCCAGTGCAGCGGCCAGATACGGATCGGCCAGCACATCCAGCGAGTCGCCTGCGTTCCATTGATTCGTCACAAAACCGCTTCCACCGATCGCATTTTTAACGATCAGCACATCTTCGTCGGGATGGTCTTTTGCATACGCACGTGCAAAATAGAAATCGAGTGAAACATAATTCCCCGTCGTTGATCCCGACCGGTGTTGCGTCGTTTGAAACGGCTGAAACGCACGCACGACCGAATCAACAGCGCCGGGATCATACTCCCCACGAGCCTGACCACGGGATTGCTGGAACATGTTCGGCGTTGGATAATCATCCATCTCATAAGACGTCTTACTGCTCCAACCGACCATGTTCGACTGGCCTTCCGTCAAGAAAATGACCAGTTTTGTATTTTCACTCGTTTCAACCACACGATAGGTTCCACCTGGATTCAGAGTCGCTAGTTGAGGAACCGTTGCGGTGATACTGCCATCGGCATTGACCACAAATGACACCTGCGGGACAACGCCCCACTCCACGTTATCAGTGGATGCTTCAATCACCCATGTCGTATCAGGCGCGGAAAACGTCAGCATATCAGCGCTGCCATCAGTGGCATCCACCAAAGTGAAAGCGATCGGTGCGGCCACGCCAACACCTGTCGGATCCGTGCCGTCTTGGTATTCCTCCCAATTGAGTCGTCCATCGCTGTCGGAATCGAGCAGATCCGCGGCTTCATAATCGCCGCTGGTAACCAGGCTATACAGGTCGAGCCAGCTTTCCAAGGTTCCGTTGCTCGTAACCGGATCCGCCCCGAACTGAATGTTGGTCAGGGCGATCGCGAGATCACCGTTTCCATCGGTATCGTAAACGTAATCGATCGTGCCCGACCATCCCTCCGTCATACTGACAGAGGCGAACTCATAATCGGCTCCAAGTGTGCCGTAGTCGACCAGCACCAGCGTGCCTCCGTTCGCGGTGTCATAGCTGCTCAGATCAAGGATCAGGTGATCCAATCTGGGGTCAAAAACGCCTGAATTGTTCCATGTAGTCACTCCGACAGCATCCGCTTCGTAGGTGATGTCCAGCCTTTGAATAGCTAAACCATAAATGTCCGTATTCAAAGTGGCACCCGCTTCGATAGTAAAGGCGGCAGTCGCACGAGGCCTCATGAAAGCAAGGTCGATGGTTCCACCGGTCGCCAAAGTCAGATGACTACCGACTTGGAAAGCCAGCTCCGGGTGGAATCCTGTTTGTCTGGAACCCGATTCAAGAGTTTGTCCGCTTTCGACCGTATAAGTGGTGTTAAAATTCACGTCATAATTACCTGTTCCAAAGTCAATATCGACATCCTTCCCGTCACCGGTGACGGGAGCTACATCACCGACCCACTTCGTGCCATCGGTCCAATTGCCATTTCCGGAATTATCCCAAGTGATAGGCAGTGAAGGTGCGACGATGTTGATGAGGCGAATTTCATTGCCCGTGGTGAGATCAAGATCAGCCGACCACCCAGCGGTCAGCGTGATTGTGGCCCAACCATTATCACCCGCTGCCTGGTTCTGGAGCGCCAGGTTTCCATAAGAAGCAAGAACAAGCGTATCGCCGTTCGCTGTATCATAGTTGCTCAGGTCGACTCTCAACTCACTGTTCGTGCCCCTCAATGCAAATGAGCCTGCGACCTCAAAAGTTGTCACACCGTCTGCATCTGCAATCCATTCATTGATATAGGAAGGACTCGTTTCATCGTTCCAGTAACGATCCACTTTTGCTATCGCTGCCGGTTCAATAGTAAAATGCCCTCCGGCACCGGACTCCGTCATATTGGCAGCAACCGTCACCAGATCCAAGGTGCCACCAGTCGCTACGGTTAGATGCCCTGCCCCGAGTGACAAACGCCCGCTCGTCGTCGCAGCAGTCAATGATTGACCATTCCCGATTATGAAATCCGAGGTAAGCGTCACGACACTGGCAAGCACGACGGAGTCGGTGCTGCTCACCGGAACGACTCCGCCCACCCAGGTTGCAGGCACGTTAAAGACACCATTCGTGGTGGTGCTAGTGATCAGTGGTAGAGGAGCGACGATGTTTGTGAGTGCAACAGCCAAATCGCCGCCGCCCTGGTCGTAAGTGAAGTCGACCGTACCAGTCCATCCGGAGGTCAGAGTGACAGCAAAGTATGGCCCATCAAGTAACGTACCATAGTCCGCAAGAATCAAGGTTGTGCCGTTAGAAATATCATAGCTGGACAGATCGACCTCAATCGACCCCCCACGGATTCTATAGTCTTGGGTGATATTAAAAGTAGTGACTCCTGAGGTGTCCGCAATCCACTTAGTGGTCCAGCCTGAGTCTCCACCAGTGACGGCGCTATTCCCCGAAAAATACCTTCTGGTTGTGGCTGTAGCGCCCGCCTCGATAGTCAAGGAACGCGTTGCAGTTGCCCCGGTTTCATAAATACCGTCAGCAGTTAAGGTTCCTCCGCTCGCAACAGTCAGATGCCCCCCTTGGGCAAATCGCCAATTACCAGCAGTCCAGGTCATGGCTTGGCCCGAGCCAATGGTCCACGTTGAATCAATGGATAAATTGTGACCGATGCTTAGTGTGTCATTTCCGCTGGACGGCGTCTGAGAAGGGCTCCAGCCGGTTGCACTGTCAAGCTGCACATTCCCTGTAGAGGTGAGCGTCGCCGCCTGTGCAGTGGTGAAAGAACAACCAACGAGGGCGCTGAGTAAGAGAAAGGTGTTGGTGATCTGTTTCATGGGGTATTCAATTATTGGATAAAAGGAAGCAAGTGGTAGTTCAAGACTGCGCCACGCGTTGCAAGAACTGACGCTACTATACAGCATCTGGCTTGTTTGAATACCCTACTTTTAGAGGGTAGGCGGAAGTCGTTTCGCCGGAAAACCATGGCTGAAAACCGAAAAACACGTCAGCCTGTCCGGGGACTAATCAAGCGTATTCCCTGCATGGGTGCTGAGGCTCGGCTTTTTCAACTACCGATGAACACGGATCAGAGACTATCTGTGTCTATTAGTGTCCATCTGTGGTTTAAATTTCACGTATGAGCAGCCCTTACATCTGTTTCGCAAGCTGGCTATTGGGTGGCGTGGATCAGGCGGGCTGAGCGCGGAGGCAGTTGCTTTACGGTGCAAGCACCTTCATGCACGCCGAGCGCTTCCTCCGTCCAGAAGTCGGTCAAGGTGGCGCGGGCGCTGAGCGGCACAGTCAGGTCGATGCTTTCGGTATCGCTCCAGTTGAAAAAACAGTAGTATTGCTCGTTGCCGGGGAAGCGATCAGGAGCGTGCGGCCTTCGGCCGAAGCTTTCAAGGGATCGAGTTTGACCATCCACTTGCCAGCCTCATCGGCAGTGGCTGTTTTTTCCTGTCCGCCAAATGTCACCTTAACCGTATCGCCTGGTTGCGCCGTTCCCCAGACGGGCACGTTCATCTGCCGTTGCAGCACCATGCCGTCGGCAAAAATCGCGGCAACGCCCAGCGGATCAGCCGCAAAAGTGACGCTGCTGAGCAGCAACGAGATCAGTCCTAAAAATGTAATTTTAATCATCCAATTCGCCGGTGAATTATTGGCTCACTCCGACCACGTTTTGTGCTTTCAGCCATTGCGCTGCGGGCGTGAACCAGTCACAACCGCTCATCCCATGTCCGCCAGTTTCAAAGAGCTTGAGCTCAATGGAGCCACCGGCGGCTTTAAGCCTTTTGGCATATTCCATGCCGCCTTTGCTGAATTTGTCATCCTTTGCATAGGTCAGGAAAGTCGGCGCGACTTTGGTTTTCATATGAAAGCGTTCTGCATCGAACTCTTTATCCATTTTTCTGCCCTGAAAATAGGCCGCGCATTGTAGCACCGCGAAATTGGGCTCGCAGCTCACTGCATCTGCGGGATCAATCGAATCATACCCCTGCTGCAAATAGTTCTGGGTCAACCGCGCGGCTAAATGTCCACCCGCAGAATTGCCAATGACTCCGATGTTATCGGGATCAATATTCCACTGCTTGGCCTGATGACGCACTAAACGCATCGCCCGCTGAATATCATTAAAGGCCGCATCCAAATTGTCGGGAATCGTGTATTTGAGCATGAAGACGGTGATCCCCTGCGCATTCAGCCATTTAACCAGTGGTGGCTGCGGGTCCAGAATCTTATAAGCGCCGCCTGGGCAATAGACCACGGCAGGCGTCGGCTTGTCGCTGGCCGCCTTAAAAACGGTCAGGTAAGGATCCAGCACGCCACAGAGTTGAGGCTTCCCGCGGCTATCACGGTATTCCTCTTTCAAGCGATTCTGCTCGCCGCCGACCCGCTCGATCGGCCAGAGCCGGATGACGGGAGCGCTTGAAGTGGACTGAGTGAGAGCAGCTTCGATGGCTTGAGCGACTTGCTTTGCTTGGAGCGACTTGCCTGCGTTGTTGTAGTGAACGTTATTCGCCCCTTGCTGATACTGCGCCCGTTTCCCTGCAATAGGAGCGTAGAGGTCATTGATTGCGACACCATGTTTTTTCATGACGCCGAGGGCGGCATCGTTGAACTCCTTGGCGCGCGCTTCCGTGACGATAATTTTCACCTTGGTCTCAGGGCCTACACATGGAGGTGTAGTGACGCCGAAAATCAACTTGGCCTTGGTCGCCTTGAGTTTGGTGACGATTTGGTCGAGGTTGGCCGCGTAAGATTCCGGGGTGGCTTTCTGCTCCTGTGACCAGCCATACCAGTCCCAGAGGCCAAAGTTAAAATGGATCACATCCCAGTCGCCCTCACCGATCCATGTGTCGATGTGCTGCACACCGAAGGCAGAATAGCGACAGTTGCCTTTAACGCGGTGGACATTCGCTTTGCCTGAAAGGAGCTTCCGAACGCCTGCGGTGTAACCGATGGAGATCGAATCTCCGATGATCAATACCCGTGGCAGTGCGGGGTCATCGATAGGGTTGGCGAACGGATCTTGAAAAGGATTCACGCGGCGCACTTTCGATTCATTGAAGGGCGCGGCAGCCTGCGCTTTTTTCGGCGCGGCAGCTGCCCTTGGGCTGACCTGCGAGAGCTTAAAACCTGCCTCTTTTAAGATCGACTGAAGCGCTTGATACCATGCGTCATATCCTACACTAGAGAGGTGGAGCAAATCGCGGCCGAATAGCTGCGGGCGAATCTTCCCGTTCGCATCAAGAAAGTTCTGATTGATGTCGACGTGAAACACGTGCTGGTTGTCCGCAATGGCTGGCAGAAGTTTGTTGATCGCTTGAACTCGTTCAAAATCGCCCTTAGTTCTCGGGTTGCTGCGAGGAAAAACAGAGAAGATCACAATCTTGGATTCGGGCAGACGCTGACGCAGCTCAGCAACGATCGTCTCAATGCCGAGTGCAATATCGGGCGCGGAGTCGCGACCGCTATTGTTGGTGCCGATCATTAGGGTCACCAGTTTGGGCGCGATACCGTCGATCTCCCCATTCTGCAGACGCCAAAGAACGGTCTGGGTGGTGGCCCCGCCGAATCCCAGGTTCAGGGTCTTATACGGCGCGAACCGTTCGGTGTAAGTCTTCTGCTTTTCCCAATAGTGAGTGATCGAGTCGCCAATCATCACCAGCTCGGCCTTGCCGGTCTTGGCCTGAGCAACCTTTTCCGCATGCCGCTCAGCGCGCCACTTCGGCGTAGATCGCTGTTCCGGCAACGTCGTGGACGGCTGCGCGGCCGACACCACAACCGGTATTACGATGGAGAATAGCACTGCTGCGAGCTGTATGTATTGCCTAAATCGTATCATATAAAATCCCTCGTGAGTCCTCAAAACTTAAACCCCATTATAGAAGCACTTAAAACAACGAACACCCTCTATTTAGACAGTAGTGGCCAGTTTTTTTATTCCTTGATCTTATCCGTCGGCATGTATGCATCCGTATCTTCACGCCATTAATGGAGCATGGTTTTCAATTTTTTCGTCATTTCTGGCATCGTTTCAGAGAGGTCATTGTGTTCGCCCTCATCCTCTTTCAAATTGAACAGTTCGACCGATCCGTCAGAGAAACGCTCGACCAGTTTGGTGTCGCCGGCGCGCAGTGCTGCCGACGGCGACACCAACGCGCCACATAAGATCCCGCTCTTCCTGTTAGGCTTTCTTCACTGATTCTGTTTTTAACTGATCCTTAACTATTATTTTTTACGCGTAGCGGAAAATACATCACCAGTCGGCTGGTTCGGTAGGGTCTGCTGGCAGGCTTGGAGTTGTTTCCACAACTGTATCCCCTCAGTCTGGAACGAGCCTCCGTTTGGAGCAGCGATTGCACTACAACACATGCAAAGCATCCTCACCGCCAGCGAGCAGGCTGGGTGAGATACGTTTATCGAGCGTCGCTAGCTTTGCTCGTTTCTCAATCGCGCTGGCTAATAGATAATAATCAGTGAGGTGTTTGGAGGCAGGCAATTTCGGGTAACGGACAACTGTTCGCATCGAAACGGCATCTGCCCAGAATTGATGGCCCGCTTGAGCGCACAGTGCCACCAGTAGACCACGGGCAGCCTCGGCCGATTGCGGCCCGTTGGGATAGTTTTCATGTCCCAGAATCCGTATAAAACCATTCTCTGTAATCGGACAGGTCGCCCAACCATCGACATGATGGTTCCAAAACCACTCCGCCACGGTTTCGTGATGGACGTGGTTTGTATCCACCAAGGCAATCAGCACATTAACATCTAGCAGAAACATTAAATGCCTTCCTCGTCCATCAACTCATACACCGTAGCTGATGTCACTTGTTGACCACCGCTGCTTTTTAAGAAAGGCATCCCCCGCTCATTGACTTCGTAACAACACTCCGAATCGCGGCGCGCGTATCCCACAGGTTCGACCTCACGCCGCAACGCGTGCTCGACAACAGCCCTCAACGTTGTCCCCCGCCTAAGCGCGGTCGCCTTGGCAGCAAGCAGCAAGGAATCATCAATATCCATCGTCGTTTTCATAATATGGGTCACTATATGGGTATATGGGAAAAAGTCAATCACCCGCCTTAAACCAAAGTAACACCACCAAATTCACTGATTGCAGATACTGTGCAATACCGCCCACACCAATCCTACGAGTGAAACAATTACTTTTTACGCGTAGCGGAGAATACATCACCAGTCGGCTGGCTCGGTAAGGTCTGCTGCCAGGCTTCGAGTTGTAGAAGCAACTGCGTCACCACTTCTGGATGCTGTGCTTTCAGGTCATCTTTTTCGTAAATGTCGGCGGTGATGTCGTAGAGCTCGACATGATCCAGCGCCTGATTGGCGACGAGTTTCCACTGTTGATCGACGATGGCATACGAGACCCAATGGTCGGGCCGTTCCGGCTGCGGGGGCCAAGGCGCATCTGCTTTCCAAAACAGCGGCTTTTCGCGCAGTGGCTTTTCGTTGCCGAGTAGCACCGAGACTTGGCTGATGCCATCGGGCTGATACGAAGCGGGCAATGCCACGCCAGCCACT
>Ga0209600_1001638_pt1 | contig 14335 bp, 9 predicted proteins | sample COGITO_mtgs_1104_FD_185518 | JGI IMG/M metagenome (GOLD analysis project Ga0209600, IMG submission 185518) | Pelagic marine microbial communities from North Sea - COGITO_mtgs_110421 (SPAdes) (version 2) | ecosystem: Environmental > Aquatic > Marine > Epipelagic ... | reverse complement strand
CAACGGCCTCATCTGGATTTTACGATATGACGGATGTGCTGAAAGGCTGATCATGCCGGTAAAAATGAAACTAGCGGCAATCGATATTTGCTTTGAACGCTTGTCGCAACGTCAACCTGATCCCCAAACCGAACTTGATTTCACCGATCCTTTTACGCTTCTTGTGGCGGTTGTCCTCTCAGCTCAGGCAACCGATGTTGGGGTGAATAAAGCAACCAAAGGCCTGTTTGCTGCCGCCAATACGCCAGCGGCAATGGTGGCGCTTGGCAGTGACGGGATCAGTCACCATATCCGCACGATTGGCCTGTTTAATACCAAGGCCAAGAATGTGTTTAAATTATCACAAATCCTGCTTGATAAGCATGCTGGCGAGGTACCGCAGGATCGTGCCGCGCTTGAGGCTTTGCCCGGGGTTGGCCGGAAAACGGCAAATGTGGTTTTGAATGAAGCTTTTGGCGAGCCAACAATCGCCGTTGATACGCATATTTTTCGCTTTGGCAATCGCACCGGCATGGCGCCTGGAAAAACCCCTGATGCGGTTGAAAAGGAACTGCTTAGCCGTGTGCCTGATCGCTGGAAAAAAGGCGCTCATCATTGGATGATCCTTCATGGGCGTTATGTCTGCAAGGCGCGCAAACCCAATTGTGCCGATTGTGTGATTGCCGATCTATGCCTTTTCAAAGCCAAGACTTTATAGGCCAGTATTTTGATTTGGCGCATTTGATCTGGTGTGGGGCACTATTTATGATCCAGCAACCAGCTTTTTATGATGCCGATCCATCGCCGCAAGGCATTTACCTTCATTAACTCTGCCGCCAATCACCGCGCTTCGCATATCCCAATCTTTAATGACCAATTGCGATGATCCTTGGCTTGCTGGATAGAAAAAGAAATCAACAACACATTTGGCAAAACGATATTGCCAGATTTCAATCGGACCTTCCTGCCGGATCATATTCGCAATGCCAAGATCGCGAAGTAATATGATTGATGCCGATCCGATCATCGCGTTGGGGCGAAATGGTGGCTGAACCGGCCTTGGCTGAACTGGCGTTGGCTGAACTGGCGTTGGCTGAACTGGCGTTGGCTGAACTGGTGGCGTTGCCGGAATGGCGGCGATTTTCGTGTCTTTGATGCTGTTATCGGTGCCCAAGCCAGCATCGGTGCCAGCCTCGTTATCGGCGGCTTTTGTGACGGTGCTGACGACAAGGTCAATGTCGGTTTGACCTTCAGGGGCGATGGTAATCGTGGGGGCTGCTTGGCTATTGACCGTTTTTTGCGTCACCGGTTGGCATGCCGCGACAAGCGCGGCAAACCCAAACAGATAAAAATATAAGTGACGCATATTTCGCACCGCGTTGCCAATATTAAAGGCCTAGGGTCTAGCTGAAAAAGCTGGTCTTTGCACGAACTCTTTTGGGTTTTGATTGCCATTGGCCTTGTTCTTCGATCATGTCCGGCCTAATGTCGCGTCGCAGAATTTGGAATGAGGATGTGGTGATGCGGGTAAAATCTCTTGATGTGCTAGCGGTTGGCAATGCCATTGTTGATATTTTTGGGCAATGTGGTGATGATTTTTTGCAGGCGAACGGCATTGACAAAGGTGTGATGACGCTTCTTGATGAGGCTGGATCAGCAAGGCTTTACGCCGCGCTTGGCAAGATCGGTTCGCCGCAATTGATTTCGGGGGGATCGGCGGCCAATACGGCGGTAGGCGTTGCCGCCTTTGGCGGATCGGCAAATTTCATTGGCCGCGTTCATGATGATGATCTTGGCGCGGCGTTCAGGCATGATATCAAGGCAACCGGTGTCGGTTTTGATCAACCACCAGCCAGCAGCGGATCGCCAACCGCATCATCAATCATTCTTGTGACCCCCGATGCAGCACGATCAATGAATACGTTTCTTGGTGCCAGCCTCGAATTTGAAGCTGGCGATCTTGCGTTTGCTGATGCCGCATCGGCAAAAATAATCTATCTTGAAGGCTATCTTTTTGATGCGCCAAACGGCCCTGCCATTTTTGCCGAGGCGGCGCGTCTTGCCGAAAAGCATGATGTCAGGCTGGCGCTATCACTGTCGGATCCATGGTGCGCCGAACGGCACCGCGCGGCGCTATACAGCTTTATTGCCGATCATATCTCGATCTTGTTTGGGAATGAAGACGAGGTCGCCAGCCTAAATCAATCAAGCAGCCAAGATGCCATTGCTGCCTTGGCTAACACGATCGATGAGTTGGTGGTTACGCGCGGGCCAGCTGGTGCCTTTATTGGCGCAGGTGATGACCATCACGAAATCCCCGCCATGCCGCAAGGGCCTGTGATTGATACAACCGGTGCCGGTGATTTATTTGCCGCTGGCTATTTGTTTGGCCGCACGAATGGATTTGATCTTTTGCAGTCAGGCCGGCTTGCCAGTCTCGCCGCTGGTGAGGTTATTTCGCATATTGGTGCGCGGCCACAATCCGATTTAAAACAGCTTGCGGCCAGTTTCTAGCGGCCTGTTCTTGCTCCCGCGCTAGCGAATGGCATCATGCGCGGCAAGCACGGCGGTTTGCACGATATCGCTAACCGATGCGCCCATCTGCACAATCTGGAACGGATGCGCACCACCAATCATAATTGGCCCAATCACCGAAACATTGCCCAGCTGATGCACCAATTTGAAAGAAATATTGGCTGAATGAAGCCCGGGCATCACCAGAATATTTGCCGGCCCAGTCAGGTTACAGAACGGATAGCGCGACTTCATCAAACCATAATCAAGCGCGATATCTCCGGTCATTTCACCGTCAAATTCAAACCCAACATCACGGCTTTGCAAAATTTCAACCGCGCGGCGCGCCTCGACACTAGTGCGTGATTCTGGATTGCCAAAATTGGTGAATGACAAAATGGCAACACGCGGCGTATGGCCCATTTGACGCGCCTTGGCGGCCAAGGCAACGGCAATATCAGCCATTTCTTCAGCATCGGGACGTTCGGTCACGGCAATATCACCAACAAAGACCGTCCGGCCTCTGGAAATAATCATCGAGGTGGTCATGAATTTGCTGCCTTCGGCAACATCAATGACCCGGCGGATGTGCGCTAGGCTTGGCTGAAAAGCACGGGTTACCCCGGTCACAAGCGCATCGGCATGCCCACAACTAACCATACAGGCCGCAAAGACATTGCGGTCAAGATTCACCATGCGCTGGCAATCGCGGTAAAGCGATCCGCGACGTTGAAGCTTGCTATAAAGCAGATCGGTATATTCGGTTAGATGTTCGGATATCTTGGCATTGGTGATTGGTAAATCTTCTGCACCATCAAGACCAAGACGCTGGATCGTTTCCTTGACCCGATGTTCGCGGCCAAGTAAAATCGGATAGCCATAACCAGCATTGCGGAATGCCAGCGCGGCACGGATCACCCGTTCTTCTTCGCCCTCGGCAAAGATGATGCGCTTTTTATTGGCACTAACGCGTTCAAAAATAGATTGCAAGGCACCTGCGGTTGGATCAAGACGCGCCGATAATGACCGGCGATATTCATCAAGATCATCAATTGGCCGGCGGGCAACACCATCATTCATTGCCGCTTCGGCAACAGCTGACGATACAGCCACAATTAGGCGCGGATCAAAAGGTGTCGGGATGATGTAATCTTCACTATAGGTAAGCGATTGGCCGCCATATGCATCAGCCACCGCATCTGGCACATCTTCACGCGCCAGCATCGCCAACGCATTTGCCGCTGCGATTTTCATGTTTTCGGTAATTTTGCTGGCGCGAACATCAAGCGCACCACGGAAAATATAAGGAAAGCCAAGAACGTTATTCACCTGATTTGGAAAATCTGACCGTCCGGTTGCGATAACCGCATCAGGGCGCACTTCTTTGGCCCCGGCTGGCCAGATTTCTGGAACTGGATTGGCCATTGCAAAGATAATCGGCCGTGGTGCCATTTTTTCAACCATGCTTTTGGTCAAGGCACCGCCTGATGACAGGCCAAGGAAAACATCCGCCCCGACAAGCGCATCTTCAAGGCTGCGGGCATCGGTATCAGCTGCATGCGCTGATTTCCATTGATTCATCGACCCTTCGCGGCCTTTGTAAATCGGGCCAGAGCGGTCACAGATGATGATGTTATCGGCTGGAATCCCCATGATTTTCAGCAATTCAACACAGGCAATCGAGGCAGCGCCTGCGCCATTGCCAACAATCTTGACGCTTTTCATGTCACGACCGGTCAGGTGAAACGCATTGATCAGGCCTGCAGCGACAATAATCGCGGTGCCATGCTGATCATCATGGAAAACGGGAATATCTAGCTTGTCACGAAGCTGCTGTTCAATCACAAAACATTCGGGCGCCTTGATATCTTCAAGATTGATCCCGCCAAAGGTTGGCGTCATCAGCTCGACTGCGCTGACAAAAGCATCAGTGTCGGTTGTGTTTAATTCCAGATCAATACCGTCAATATCGGCAAATTTCTTAAATAGAACAGCCTTGCCTTCCATGACGGGTTTGGCCGCAGCCGCACCGATATCACCAAGACCAAGAACCGCGGTGCCGTTCGAGATAACGGCAATCTGATTACCCTTATTGGTGTAATCATAAGCCGTATTGATATCAGCAGCGATTTCAAGACATGGCGCGGCCACACCTGGCGAATAGGCAAGCGATAAATCATGCTGACTTGTCAGCGGCTTGGTCGCGGCAATTTGGAATTTTCCGGGGCGGCCATTGGCGTGAAATGCAAGGGCTTCGGCATCAAGGAGTTTATCTTTATCTGTCATGTCTCAAATACTTTATCATGGCTTTCAAAAACGGCAATGTGGGTTAAGATTTCAGTCTGTTATAAACCAACACAAGAATAATTATCTATAACTTCCGACTTGAACCGGTTCGATCTTGTTCTAAAGATCAAGTTGGGGCAATGTCAAAATGCTATGACATCTCAATCTTCTAAAGCAAATGCGCCAAAGGTGAAAGCGCCGACCCCAATGATGGCGCAATATTTGCGCGTCAAGGAATCGCATCCTGATTCTTTGCTTTTTTACCGAATGGGCGATTTCTATGAGATGTTTTTTGACGATGCCGAAATCGCCGCCAAACAGCTTGGCATTGCGCTAACAAAACGCGGCAGCAAAGATGGGCTTGATGTGCCAATGTGCGGCGTTCCGGTTCATTCGGTTGATGGTTATCTTGTAAAATTGATTCGCGCTGGTCATCGGGTGGCGATTTGTGAGCAAACCGAAGATCCGCAAGAGCACAAACAGCGTGGCGGCAAAGGCCCGCTAAAACGTGACGTGGTGCGGGTGCTGACCCCCGGCACCCTGACCGAAGATGAATTGCTGCCTGCGCGGGCGCACAATTATCTTGTTGCGCTTGGCCGGGCAGAAACCCGGCTGGCTTTGGCATGGGCTGATATGTCGACAGGTGATTTTCTAGTTCAAGAAATGGCTAATGATGGTCTTGAAACCTTGCTTGCGCGTCTTGATCCAGCTGAACTGATCTATCCACAAGGGTTTGATCTTCCCGACTGGTTTCAGGCCAGTCAAATCTGTGCCACCGAACAGGCGGCATCTTTATTTGATTCGACGCGCGCCAGACAGGCACTTGAACGATTTTATCACGTTGCAAGTCTGGATGGCATGGGGCATTTCAGCCGTGCCATGCTGTCGGCCGGTGGGGCGCTTCTTGGCTATCTTGAGGCAACACAGGTTGGCAATATGCCGCGGCTTTTGCCACTGACCGCGGTCAGTGACGCTGGCTTTATGGAAATTGATCCGGCAACAAGGCGGTCTTTGGAATTATCGCGCACTTTGACTGGCGAACGACGCGGCAGCCTGCTTCATGCGGTTGATCGCACCTTGACCGCGGCTGGCGGGCGGCTTCTTGGCGAACGGCTTGCCGCGCCGCTATTTGATGTTGCGGCGATCGAGTCACGACTTGATTTGGTGAGCTGGTTTCTGGCCGAGACGGGTTGTGGTGATAAGGTGCGATCCCAGCTTCGGATTCTGCCCGATATTGAGCGGGCTTTGTCACGCTTATCGCTTGGTCATGGTGGCCCGCGTGATTTGGCGAATATTGCCAATGGTCTTGATAGTGCTGGCGAGATCGTCGCCCAGATAAAGGCGGTTACGGCAAAGGGTATTGGTGGACTTGCCCTGCCTGATGGCTTGCCGGATTGCCTTGATATGATGTTGTGTCCACGCGGGCTAAGCGATGAATTGACACCTGCGCTGGCAGATGAATTACCGCTTCTGGCGCGTGATGGCGGCTTTATCCGTCAAGGCTATGATCTTGCGCTTGATGATTTGCGCGGGCTTCGTGATGAAAGCCGCCGGTTAATTGTCACCTTGCAAAGCCGCTATGCTGATGAAACCGGAATCGCCTCACTAAAGATCAAACATAATAATGTTCTTGGCTATCATATTGACGTGCGCAGCAATCATGCTGGCAAATTGATGGATCATGAAATCTTTATCCATCGGCAAACCACCGCGCAGGCGGTGCGGTTTACCACAACCGAGCTGGCGCAAATGGAACGCGATATGGCCAGCGCGGCCGATCGTGCGCTTGCGCTTGAATTGGAAATATTTGACCGGTTGCGGTCATTGGTTTTGCAGGTGGCACATGATCTTGGTAATGCGGCGCGTGCGCTTGCCGAAATTGATGTTGCGACAGCCGCAGCGCAGCTGGCGACAGCGAATCATTATTGCCGCCCGCAGTTGGTTGCCGAACCGGTATTTAACATTACCAAGGGCCGCCATCCGGTGATCGAGCTGATGCTTGATTCGCAAACTCCCTTTATTGCCAATGACTGCAATCTGGATAATGGGCGGTTATGGCTTTTGACTGGCCCTAACATGGCTGGAAAATCCACCTTTTTGCGACAGAATGCACATATTGCAATTATGGCGCAGGCAGGGCTTTATGTTCCTGCTGAAAAGGCAGTTATTGGGCTTGTTGATCGTTTGTTCAGCCGTGTTGGCGCGGCCGACGATCTGGCGCGTGGCCGTTCGACTTTCATGGTTGAGATGCTTGAAACTGCGGCCATTTTGAATCGCGCTACCAATCGATCATTGGTTATTCTTGATGAAATTGGTCGTGGCACGGCCACTTATGACGGTTTGGCGATTGCTTGGTCGACGCTTGAATATCTGCATCACGCCAGCATTTGCCGAACGCTGTTTGCAACGCATTATCATGAATTGACGCATCTTCAAAAAATCCTTGATCAGCTTCGTTGCCATGCAATGCAGGTTCGTGAATGGCAGGGATCGATTGTGTTTTTGCATCAGGTTGTTGCCGGTTCGGCGGATCGGTCTTATGGCGTTCATGTGGCTCGGCTTGCCGGATTGCCAACCGCGGTTCTTGACCGTGCCGAAACCATTTTAGGCGAACTTGAAACCGGCCAGCATGGCGCGGTTGATGCAGGTATGATGGCCGATAATCTGCCGCTGTTTGATTATCAAAGCAAAGCGCTGGAAACGCCAGTGACGCTGGATAGAATTGGCGCCGCGCTCGATGAAATGCAGCCCGATAGCCTTACTCCGCGTGAGGCGTTGGATATGCTTTACCGGCTCAAGGCATTGCGCCATGACCAAACTTCGCCGTCGCCGCGATCAGGTGATAAAAAATGACCAAAATTACAGATCAAGCATCGTCAAAATCGCAATCGGCTAAATCCAGTCCAGCCGCCATGTCGGCCGCCATGCCAGCCACTATGTCAGCCACTATGACCGATAGCATTGCATGGCATCGTTGGCTATTGCCGTTGCAAGGTGCAATGGCTGTCAATCAGCCACCGCTTGACCGGCAGGCGATCGAGGCCGAACTTGATTCATATGCCGCTGGCAAAACACCGGTAAATCGTACCAAGCTGTTAAGCTGTTTGCGAACCCATCTTGATCAGGCAAAAGCCAAGCTTCGCGAGTCGTTTTACCACAGCAATGATGGCGCTGTTTATGTTGGCATGCATGCTTGGGTCATTGATATTTTGCTGCAAAGCCTTTACGCGCAAACGCAAAAACAATGCGCTGGAGGTGATGAGCTGGCGCTGATTGCCGTTGGCGGTTACGGGCGTGGTGAAATGGCACCATTTTCCGATATTGATATCATGTTTCTGATGCCGAAAAAGGCAACAGAAACCCATACGGAATTTATCGAATTCATGCTCTATATTTTATGGGATCTTGGCTTGAAAATTGGTCATTCAACCCGCAGCATTGCCGAGTCAATTGATGCGGCAAATGACGATCAGACAGTGTTGACAAGCCTTCTTGAAATGCGTCATGTGGCTGGTGATGATTTGATGTGGGTGAGATTGAATCGGGCGGTTCAGCGTAAAATTGCCAAACAGAAACCGCTTGCCTATGTTGAAGAAAAGCTTGGGGAGCGTGACCTTCGCCATAAACGATTTGGCGATACGCGCTATGTTGTTGAACCGAACGTCAAAGATGGTAAAGGTGGGCTTCGTGATCTTCACAGCCTGTTCTGGATTGCCAAATATGCCTATCGTGCCAAAAGCATTATCGACATTGTCAAAAAGGGTATTCTTCGTGATGGCGAGGCGCGGAAATTTGCCTTGGCGCAGCGGTTTTTATGGACGGTTCGCTGCCATCTTCACTTTCATGCCAACCGACCCGAAGAACGGTTGGATTTCGAAGCGCAAATGATCATTGCACCGCGTCTTGGCTTTGCTGATCGGGGCGGCCTTCGTGGCGTTGAACGCTTTATGAAACGCTATTATCTGGCCGCGCGGAATGTTGGCAATTTGACGCGTATTTTCTGCGCGGCGATGGAAACTGATTTCCGCAAAAGTCTGATCAATTGGCGGCCTGATTTTCTGCGTACCCATGAGCTTGATCCGTTTCATATTGAAAGCGGGCGTGTCCAGCTTGTTGATGACGCCTTGTTCCGTGATGCGCCGGTTCGGCTAATTGAATTATTTGCCATTGCGCAAAAACATGACGCTGATGTTCATCCAAGCACGCTTCAACGCGTTACCCGAGCGTTATCGGCACTTGATTCAAAAACGCGTGATGATGCGCAGGCGAACCGATTATTTCTGGATATTCTGACATCGCGCAAAAACCCTGAACGGGTGCTTCGTCTGATGAATGAAAGTGGCGTGTTTGGCCGTTTCTTGCCCGATTTCGACCGGATCGTCGCGATGATGCAATTTGATATGTATCATAGCTATACAGTTGACGAACATACCTTGAAGGCGATTGGTATTCTTCATGGGATTGAGACCGGTGCGCTGCGCCAAGCTGCGCCAGTTGCGACGGAGGTAATGCCGGAAATTGGATCGCGGCGCGCGCTTTATGTTGCCATGCTTCTTCATGATATTGCCAAAGGGCGTGGCGGTGATCATTCAGTTTTGGGCGCCGAGGTGGCATTGGCGGTTTGCCCACGTATGGGGCTAAGCCATGAAGAAACCGAAACCGTTAGCTGGCTGATCCTGCATCATTTGCTGATGAGCAAAATTGCGTTTCGCTATGATCTGAATGATCCGCAAACGATCGAGGATTTTGCCAGTATTGTGCAATCACCTGAGCGGTTGAAACTGCTTTTGGTTTTGACCGTTGCCGATATTCGGGCGGTTGGGCCAAATATCTGGAATGGCTGGAAAGCGGCGTTGATGCGCGACCTTTATTATCGCTGCGATGCCGTTTTGCGCGGTGCCGATCCGGCGGTCATCGCGCTTGGCAATGCCGAAGAGGCGCGTCACGAGGCGGCGGCGAAACTAACCGATTGGGACGCGGCGCGGTTTGCTGCGCATGCGGCGAATATGCCGCTGACCTATTGGACAGGATTTGATTGCGAAAGTCAGGTTCGTCATGCGCGGCTTTGTGATGAATTTGCCAATCAGGATGCGCTGTTGTTGATTGATTTCAAGCCTGATCCGGCGCGGCGCATAACCGAATTGACGATTCTTACCATTGATGATCCGGGGCTGTTTGCGCGGATTGCCGGTGCGGTGGCAGCGGCGGGTGCGAATATCGTCGGCGCGCGCATTACGACCTGTCATGATGGCACGGTTCTTGATGTTTTCTTTTTGCAGGATATGAAGAATCAGGCGATTGAAGATCAAAATGAACTGGCGCGAATTCGCACAACGCTTGAACGGTCGCTAATAGGGTCATTGAAACTTGAAAAGGCGCTTTTGGCGCGCTGGCAGCAAACCCCGCTTCGGGTGCGGCAAATGCCGGTTCCATCGCGCGTTCTTTTATCGAACAAAATCAGCAATACCCATAGCGTGATTGAAGTTAATGGGCGTGATTTTCCGGGCTTGCTTCATAAAATCACTCTTTGCCTTGCCGGTCTTGGATTGCAAATCCAGACGGCCACCGTGTCGACCTATGGCGAGCGCGTTGTCGATGTGTTTTATGTGAAAGATATTTTTGGTTTGCAAATTCAAAGTGAAACGCGCCAACAAACCATCCGCAACCGGCTGTTGGCAGTTTTTGATGATGCCTATGAGGAAGCGGTATGACCGATCAACCAAATGCATCAAATCCCACAAACCCCTCCTCGCTTGGCCGTGCTTTTCAACAGATTGGTAGCCTAACAGCAATTAGCCGTATTGTTGGCTTCATGCGGGATATTGCCTTTGCCAGTTTTCTGGGTGCAGGGCCAGCCGCCGATGCCTTTTTGGTGGCATTGAAATTGCCAAATATGTTTCGCCGCCTTAGCGCCGAAGGCGCGATGACCAATGCCCTTCTTCCCAGCTTTGCCAAAATACGCGAAACAGACGGGCGTGATGCAGCGCTTCGGCTTGCATCTGAAGCGCAGATTTTTCTGATTATTGTGCTTTTTGCGATTGTTGTGCTTGCCGAAATTTTCATGCCTGAAGTCATCGCGCTTCTTGCCCCGGGCTTTACCGCGACGCCTGATCGTCTGGCTGCAGCGGTTGATCTGGCGCGTGTGACGATGCCCTATCTGCCGATGATTTCCGTGGTTGCGCTTTGGGGGGCAATTGCTAATGCGCATGACCGGTTTATGGCCGCCGCCGCCGCGCCAATTTTGGCGAATCTCTGTTTTATCTCTGGGGCGATTTCGATCCCGATTTTGGCCGCGGATTTGGGCATGTTCAAAGCGCTGCCAATTGCCATTGGCCTTTTGGTTGCTGGGTTTTGCCAATTGCTATTTTTATTCTTTGTTCTGCGCCGCCTGTCGGCAGTGCCAAAACTGCAATGGCCGCGCCTATCGAATGCGGGCAAACATATGTGGCGCAAATTCCTGCCAGCGGCGCTTGGTGCTGGCGGTATGCAGCTTAATCTTCTGGTCGATTTAATTTTGGCATCGATGCTGCCGGTTGGTGCGATTTCATGGCTCTATTATGCTGATCGTGTGGCGCAATTGCCGCTTGGTATTGTTGGCATTGCACTTGGTACGGCATTGCTGCCCAGATTATCCGCTGCCGAGGCATCTGGTCAAAAAGAAGAAATCACCCAAACGCTTGATGAGGCGATTATCTTTGGCGGCTTCTTTGTCGTGCCAGCGGTCATTGCGCTAATCCTTCTTGCCGGTCCAATCATTGAGGGGCTATTTGCCTATGGCGCTTTTTCGATTGATGATGCGGTGATGGCGGCGATGGCATTATCGGCCTACGCGCTTGGTCTTCCCGGATTTGTCATGGTGAAAATTTTGCAACCCGCCTTTTATGCGGCGGGCCAGCCGGGCACAGTTTTGAAAATATCAATCATGACCGTGGTAATCAATATAACAGCATCATTGGTGATGATGCCCATTTTTGGACATGTCGGGCTGGCACTGGCAACGTCATTATCAGGATTGATTGCGGCAATCACCATGGCGATTTTATTGCGCCGCCGCGGCCGTCTTGGCGGTGGTTGGCTTGGCATGGTTGGCCGGATTTTTCTTGCCAGTTTGGTCATGGCGATGTTGCTTTTGGCGATGGTTTGGCTTGCTGGAGGGATAAGACAATTTCTGCCCACGGCGGGCTGGCTTGCCTTTTTGGTTGCTGTTGGTGGCGGCGGGTTTCTGTTCGCCGCATGGTGTTTTCGGGCAATTCCAGCCGGATTTGTCCGCCGATTGGGCAACCGAAAGACTTGACCGCGGCCGCACAAGCGGGGATAACGCTGGCATATAATTTCAATCGCAGATGTGATGATTTGGCACTGGCCTACCCGCATCTGATCAGGCGTGATGGATAGACCAAATGACCGATTCAACAATGCAGACATCCGCAGGAAGAGGCCGCATCTTTTCCGGTATCCAGCCAACCGGTAATTTGCATCTTGGCAATTATCTTGGTGCCATTCGCAATTGGGTTGCTTTGCAGCATGATTTTGAATCGATTTATTGTGTTGTCGATTTGCATGCCATCACCGTTCATCAAGATCCGGCTGAGTTGCGAAAAAGCACGCGCGAAGTGGCGGCAAGCCTGATCGCGGCTGGCATCTCAACTGAACAATCAATCTTGTTTAATCAATCTTGCGTGCCGCAACATGCCGAGCTGGCGTGGATTTTCAATTGTGTGACCCGTCTTGGTTGGTTGAACCGGATGACTCAATTCAAAGAAAAGGCCGGCAAAAATCGCGAAAATGCATCGGTTGGTCTTTATGCTTATCCGACCTTGATGGCCGCTGATATCTTGACCTATCGCGCAACGCATGTTCCGGTTGGCGAAGATCAAAAACAGCATCTTGAATTAACCCGCGACATCGCTCAGGCCTTTAATTCGATCTATGATAAAGATGTGTTTCCGCTTCCCGAACCACAAATTTTTGGCAGCGCAACGCGCGTCATGAGTCTTCGCGATGGCCGCGCCAAAATGAGCAAATCTGACCCGTCGGATAATTCGCGGATCAATATGACCGATGATGCCGATATGATCATGCAGAAAATCCGTAAGGCAAAAACCGATCCTGATGCGTTGCCATCTGAAATGGCTGGTCTTGCCGATCGGCCTGAAGCCAGCAATCTTGTTGGCATTTATGCCGCGCTTGCCGAATGCAGCACCGATGATGTTCTTGCCGAATTTGGCGGGCGCGGATTTGGTGATTTCAAACCGGCGCTTGGCAATCTGGCGGTGGCGAAATTATCGCCTATTGGTGCTGAAATGCGGCGGCTTCTTGAAAACCCTGCCGATATTGACGCCATTCTTGCCAATGGCGCCGAACGTGCCGCGGCCATCGCGCGGCCGATCCTTGCCGAGGTGCGTGATATTGTTGGGTTTTTAGGATCAAGTACCGATCGTTAGATAGGCTTGTGATCGCCAGATGCGCTGATCACTAGCCAGATCGGTGCAGATATGCGATGTTAGGTATGCTTTGGGTTGTAGTTTTAATGGTAATCCCCATATGACATTGATGGGGTTCACGCAAATTATGAATTGGCATGAAATGATTTTGGGGCGGTGATTTATCTGTCTGCGCCAAAAGTGTGAATTTAGCTTTAATGACAAAAGATTAATCTGTTGTTGCCCTGAAATGGGCCTTGCTGATGGCAAATTGATCGCATCGAAAAGGAATGATTTAGATGTTTATTCAAACACAGGATACGCCGAATCCGGCAACATTGAAATTCATCCCCGGTGTTCCGGTGATGGCGCAGGGAACTGCTGATTTTGCCGATTCTGATAGCGCCAATAAATCACCATTGGCACGCCGCCTTTTCCAAGTTGATGGCGTCACAGCAGTTTTCCTGGGTGCCGATTTTGTTGCCGTGACCAAAGCTGAAGGACTTGATTGGTTCGCCCTCAAGCCGGGGATTCTTGCTGGCATTATGGAACATTACGCATCAGGCATGCCGGTCATTGAAAAAGACGCCGAACTTGCTGATCCGCATGCCGAAGATGGTGACAGTGATACGGTCCAGCAGATCAAACAGCTTTTGGACTCGCGTGTTCGTCCGGCAGTGGCAATGGATGGCGGCGATATCGTGTTTCAGGGCTTTGATGATGGTGTTGTCACATTGCAGATGCGTGGTGCCTGTCAGGGTTGTCCCAGTTCGACAGCAACTTTGAAAATGGGTATTGAAAATATGCTTCGCCATTACATCCCTGAAGTGCGTGAGGTTCGTGCGGCCGAGCTGTAAGACAGTCACAACTGCGCCAATTATAGATGTTCAGATTTAAGGCTTAGATCGTGATGTCGCCGATTTCCAGCTGGCTAACCAACAGGCGGATCGTCTGGATCGCTGCGGCTATTGCGTTTTTAGGCTTTACCGGCCCCAGTCTTTTTGGCCTGTCCCCACCGCAATTTTTTAACGGCCATGATGCGGTTACCGAACAAGCAAAGACAGATGATTTGCCATCTGGAAAAGTTTCAGCTCCAGTTATTGCCCCACAAGTAGCGCAGCCAGAAGCATCAC
>Ga0209600_1001630_pt1 | contig 14412 bp, 14 predicted proteins | sample COGITO_mtgs_1104_FD_185518 | JGI IMG/M metagenome (GOLD analysis project Ga0209600, IMG submission 185518) | Pelagic marine microbial communities from North Sea - COGITO_mtgs_110421 (SPAdes) (version 2) | ecosystem: Environmental > Aquatic > Marine > Epipelagic ... | reverse complement strand
TAAATAAAAATAGTATGCTAAATAATGTGCGGTAATATATCAAATGATAATTCACTTGATTCTTCAATATTTTCTTCCAAAGTAAACCCGACAAGAAAAAGAATACTGATGACAACAACTTTTGAATTATCGTTAAAGTATACAAGCTCATTTATAAACCTTAATTGGGTGAAGTAAATATAAGTAAATGACATTGGTATATCCTTTTCAATAATACATGAACTAAAATGAACCAGCATAAAAAAATAAAAATCAATGTTTTATTTATATCTTAAAATTTGAATTTAATTATGCCAAAACCAAAGTATATCATTTCGGATAGTGAAAAAAACCTTATTCATCATGAATTATATAAGAAAACAGGCATTCTGATTCGTACTAAATCAGATTGCAGAATAATCTCTGAATTAATAGAAGTTAGTGGAGAGTTGATATCTGAAAGTACACTTTACCGCATGTTCATTCAAAAAAAACAATCATATACACCTTACATGCATACATTGAATGTGCTATCTATGTTTTGTGGATTTGAAAGATGGCAAGACTTGATTCAAAATAACGAACGCCACACATCAAGTATAAATACAATTACAACATCAGTTCCTGAAGTACCTTTTGATTCATTTGTTCAAGTATCAATTGCTTTAAAGGAATATAAAGTTCTTAAAAATTATTTCCTTCAATTTCCCTTGGATTCTCCAGATTCAGTTTGTCATATTATCGGTAATGATGTATTTAAATCATTGTTTCTGCACCAAAACTCCTGTAAGTCCTTTTATAAGGAGTTCAGTAATGTTCCTATCATTAGAAAATCCTTTTTTGAACTATTAGCTGATCCCGAATTTGACCTGGAATATTATGATTTCGGATTACATAATTATCTTATCAATACTAACAACGATTCTAGTCTCAATACCATGCAAGATCGCATGTTTGCAAGGTCTCTCCTAACTAGACATTACTTTTTCAACAATCAAGAACAGTCATTTGAAAAAGTTGCAAAAGAATTATATTCAAATGAAAATAACATTCATCGCAACCAAAAGGAAATCGACCCATTTCCTTTAGCTAGATATCTTATATACAAAATACTTTACCTTAAAGCGATCAAAAGTAACCAAGAACAATTAAAATATGAACATTGGTTACTTGACTTTCTTCAAGACAAACAAGAATCACTAAGCTACCCAGAGTCAAAAATTTGGATTCATACTTTATTGGATATTATGCCCCATATGGCTCAACCAAAAGCTTATAAAAAATTTATTTGTTCAACTATTTTAAAATTCAATGAGCTATACCCAAAATCATATAGGAAGCCTGTAAAAGACATTGATTTTGAGCACCTTAAGCAATATACAAACTCCAATTCTTCTGCCTATTGGAAACAAATATGGGCAACCCAAACTTAATTTCAATATAAAAAAAGAAATTCTTTGCAACCTTTATTATCATATTTAGTATAAGGAAGAAGTTTGTTTAGTTAATATGTGTTTTGTTTTAAATTTAACCTACCGTTAAAATTTAAACTTTAAAAAAGTGAGGGTTGTGCCTCACTTTTTTATTTCACAAACATTTTGATTTTATATTCAATATTGTTGAATCTACAACTCTCCCCTACTTTCAATCCTTCAAATCCTTTAGCGAGAGGTGATAAAGGTGAAATACAAATAACATGCACATCACTGAATAAAACTTTCCCTAATGCCAACCCAATAAAAATCCAACCCTTATCTGTTTCAACTAAGCTTCCAAACCCGATACCTTCATTAGTTGAGGTATTCAATAATTGAATTAATGTTTTTTGATCAAGAATTTGATTACTCAGATTTTGTGCTGCCTTATTTCTCTCTTGCTGCATGAGCTCTCTAGTAGTATCGTGTTTATCTCCTGCGGTACTCTTCGATTCACCTTGTATTGACCGTTCAATAGAGCTCTCTAGTAGTATCGTGTTTATCTCCTGCGGTACTCTTCGATTCACCTTGTATTGACCGTTCAATAGAATTCATATACTCCTTGGCTTTTATTACCTTATCATCTATCACTTTCTGTGCAAAAAAAAGAAAATCAGATTTATTCAATGGTTTATTTATTAAAAAAAAGGTTAAAAAGAAATACGGAATCTATTAATACTGCGATGAAAATAGTATTTTTCAATTGAAAATAATGTACAATGAGAGTAATCCTACTAATTTTTTCTTTAATCATTCAAATCTCTATAAGCTACTGCCAAGATTCCTTATCCTTAATCTTTATTGGAGACATCATGGGACACGGTGGGCAAATAAAAGCTGCATATAATGCGGAAACTAAAAGCTATAATTATGATGCCGTTTTCGAAAAGATAAAACCCGTCCTAGATAGGGCTGATATAACCATTGCGAATCTTGAAGTCACATTGGCGGGTCCTCCCTACTCTGGATACCCTCAATTTTCTTCTCCCGACGCATTAGTTAAATCTTGTAAAAGAAATGGAATAGATGTACTTGTTACCGCAAACAACCACTCTTGCGACAGACGCAAAAATGGAATGATCAGAACCCTCGAGGTATTAGATGCAAATCAAATCCCTCATACAGGTACTTTTCGCAATTCGGTGGAAAGAAAGCACAATAACCTACTCATACTTAGAAAGGGTGCTATAAGAATTGGTGTTCTGAATTATACATATGGGACCAATGGGTTAAAAGCACAAAAACCAACGAGTGTAAATTATATTGATACAAAAACGATGCGTTTAGATATAGAAAAAAGCAAATTGGAAAATCTGGATCAACTTATTGTTATTACACATTGGGGATTGGAATACCAAACCTCTCCCAATAAATCACAGATCAAAGTTGCCGAGTTTCTTCTAGACAATGGAGCGGACATGGTAATAGGCGGACACCCACATGTCATTCAAAAGGCCATATGGAGAAAAGAAAAAAATCAATTGGTCGCATTCTCTCTTGGGAATTTCGTATCAAATCAAGCCAGTGTTAACACGGACGGAGGAATGATGCTTGAGCTTACCTTGGTGAAAAATGAGGATAACATAGAAATCAAAAACCCAGGATATCATCTTATTTGGGTTCACAAACCCAATGTTAATGGAAAAAAAATATATGAAATCATTCCATGCAATCTCTATGAAAACGACACAACGATTATGAATGCAACGAATAACTCAAAAATGAACCTATTCATAAAAAATGCACGAAAAATCATGTCGCAAAATGAAAACATTCCTGAAGTTCAATTGCATTAATCTAGATTAAAGTCTCTTTTTACGCATTTCTCAATAATCTTGGCACTATTCAAAGCCAAGGGTATTCCACCTCCGGGATGCACCGTTACACCTGCAAAATATAGCCCTTTGATTTGACTTGAAAAGTTAGGGTGTCGATAAAAGGCCGACATCTTGCTATTTGATGAATTTCCATAAATTGAACCCTGCATTCCTGAATACATATCCTCCATTTTAATAGGATCCATATATTCCTCTAATTCGATAAATTGCTCCAAATCATCTCCCAAAATCCTATTTAGTTTTAAAAGAATGTTTTTTCTTAATTCCATGCGCAACGCCTCCCAATCTTGCCCTGTATTTATCGGTGCGTTTACCATTACAAACCAATTCTCACCATACTCAGGAGCATCTTTAGCCTCTGCTTTAGAAGAGATATGAATATATACGGTTGGATCCGAACAAATTGACTTGTCCCGGAACATGGTTCGAAATTCTTCTTCATAGTCGTCGGAAAAAAAGATATTGTGAACATCTAGCTGCGGAAACTTTTTTTTAATACCCCAATAAAAGACAACAGCCGAAGTAGATTTTTCTTGTTTTAGAATCTTCTCAGGCCCTTTAATATTGCTAAGTAACTTTTTATAGGTATTGTGAACATCCATATTACTTACTACCAAATCAGCTTCTTCATTTCTCTCATGAACCGTAACTCCTTTAATGCCATTATAATCATACTTTACTGAAGTAACAGGGGTATTAAATGAAAAATCAACTCCTATAGATTTTGCATGTTCGTATAGATGCTCGGTGATTGAAACCATACCACCATCTGGCATGTAAGGACCAATATTTAACTCAAGATGGGCTATGATATTTAGCATTCCTGGTGCTTCATAGGGATTACTCCCATTGTAAGTCGCAAAACGATTGAAGATCTGAATGGTTTTTTTATTCTTGAATCGATTACGATTCATTTCATTCATGGTTGTAAGCAATCCATATTTAGGTATTCGAAGAAGTGCACGAAATAACCCCTTATTGAACCAATGAGAAATCCTGTGTAAAGAAGATGAAATGAAAACTGGATATACAGACTCATAATTGTCCTGCAACCTCTTTAAATACCTATGCACCTGAGCCTTATCTTCACCAAGTTCCTTATGCAGTACATCAGAAACCATATCCGCGCCACTTGGAAGAGCGATCTTCACACCATCTTCAAAAAAATAATTACATGAAACAGGCAACTTTTTGTAGCTAAAACTACTTGTTGATGAAGCATTTAGATGTAATAACTCATCCACAAGCTGTGGTTCAGTAAAAACAGATGGACCCATGTCAAACCTATAACCACTGAATTGACTTGATCGGATCTTACCTCCAGGTTCCGAATTCGTTTCGTACACCCTAGTTTCAAATCCCAGATGGGCAAGACGTATAGCTGATGCTATTCCACCGATACCCGCTCCTATAACAATCGCCTTTTTGCCCATGGCTTAAAAACATTTAAAATTTCTGTTTGTTCCGACGAACTTAATCATATTATTTACAATACATATATAGCCAAAAGCTCTAGAGCTATGAGTAAAAATGACATAAAGCCTATATTTAGCAAGCACTTCAGCTTAGTTTATTAACAAAATGGCTCATTTATTAACATTTTAGGTACTTTTTGGTCACCAATCCTCGGCTGACATTGATATTCAAATATATTTGTTCTGATAATTAATTATTAATCAATAAAAAAACAACTCATTATGAACAAAGCAGAATTAATTGATGCAATGGCAGATGGAGCTGGATTGTCTAAAGCAGATGCAAAAAAAGCATTAGACGCATTTGTTGGAGCTACTTCAGGTGCTTTGAAAAAAGGTGACAGAATCTCATTAGTAGGTTTTGGATCTTTTTCAATCACTAGACGTGCTGCAAGAGCTGGACGTAATCCAAAAACTGGCGCTGTTATTCAAATCGCAGCTAAAAACACAGTAAAATTCAAAGCAGGATCTGATTTATCTTCAACGGTAAACTAAGATTTCTAAAGAATTAGAAAAGGTCATCCTCGGATGGCCTTTTTTTTTGCCTTAAGTTGCGGATTGATTTTTAATCATTTTCCAAAACAAAGCTGGAAAGAAACGCTTTAGTGTTACTGCTTTAATCTCTCTGTTCCCGATTAAAACCTCTCTTTTCTTCGATATTAATGCTTTTAACAATTGACTTACACACTCTTCTACAGGCATCCCTGTTTCTTGATTGTGGTCCATCTCACCATGTTTCTGTCCGTCTGCAGCGATTGCATTTGTAGAAATCGGTGTATTAATTTTGCCGGGACATGCGATTGTAACGCTTAAGCCATTCTCTTCTTCTTCCAGAGCCAAAGATTCGTAATATCCATGCAATGCATGCTTAGAAGCACTATAGCTTGACCTTAAAAAGAATCCAAATTTTCCAGCTATACTACTGATGACGAGGATCTGTCCTTTACTTTTTCTTAACGAGGGCAATACACTCTTGGTTAACATGACATTCCCAAAGAAATTTACCTCCATAATTTTTCTTACGACATCTTCAGATGAATCAAATGCAGTTCCTCTTTGACTTATACCTCCATTCTGAATGAGAAGATCTACACGATCAAACTTATTTAATGCCAAGTCTAAAATATGATCAAAAGAACCACTTTCTGACAAGTCTAATGGAAGTACAAGATGATTTTCCGTAAATGAAAGCGCTTTCGAAAGCTCAACTAAAGCTTGTTCATTTCTACTAGAGATAATGAGCTTTGATCCAAGCTTTGAAAGCTGAATACACAGCTCCCTTCCAATTCCCGAGCTCGCACCAGTAATCCAAACTACTTTATCTTTGAAATACGCTTCTTTTGACATAAAACAAAGATACAAAACAATTGAATCCGTAATTCTATAGACTTTTACTTAACTTTACTCTACTTTAATCAATATGAGTAATAACGACATCAAAAAACATTTTGACGAGGCCTTAGAGGTCCTTTCTGCTTTTAATACGGATGAAAATCTCCAAAAGATAGAACATGCAATCAAAATACTTTCCGAATCTATTAACAACGGAAACAAAATTATCAGCTGTGGTAACGGCGGATCCATGTGCGATGCCATGCACTTTGCGGAGGAGTTGAGTGGACGATTTAGAAATGATCGTAAGGGTCTTGCTGCGATTTCCATATCAGATCCGAGTCACATTTCATGTGTAGCCAATGATTATGGCTACGAGTATGTTTTTTCAAGATATTTAGAAGCTCTTGGAAATACAGGAGATGTATTATTGGGTATTTCTACCTCAGGGAATTCCGAAAACGTCATAAAGGCTGTTGAATTGGCAAAATCGAAAGGAATCAGAACAATAGTATTGACGGGGAAAACCGGCGGGAAATTAGCAACATTGTCTGATCTTGAAATTAGAGCACCACATAGTGAGTATGCTGATCGTGCTCAAGAGATTCATATTAAGGTAATTCATGCCTTCATTGATGGAATCGAAAAAGAACTTAATCTGGCGTAACTTCACCACTTTTAATGGCTTGCATTTCTTCTTTTGAATACCTTCTGATTCGGATATTTAAGAAACCATATAACACGGTCATAATTGGACTGATTAGATTAAAAAAGCAAAACATCCAGTAAGTTCCCGTGGCGACACCCAATACTCCAGCGTGATATGCACCACAAGTATTCCATGGAATTAAAGGAGAAGTAACTGTACCTGAATCTTCTAAAGTTCTACTTAAGTTCTCGGGTTTTAAACCCCTGTTTTTAAACTCTTTAGAAAACATTTTTCCAGGAACCACAATCGCCAAATACTGGTCCGAGGTAGTGGCATTAAAAAAGATGCATGTCCCTGCCGTTTTGGCAATTAATGAACCGGCAGATTCAACCTTACTAATAAAACTTGAAGTAATTTTCTTGAGCATTCCTGTAACCTCCATCGCTCCTCCAAAGCACATAGAACAGATGACCAACCAAATCGTATTTAGCATACCACTCATCCCTCCTGTTGACAACAAATCATTTACGGCAGCGCTACCCGTTTCAATACTTGATTCACCAGCTATGGTATTAAAAAAAGTCATGTAGGAAGACATAAAATAATTATCCGTAATCCCGGACAGCTGATTGACTATTTCAGGTTGCGCAATGATTGCCGCTACTCCTCCAGCAACAGTGCCAAAAAACAAAGCAGGAAGCGCATCCCACTTCATAACAATTAAGGTAATGACCACACAAGGCACAAGAAACAACCATGGAGAAATAACAAAGGTTTGATTTAAGGTGTGCTGCATGCTCTCAATCCCAGCTATATCAGTCTTTGAATCCAATGAAAGACCCAAAAATAAAAAGATGATTAAGGTGATGATTAGTGTAGGCACCGTTGTATACATCATATACCGTATATGGGTGAATAAATCAGTTCCTGCCATCGCAGGCGCTAAGTTTGTAGTGTCTGATAAGGGTGACATTTTATCTCCAAAATAGGCTCCTGAAATAATAGCTCCCGCGATCATACCTTCACTGATTCCCATCACACTCCCAATACCAAGTAATGCAAGACCGACAGTTCCAATGGTACTCCATGAGCTACCCGTAGCCAAAGCTACAATGGCACATATGATACATGAAGCGACAAGAAAAAAGCTCGGATTAAGAATGTCAAGCCCATAATAAATCATTGTTGGAACGACTCCAGAAATCATCCATGTTCCACTCAAAGCACCAATAACCAATAATATCAGAATGGCTCCAAGGGAAGATTTGATACTTTTTATCATTCCTTCCTGAATCATTTTCCAAGAAAAGCCTTGGCCCATTCCTATTGCCGATGCAATGACTGCACCAAAAAGCAAAGCGATCTGATTGGGTCCTCCAGTTGCATCTTCTTCAAATACATATACATTGAATGCCAATAAAGCAATTAAAACAATAACAGGAATAAAGGCTTCAATAAAATTAGGAGTACGTGTAGAATCAGTCATATTTTCGATTTGAGCTAAAAATAAGCATAATATTCAATCACTTCTGAACCGCATTAGACATCATCTGTTATTTTTGTATGGTGAAAGATTCAATTGTCATAAAAGGGGCACGTGTGCACAATCTAAAGAATATTGATGTGGAAATTCCACACGGATCATTTACAGTAATTACAGGGGTTTCAGGTTCTGGAAAGACGTCGCTCGCATTCGACACTATATTTGCGGAAGGCCAAAGACGGTTTATTGAAAGTATGTCCTCATACGCAAGACAATTTTTAGGTAAACTTGAAAAACCCGAAATGGATTACATAAAAGGAATTGCTCCCTCTATTGCCATTCAACAAAAGGTCATATCATCTAACCCAAGATCAACCGTTGGTACAACAACGGAAATATATGATTATTTAAAATTGCTTTATGCAAGAATAGGCACTACTTACGACCCTCAGACAGGAGAAAAAGTTCGAAAACATAGCATTAAAGATGTATTAAACCACTTAAAAGAGCTCCCTAAAAATAGTAAGATAGCGCTTCTATCACCTTTAAAAATAAACAAAAAAGAGATAATACAAAACTATGTAAAAGAGGGATATACACGTATTTACTTAAATAATAAGTTTGTAAGTATAAATGACTATAAGTTCAACGCTAAAGACGATATATTTCTTGTAATAGACAGAATCAAAACAGACTTCTCTGAAGAAGATAATGAGGGGCGAATATTGGATTCTATAGAGCTGGCATTTAACGAAGGCCATGGTATTTGTCACACACTAAACCCTATTGATCAATCTCAAAGCATATTCAATAAAAAGTTTGAGAACAGAGGGATTGAATTTCAAGAACCCTCTTTACACTTTTTTGCTTTCAACAATCCTTATGGGGCTTGTAAAACCTGTGAAGGCTTTGGTAAAATATTGGGCATCGATGAAGACCTCGTAATTCCGAACAAGGATTTAAGCGTTTTTGACGGGGGAATTGCCCCCTGGAAAGGAGAAGTTATGGGCGCTTACTTTAAAAACCTAACCCTCAAAGCGTCAAAATTCAACTTCCCCATCCATAGAGCAATCAAAGACCTTAATGAAGCTCAATACCAATTGCTTTGGGATGGGAATGAACACTTTACTGGTCTTCATGCATTTTTCAAAGAAGTCGAAAGGAAAACCTACAAGATACAATACAGAGTAATGCTCTCTAGATATCGAGGAAGAACAGATTGTCACGAATGTAAAGGGACAAGATTAAGAGGAGATGCGTCATATGTGAAAATCAACAATAAATCTATTCAAGACATTGTCCTTCTCCCTGTTTCTGATAGCCTCGCGTTTTTTAAAGACCTAAAAGGGAATGTTGAAGAAAATGCGGTAAGCAATCGGATCCTTCCTGAAATCATTAATAGACTGACCTACCTAAGCAATGTTGGTTTGGGGTATCTCACCTTAAATAGGCAAGCAAACACGCTTTCGGGAGGGGAATCACAGCGTATACATTTGGCCACTTCACTAGGGAGCGCTTTAGTGGGCTCTATTTATATTCTAGACGAACCATCTATAGGATTACACCCAAAGGATACAGAAAACCTTATAAAAGTCCTAAAACAGCTTCAAAATGCGGGGAATACCGTAATCATAGTGGAGCATGAAGAAGAAATCATGAGAGCTGCAGATCGAATCATAGATATCGGCCCTAAAGCGGGCAAGTATGGTGGAGAAGTTGTATTCAACGGCAGTCACAAAAAACTAATTCGAAGCAAAAACAGTCTTACCGGTGATTATTTGAATAAAATCAGAACCATTGAAATCCCTGAAAAAAGACGGACCATTAAGAGTAAAATTGAAATTGAAGGGGCCTATCAATACAACCTAAAGAACATCAACGTGTCCTTTCCTTTAAACTGCCTAACCTGTGTAACAGGAGTTTCGGGCTCGGGAAAATCCTCTCTTATTGGAGACATACTCTACCCCGCCCTCAGAAAGAACATGGGCATAAGTAATGACATCCAAGGAAAATATACCGCACTCAAGGGTGATTATAATCGTCTAAAACACGTCGAATTCATCGATCAAAACCCTATTGGGAAATCTTCAAGAAGCAATCCCATTACCTATGTTAAGGCCTTTGATGACATAAGAGATTTATACTCAAGACAAAAACTTTCAAAGTTGAGGGCATACAAACCAGGGTTTTTCTCTTTCAATGTTCAAGGAGGGCGTTGCGAAATGTGTGAGGGAGAAGGAACCATTACTGTTGAAATGCAATTTATGGCTGACATACATCTTCAATGTGAAAATTGTAAGGGAAGTCGGTATAAAAAAGAAACACTGGAAATCAGCTATCGAGAAAAAAACATACATAATCTATTGGAAATGAGCCTCACGGAAGCCCTTTCCTTTTTTAAAGAGGGCAACGATAGGATAGAGAAAAAAATCGTATCCAAAATTCAACCCCTTGTTGATGTAGGATTGGGCTACTTGAAGGTCGGACAACCATCAAGTACCATGAGTGGTGGAGAAGCGCAGCGAATTAAGCTCGCCTCTTTTTTGGCAAAAGGTAAAAATACACCACCTACCCTATTTATTTTTGATGAACCTACTACGGGATTGCATTTTTACGATATTGAAAAACTCATTGTTGCCTTTAATGCATTAATTACTTTAGGTCACAGTATTATTGTAATAGAGCACAATATAGAGGTCATTAAATGTGCTGATCACATCATTGATCTTGGTCCCGAAGGTGGTAAAAATGGAGGAAATGTTTTGTTTGAAGGCACCCCTGAAGCTCTGATTAAACAAAAGAATAATGAAACTTCCCGGTTCTTAAAGAAAGCACTCAATTAAGCATACATGAATTTCATTGATTACATTTGTTAACGTGAATAAAAAGATAACCATAGCCATAGATGGCCATTCCGCATGCGGAAAAAGCACCCTAGCGAAAGGAATGGCAGCCAAACTCAACTATGTTTTTATTGATTCAGGTGCAATGTATAGAGGTGCCGCCTTATTTGCACTCCGAAATGGATGTCTGAACCCTGAACTAGATAAAAACTTACTACTGTCTCTTCTTGACCAGCTTGATTTGAGCTTTAAGAATGTAAAGGGAACGAATTGTTTGTTTTTAGGAGCAGAAAATATTGAAGATGAAATCCGTCAACCTCATGTTGCAGCAATTGTTTCAAAAGTAGCTACCATAAAGGAAGTTCGGGTTAAATTGGTTGCACAACAACAAGAGATGGGAGCAAATGGAGGCATTGTCATGGACGGAAGAGATATTGGCTCTGTGGTTTTTCCAAACGCTGAGCTTAAATTATTTGTTACGGCATCGACTGCCATTCGTTCTAAACGAAGATTTCTCGAACTTCAAGGAAAAGGGATTAATCAAGATATAGGAGAAGTAGAAAAGAACTTAATTGAAAGGGATTACATCGATTCAACACGTGAGGAAAGCCCATTAATTCAGGTTGAAGATGCTATTGTTTTGGACAACTCAGAACTCTCTAAAGAAGAGCAGCTTGATTGGGCCTTGAGTAAAGCTTTTGATACTATTCAACCTTCCTCTTCCATTTAAAAACTTTTATCTGACGCCTTTCGTTGTCCCCAATAATATGGTAATCAACAATAATATCACCATGGGTATTGGGACACTTTATTTCAAAGTTTTTGAATTCAGGAGATGCATTAGAAGCATGAGGAATCAGAATCTCATTTATCTTTGTTACCTCGTTATCAACAGAGACACGATCAATTTTAATGGTATAAAAGCCAATATTTTCTATCTCTAATATCAACTTACCTTTCCTACTCTTGACAGGATAGGCATGAATATAGTCTTCCTTATCAAATGATTCTCTAATGTAACTGGCTCTATCAAAAAATGCAGCTTTGCTGTATTTGAATTTTTTATTTCCGTATGAAAAAATCTCATCCTCAAATGACGATGGATCAGATTGAATTATGGCAAGTTTCTTTTTGATTTCACTGTCATTATTCTGAAAAAACTGAATCAACCATTCTTTTTCAGAATAAAGCTTGAGATAATGGATGTAACTCGTGTAAAAATCAACATCAAAAGTTTCAGGACTTACAAATAAAAAGCGATACCAGTCTTTGTATAAATCCACCCAAACGTCTTGAACAAATTGCTTTAATGGGATTGTAGCACTGACCTCATAAGTCATTTTGTTTTTAAAAAAATATTCGTTGTAATGACCATCATAACCAATTGGTTCTAGTAAGTCGTTATTGGGGTTGAAATAAAAACGTACACTCTTCCAAGCTTGAGCATGCGGTATCCACAACACATCAGTCAAAGCAAAATATTTTGCCAGCTTTTCGACATTGAAAACTTTTGACGTTTTCATCTTCCCTCTTCGCCATAATTCCAAATTTGAAATAGCCAACTGCATTAATTTAGGATCATTTTTTTGCCAATATTTATCTTGAAATGGATCCACATAAGTGGTTTCAAAATCATCTAAAGAATAATCCTCGTTAAAGCGAATAATCGGCCCTAACGGTAGACCATTATTGGTTATTAGAGAATTCTCAAAATGTTCTTCAAAGGCATAGATTCCAAGATCACAGCCATCCACCTTCAATCTAATAAACTTGTATTTTAATCCAATCAAATCAATTGAATGCAATGCTTTATGAAAGATCCATTCATAAATATAATTTCTTGCTCCAGCTCGATGCAAAGAAAAACGCTTTACATTGAATATACTTTTCCCGTCTGTAGTTTTTACTCTGAAAGACCACTTGGCCTCATCATTAAAATGTATCGCCCTATCCCCTTTTAATCGTGCCTGAATTAAAACCGTATCGTTATTATAAACAAGTTTTGCATCTACAAATGAAAAATCTCGATTTCCATCTATTGCATTCTGACGTTGGGTTTTAATCTCTGCCAACGCAGAATCTGAAATTATGAGATTGAGTTCGTCTACAGGAATATTTATATTTTCTTTCGCATTACATGAACTCTGACAAGCAACAATAGATAATTTGATTTTTTGAACAACTGAAAATTTATACTCAAGCATCAGACCCACAGTCAAAGCAATAGAAAAAGCCAATGAAATCCAGATAAGATTTGAATATCTTTTCATTTATAAACACTTGATTAATAAATAATTAACAATGCAATGTAATGATTTAATTTTCAATTAATTAAAAAATATTGCAATTATAAAAATGTCATAATGGTAGTTCACTTTTCTCTAGAAAATAATTAACAATAATTTGTGCTTTAAAATGGCCGACCTTGTATTTTTCTTTAAGGCAGGCTTTCATTTCCTTTTTATTGGATTGCTTTTCGCCATCTAGTACTTTGAACCACTCTTCCAATGATTTCCCTGTTTTTTCTGGGAGGTTTTTGACAATTGCATGTTCCATTTGTTTTGGTGACGAGCCCATATTCTTTTTTAACGTTTAGTTTAACAAATCGTTTTAATGTGTATAATACATTGTTGTACTCCGTTTTTTATTTAAATGTCAATTTGATACCTTCTGTAACCATCCCCGTTCCAATTATCGCAAGAATTAATCCCATTAACTTTCCAATTACAGCTATTAAATTGTTGCCTACTTTTTTGACTATCAAGTCACTTAAAGCAAAAGCCAAATAAGTTAGAAAAATCATTAAAGCAAAAATAGATATAACAACTCCAATATGAATGTATGTTGCATCAGTAACAAAGTTCATTGCCGTTACAATAGTTCCAGGACCTGCTAGAATGGGTATAGCCAAAGGGGAGATTGCAAGATTACTTTTATCTTCTGAATTGGCATTGTTATGCACTTTAGACTTTTTAGACATTAACATTTCAAAGCCAACATAAAATATTAGGATTCCTCCTGTTATTTTAAAAGCAGGGATTGTAATTCCAAATAATTCGAAGATATATTTACCAGCGATAATAAAAGCTACGACTATAATAAAAGCTGTAATTGAAGCTGTTTTAGCAATCTTTTTCTTTCCTTCTTTATCTTCACCTTCAACAAGACCTAAGAAAACAGGTGTGTTAGCTATTGGATTCATAATAGCAAAAAAGCCCATAAATACCGTCAATCCATAGGTGATTAAGTTTTCCATGTTTTATTTTTTAGAGTTTATTTATTATTTGAAACTGGTGAATGAAGTACAACGTTTAGGTTAAAGATACATCTTTATTTTT
>Ga0209600_1001629_pt1 | contig 14412 bp, 11 predicted proteins | sample COGITO_mtgs_1104_FD_185518 | JGI IMG/M metagenome (GOLD analysis project Ga0209600, IMG submission 185518) | Pelagic marine microbial communities from North Sea - COGITO_mtgs_110421 (SPAdes) (version 2) | ecosystem: Environmental > Aquatic > Marine > Epipelagic ... | reverse complement strand
CAGACGATATGATTATTCATGCAAGTGACACAACTTATGTAGAAAAGTATACTTACAAAGAACGTATTACTTATTCTCCCAATGAAATTATTCATATTAAAGAAAACTCCTTCTATTCTATCTATAGAGGTGTTCCACGTTTAAGTCCTGCACTACGCACTATTCAACTTATGATGTCGATGCGTAAATTCCAGGATAACTTTTTCAAGAACGGTGCAGTGCCTGGACTAGTTCTAAAAAGTCCTAACACTCTCTCAGAGAAGATTAAAGAACGTATGCTTATGTCTTGGCAAGCTCGGTACAAGCCAGATGCAGGCGGTAGACGCCCTCTTATTCTAGATGGAGGTCTTGAAGTAGATGCTATATCTAATGTTAACTTTAAAGAGTTAGACTTTCAAGCCGCTATTTCAGAGAATGAAAAAATCATATTAAAAGCACTAGGGGTACCACCTATTTTATTAGACTCCGGTAATAATGCAAATATTCGCCCAAACATGCGTTTATATTACTTAGAGACGGTACTGCCTATTGTAAGAAAAATTAATTTTGGTATGGAAAGATTCTTTGGTTATAAGATAAATGAAGACATTACTGATATTCCAGCTCTTCAGCCTGAGCTAGCGGATCAAGCATCTTACTTCTCGTCTCTTGTGAATACAGGTATTATATCACCAAATGAAGCAAGAAAGATACTAGGCTACGAATCTATAGAAGGTCACGATGATTTAAGAATACCCGCTAATATAGCAGGCAGTGCTGGAGACCCTAGTCAGGGAGGCCGTCCTGCTGAGACAGGGGATACAACCCCACAAGAAGGAGACTCAAATGTCTAATGTTAGACAACGTAAAAAAGCACTACAAGATTTAGCAATGTATTTTGCAGAAAAGAACAAAGTACTTACTCAAGCAGAGTATATCAAAGCAGAAGATAAACCCATAACTTTTTCTGGTATTCGTAACGTATTTCGCAGCTACTCAAGAATGGTAGAGATGTTACAAGCTAATGAACCAGATCTTTATGCTTTAATAGGTAAGAAAGAAGTACCGGCACCAGTGCCTGTAGCTCCAAAAGTACCAAAGCCAGCAGTAAAGGTAGCGGTCAAGCCTGCTGTTAAACCAGCAGTAACCAAGGATAAAGATGATGAATAAAATCTTTAATCTTACTTCTACCTTTAAAGCTGTAGAAGGAATTGATGGTTCCGTTACGATTCGTGGAATGGCTAGTACAGCTGACTTTGATCGTGCTGGAGACTCTATTTCCGCAGAAGCTTGGCAAAAAGGTGGACTTAAGAACTTTGAAAAGAATCCTATTATTCTTTTCAACCATGACTATGACCGTCCTATTGGACGTGCCACAGGAATGAAAGCCGGACCTAACGGTTTAGAACTGGAATGTAAGATTAGTAAAAATGCCCCTGGCAATATTGCTGAACTTGTTAAAGACGGTGTCCTTGGAGCCTTTTCTGTCGGTTTCAGAGTCAAGGATGCTGATTACCTAAAAGAAACCGATGGGCTAATGATTAAGGATGCTGAGTTGTTTGAGGTTTCGGTTGTTTCCGTTCCTTGTAACCAGTCAGCTACTTTTTCTCTATCGAAATCTTTCGACTCAGATGAAGAGTATGAAGAGTTCAAAAAAACCTTTAAATTAACCAATCGTGTGGATCTAGCCGGTCAGTCTCTGGCTAAGGACGAAGTCAATACTTCTAGCATAGCTAGTGACACACCGGATGAAACGGTAAAATCCGTTCAACAGGAGACAAAAATGTCTGACATTCAAAAATCAGAAATCGACTTGGAAGCATTCGCTAAACGAGTAGCAGAAGAAACTGCCGCTAAAATTGCAATGAAACAAGCAGAAGAAAAAGCAGCTCAGGCTGCTGAAATTAAAACCGCTGAAGCTGCTCAAGAAGCTAAAGTTGCTCAGGAAGAGCAAGTCAAATCAGTAATTACTATGGGTATTGAGTCCGGCGCAGAGCGTTTGATGAAAGACGTAGAATCTAAGTTGGCTGAGAAAGATGCTAAAATCGAAGAAGTAATTAAGCAGTTCTCTGCTCAATTGGCTGAAAAAGCAACTGAAATCGATGCTATGCGTAACAGCAAGCGAGTATTTGGCGATCGTAAAGAACAAGGCGATCTCTCTAAGTGGGGCAAAGACTTCATGCACGCTAGCCTTTTGGGCACTATGACAGGCAAGGGCATGAACACTGATTTTGCTCGTGGCGTTATGGAAAAAGCTGGTATCGACTATACTACCAATGCTGGTGACATCGATCAAGAAGTTTCTCGAATGATTGAGAAAGAAGTCACTTTGAATCTTCGGACTGCTGGTCTGTTCCGTGAGATCCAAGTGAATGGTGCTGCTACTGTATTGCCAATTCAGCCTGATGTTGAAGCTGCCGTATTCCAAACTGGCGCTGCTGCTGCTGGTAACTTGGAAAATCGTGGCGCTGCCGATAATACATACAAGCCCTCGCAGGTAGTATTGAATGCTTATCGTTTGATCAGCCAGACTTTCATGGACAACCATGTCGATGAAGAAGTTCTCATCAACCTGATGCCTATGCTTATCGACTCAGTTGCCCGTGCTCACGCTCGTGCTGTTGATAACGCTATCATCAATGGTTCTGGTAGTATTGTTGGTTTGAGCGGTTACGCTACTGCCACTGCTGATACACTAGACATCAGCTCTTTAGAGCAGCTTACTGCACTTCAGTTGTTGACTGCACGTAAGGACATGGGCAAGTATGGTATTAATGCTTCAGATGTTGCTTATATCGTCTCACAGTCTCGTTACTATGAGCTGATTGCTGATCCAGCTTTTGCTGATATCACTGATGTTGGTTCTGATATGGCTACTAAGATCTCTGGTGTTATCGGTTCTGTATACGGTTCTCCAGTAGTTGTATCTGACAGCTTCCTTGCAGAAGGCGATGGTACCACTCCTGTAGCCTCTGCTTTTGCTGTTAACATGCGTAACTACGCGATCCCACGTCTTCGTGGTGTCATGGTAGAGCAAGATTACGAAGTCGGTAATCAGCGTCGTGTTATTGTTGCAACTCAATCACTCGGTTTTGAAGAGTTGGTTGCTGATACTGCTGGCAATCGTTCAGCTGTTAAGATCGTTACACAGGCGTAACTTAAACTGGGGGAGTTCGCTCCCCCAAGTTTTTACTAATGGACTTACTATGGCAAATTTAATTGACTTAACTACATATAGAGATCTTCAGGGGATTACTACAGGTACCTCTGACTTTCTGTTGAGTTCATTAATTGACTCTGTGAGTGAATTAGTAAAAACTTATTGTGGAAACAGCATTGTAGATTACTATTATACTAACAAAATAGAAACTTTAAGTATTGATTGGTCAACTCATGTGGCTCAATTAACAGAAAGTCCTGTTAATACTATAATAAGTGTAGAAGAAAGAAGCTCATACAGTTCTCTCTATACAACACTAACTACAGACAACCATGAGTATTATTTCGACGCCAGTACAGATAGTTTACTTAGAACAAGAGGAACTACGCAATATCGTCCATGGCCACAAGGTCCTGGGTCTGTGCGTATTACTTATACTGCAGGATATGCAGAAACACCTTTAGACTTAAGGCTAGCTGTAGTTGATTTAATTACTTACTACTACAAAGGGGAACATAAAGAGCGTAAAACCTTGAACGGCGCTTCTATACAGAACAGTAGCAGCACTAGCTTAAGCAATAATGTAGCATTTCCAGACCACATCAAAAGAGTCTTAGACTTATACAAGAACTTTTAGGTGAGTAGTGCCGGACTAACCCGTATGTCTAAGCGTATGCTAGACAGAATAAATATGGGAAATATGAGAGAAAAAGTACAAACGGAAGTAGGCCAGTTATTTATATGGAGAAGAGATGAGTTTAAAGCATCAATGGCGCTTTATACTACACCAGACGTTATTCAGAAGCTAGTAGACCTATATCAAAAAGAGCTTGGCGGACAAGACAAAAAACTCATGAGGATTCAGAAAGAGCGAACAAGGCTTCTAAAGGCTAAGGAGTTTGTACTTTCTAATCGTACAGAACAGTTTAACCCTTCTTCAGATGAATTATACGCAGTATATAATTATGCTTCTGTAGTTAGAATTAAAAATAATGTAGGTACGTTATTCGAAAAAGAAACTGGTAAGGATAAAAATCTAGTAACAGGTAATATAACTAAAGGTCAGAAAAGGGAAGACGCAGTTGGTACTCAGGTTGGGCATGGAGAGTTTGGTCATGCTGTAAGTACTACTAAAGCTTTGGCCTCTGAATCTGTTATGAGAACAAAAGCCTCTCAACGCCACAGCGGCTCAGAGTCTTTTATGAAGCTAGAAACTGCTATAGTAAATTATAAAACCCGTATGGGTATTAATCTTGATGTTAAGCATTATCAACAGGTAAGCCCGAGAGGTAAGCTAACTAAAGAATACACAGCTATATTATCCAGCCAGGATGCAAGATTAAACTTAGAGGAAGGAAACATAGAAAAAGCTGCCCTAGCAGAATTACGTAAAGCGGTAGAAGAAGAGTACGCAACTCTGCTAAAACAAGAGGGGTCAGAGACTTTATATGAGGCTACAGAAAAGCATTTAAATAGTACTTTAGCTAGCTCCAGAAATACTAAATATAATGGTAAAAAAAGTAGTAAACCTCTGAATAATAAAAGCAAGAGTAAGGCTAAACCAGAGAAAAAAAGTAAAGAAATTAACAACAGCGTAAGGGTTATATCTGGAGCGGGAGCTATCTCCCCTAAAAAACGAAAAACAGGAAATAAAAGCAGAGCATCAGACCAGTTGGCTATGATAGCAAAAATGAATACACAGTTACCAAAAACTGTAGCAGCAAATATGAGTACTCCAAGATTGAACTATCAATCAGGTAGATTTTCAGAAAGCGTAAAAATTACAGGTATTACCAAAACACCACAAGGCTTTCCAAGTATAGGATATACGTATGCTAAGTTTCCTTATCAAACCTTTGAAAAAGGGTTCGTTCAGGGTAGCGTGGAGAGAGACCCAAGACGCTTGATCGATGCCTCTATTAGAGAGTTAGCCATACAATTCGCAATAGGCAGATTTTACACTAGGAGAGAATAATGGCAGCAAGAGACTACACTACAAGACGTCAAGGTATAGTTACTGCCTTAGTGTCCAAGTTTAAATTAATAGATGGTACAGGTACGTATAGAACAAATTTAAGTCGTAATGTATCCCCTAGATTGAAATTCTGGGATGAGGTAGAGGATTACCCATCAGTACATTTAAGTGCCGGATCTGAGAGCCGGGAGTATCAAACTGGTGGGTATAAAGATAGGTTTTTATCTATAACAATTCGTTGTTATGTGAATGAATCAGATGCGGTAATAGCATTAGAAACTTTGTTAGAAGACGTAGAAACAGTTATTGAGGAAAACTCTAGATTACCTTTTAAAGATAAAGATGGTGTTACTCAATATACTCAACAAATCACAGTTATCGGTATTGATACTGATGAAGGTGTACTTGAACCTTATGGTGTTGCAGAAATGCAAATTGAGGTTCGATACTAGAAAATACTGGCAGGAACAAACGTTCAAGTCCATGTCTTTTCAAGATAACATAGGAGATAAACTATGGCAAATTTACACTTAAGTCGTGAAGTAAAAGTATACTTAAGTTTCGGTAGCACTATATGGGAAGTACCGGTACTTAATGGATTCTCTTTTTCACAGGCATCTAACACAACAGATGTAACACTAGCAGAGTTTTCTGATGCTAGTAACGTCAGTCGACGAGGCAAAAGAACATTCACGGATTCAGTAGCTCCTGCAGAGTTTAGCTTTTCTACATATGCGCGCCCATACACAGTGGATAACGCTGGCGTAGACGTTCATCACGCAGTAGAAGAAGCTCTATGGGCTATGTTTGCAGGTATTGAAGCCACGGACTATACCAGCGCAACCGCAGGCTGGGCAGATGGTATCACTCAAATAACGACGGCGACTGGAGATGATATTGTAGGGGCTAAGATTGATTTTAATAGCTCTAATAAACTTGTATTTCCTACTGGCACTATTTACTTTAAGTTTACTGGTAATGCAGGTCAAGGCACTCCTGAGGACTTATGGTACGAGTTAGGTACCGCTGTTCTTACAGAAGCTTCTATGGACTTTGATATTGAAGGTATCACTACAATTAATTGGAGTGGTCAAGCACAGACTTTAGCGGAGCCTACTACTCCTCCTGATGTAACTGGTGCAATTCTTACTGGTATCCCAAGTACTAGCAATTTTGTTCGTAATAGACTAACACAACTTAGTATCACCCCAGCAGCGGGACAAGCAGGCATTTCGGCTGCTTCTTATAGTGTAGTTTTGACTGGTGGAAGTGTGGCTTTGACAAATGAAGTATCTTTTGTAACCCCAGAAACTTTAGGTATTGTAAATAAACCACTAGCACCAGTAATGGGCGCACGTTCAATCTCTGGCAGCTTCACTTGCTACTTAGATAGTTCTGCAGACTCTAGTGGTGATCTTATTGAGGACTTGTTACTTGCTAATACCTTGGTAACAAACTCTTTCAAGTTAATCTTTGATGTGGGCGGTACAGGTACCTCTCCCGCTATTCGTATTAATATGCCACAAGCTATGTTAGAGCTACCAAGTCATTCAGTTGAGGATGTAATCTCTGTAGAGGCTAATTTTATGGCTCTACCTTCAGATATCTCAGATACGGATGAAGTAACAATTACTTATGTAGGGGCCACCTCTCAATAGTAATAGTACTTGGTAAAAGGGGGCTTCGGCCCCTTTTTTCATACACCTCTTAAAAATATCTCTTGACTTTTCTCCTCCATTGAAATATACTATACCTATAATTAAAAAAGCAGGAACATTTAGTTCCTAATGGTAACAAAGGGATATGTCCACGTTTAACTTTAAAAAAGAGTCTAGTCTATATATTGTGTATAATAATTTACAATATAATATAGATATAGAGGATATATCTTTTAGTCAAACGTTTACAGAGAATAGCTACTCTGTTAAAACTTTGCACAACCAAAATATGTTTGAAGCCTCTAACATTAGTAAAGCAAATCCAGCTAATTTCTCATTTGTAATGCCAGTGTTAAAAGAGGGAGACGCCTCCGTACAAGTAGTATTGGATAGGCTACTAGACTATATTACGGTAGATCTTTACATATCAACAGAAGAATCAGTTTTTAAAGTAGAGAATGCAGTTTTTACAAATGGCTCCTTTAGCATGACAAAGGGAAAGTTGCTCACTATTGAAGTCTCTGGCGAAGGATCTAAATTATCAAAACTACCTAGCTCTGGCATACCAGGAACCCCCCAACCCAGGGCAACAACTAAAACATTTTTACAGGCAATAGAACAAACAGTAGAAATTAGTGAAGAAGATCTGTCTTCTTGTGTATATAAATTATCTGTAGAGCTACAAAACGATATTAGCTGGAATGCTTATACAACGGTTGATAAAGGTATAGAAGCAATAGATAACGCTAGCTCTATGTATCCAACTAATTTTACAGTGCAAAAAAGAGTATTATCAGGAAATATTGGACAATATATTACTGATACTAACTCCAGTACAGTACAAAATTGGAATAAAAATACTTCATTACGCATAAAAGTAGGTCAAAATATTGGCGGAACTTTATATGGTTTTGATTTCAATATTCCAACTTGTTCGTTTACTAATCGACTAAATGTAGGTTCGTTATTTACACAAGAATTTGATTGGAGACTTACAGATAATTCAACAGCTTTATCAAGCATCATAAATAAACTTTAATAGGAACATACAGTAATGGATTTAAAAAAACTAGTAGTCGATACCAAATCAGTTTGGATTGATTTTCCGGGACTCACGGATTTCTCCGTAGAAGTAGCCAACCTCTCACGTAAAGAGTTGAATGGGCTACGAAAACGATGTACGGTGCAGAAGTTTGACCGTAAAAGTAGACAGATTGTAGAAAGCCTGGATGAGGATAAATTTGTAAAAGAATTTACTCATTCTACTATTAAAAGCTGGAAAGGTTTAACTCTTGAACATCTTGAAACCTTATTGTTAATCGATACTGAAGGTCAGGATATGTCAAAGGAGCTAGAGTATACAAGCGAAAATGCTGAAGTACTAGTTTCTTCCTCTAATGAATTTGATACCTGGCTCAACGAGGTAGTCTTTGATCTAGACAACTTTCGTGTCGGAGGAAAAGGAGCTGACAATAGAACGTCTGGAGAGGATGTACAAGAATCTTGAGTCAAAGATGACTCGAGATAGATACTTATCTATGTGCGAGCAGCTAAGTAAAGAACCTAACGAAAATGAAATTCCTCCTGACTGGGAAGATTTTCCAGAAATAGTACAAGTTGCAATAAATACATTTAATATGCTTGGAGATAGAGTTTTTCCTGAGATAGGTTATGTAGGAAAAGATTACACAAGTCTTAAACATTATATTGAAGTCTATGGTATTGAAGATAAAGAGTTTTTTCTCGAAATACTTCACTGGCTAGACTCAAGGGCTATCAAACAGTCTTCCGAACAACTAAAAAGGGAGTATGATAAGCTAAAGAGAAAACACTAGTGCCCAATAATATAATCCAAGTCACTTATAAAGTAAATGATGACGGCAGCTTAGAAAAAATATCGCAAAAAGCAAAAAAGGTGGCGGGAGCCACTAATGAAGCGGCCAGTGCTTCTGACAGATACAACAAAGCGCAGAAAGGGGTAGCGGGAGCTACTTCTAATAGTACTAAAGCTTTTTCAAAAATGAACTCCGGTTTAGGGGGAAGCAGTGGTCTTGTTGCTGCATATGCAACATTTGCTGCTAACATATTTGCATTGACTGCAGCATTCGGAGCCTTGCAAAGAGCCGCACAGTTATCCCAGCTAGAAGAGGGTTTTAATAGACTTGCTAATAGCTCTGGAAGAACTGCTTCTATAATGGTTAGTAGTATTCAGTCTATTACTAACGAAGCCGTTTCAGCTAATCAAGCGATGAGAACAGCCGCTATGGGATTCAGTGCAGGTTTCTCTACTGATCAGATAGAGGGTCTCACAAAAGTAGCTAAGGGTGCCTCTATAGCATTGGGTAGAGACCTCCCAGATGCCTTAGATCGTTTAGTACGTGGTACTGCAAAATTAGAACCTGAAATCTTAGATGAATTGGGTATTTTCGTGCGCCTGGATGATGCTGTAGAACAGTACGCGGATACTTTAGGTAAAGCAGGCAGTGAGCTTACTCAAACCGAAAGAAGACAAGCTTTCTTAAATGCTACTTTGTCACAGGGTATTCTAAAGTTTGGTCAGATAGGGGATTCTATAGATACAAACCCCTATGACAAGCTAGCTGCTAATTTCAAAAAAATATCAGATACAGCACTTAATATATTCAGTACCGTACTAGGACCTGCAATATCTTTTTTGGCTTCTAACACTATGGCACTACTGGGGGTGTTAATATTATTCGGATCAACCCTGGCTAGCTCCCTCTTACCTACTTTAACTGAAGTAGCTAAAAAGCAAGGTCTAGTAGCAGACTCTGCAAAAAGAATGGCAGAAGAAGAGGCAAAGGCAGGGAAAAAATTTGCACAAAAAGAAAAGATAGCTTTTGTAAGAGATGATACTTTACCTAAAACTAAAAAAGGTGTTGATCTTGCGGCAGTAACCAAGCTTAAATCAGCCCTTAAGAAAAATACAGTAGAAGCTAAGGATTTTGAAACTGCTCTAAGTAAAGTACAAGCTCTAAGAAAGCAGACAGAGACTATAGCCAAGAAAAATAAAACTACAAACACTGATGCTCATAAACAAAGAATAAAGGAACTAGACCAGCTTAAAAACAAGATTATTAAAGTACAGATGGCTGAGCAAGGAAGAGGCTCCACCTCCGGCAAGTCAGCTTTAGCGGCGGGTATTCATGAAGGAGAAAAAGGAGTAGAGAATACCTTAGAAAATATGGCTATGGAGAGTAATAGTATAGCAGGTTTAAGAAATCAGTATAGCTTAGCAAGAGAAGGTTTTGGAAAATTTCGCGCAGATCAGTCGAAAGGCATGGCAGAGTTTGTTAAAACGAGTAAGTTTTGGCCAGGTCTTGGACAAAAAATATTCGGAGCCTTTAGAACAGCGGGTGTCGGCGCGCGTTTATTTGGAGCAGCACTTATTAATGCAATACCTCTAATAGGACAGATAATATTTGTTGTAGGATTAGCTGTTGAGGGTTTAGTCTCCTTATACCAATGGTTTAATAAACCCACAGAGGCTGAAAAAGCACTGGCAGAAGTAACCGGCAATCTAACAGAGAAAATGGAACAGCTAGCTAAAACTAACGATACGTTAGAAACAGGGCTTAGAGCTTCTTATATTCAGATAGCTATAAACGAAGCAGGGATCAAAGGCTTAACAGATGCAACTTTGGAAGCAGCTATTGCACAAGCGGACTCCGCAGCGAAGGTACAAGCCTACGCCAACAAACTAAAAGTCAATGCTGGTATAGTTACTGAATTTAGTTCCGCTGTAAAATCTCTAGGTACTGAACTCCAAAACCAAGATATAGGACTGCTAGGAGTTATAGGAAATTGGATTAGTAATACTGGTAGCTCAATATTTGCAAAATTTACTGCTCAAATAGCGGACTTAACTAATTGGATTGGGGGCTTTTCAGATGAAATAGTAGAGGCTTGGACTACTCTCGATAGAATCTCTGGTGGTAAATTATCTAAGTTTTTAAAGGATAACCCTATTACCGAATTTGTGACTACCACGGCAGATTCATTTGACAAAGCCCAGTGGCAAACAAAAATGGATAACTTTACAGATGCCACTATGGATGCCTTCAGAGAGATAGAAAAGAATAGTCCTGATGCCTCCGCTGCTATTTTAAAAAGTATAGGCAAAGATAACTTTGCAGACTTTATAACAGACTCTTTCGCAAAGCTTGACTTAGCCAGTCTTTCCGCCGAAGAGCGTGCAGGCGAGTTTCAAAAAGTGATTAGTTTGATTAGCGGTAAGCTACAGGTAGCTGCTGTTAAAGCTGAAACGGCCTCAGCTTCAATTAATAAGTTTGGGGAAAACGTTTCACAAGGATCAAAAAATCTTAGAGAGTTTGCAAGATCTGTCCTAAAAAGTAATAAATTTACAGGACTTATAGCGGATGTTGACGGGGTCGCCGCAGCTGTTAAAGCCCTTGCTAGAACAGCCGCAGATAGCAACGGCGAAATTACGTTTGCCGATAGCTTGGCTAAAGAGATAAAAAATAAAACTATAGATTTAGCACAATTTGGTGTAACTTTTGACGAAGTTGTCTCTATTATGGAAAAGGGTCCAGATACAAATCCTTTTGTAGGGATCAAGGATAAGTTATTGGAGTTACAACATGAAGCCTCTAATGGTGCTAATGAGCTTAATACTTTAAAAACCTCTTTACAGAACGCAAAAAATTCATTTGAAAATACTAAAGCTTTAACTGATTATAACAATAAGTTAGCCACATTAGCGAAAACCGGTAAATTTGAAATTACTGGAGCACAGAATGTTGCAGGGCTAAAAGCCGAATATGACCTTAGACTAGCGCTTATCAAAAAGGAAGAGGAGATAAAAAATTCCATTGCTGAAAAAGAGCAAAAGTTGCAACTATTAAGTTTAGACTTCCTAATACTTCAAACTGATACAAAAACTGCGGCTGGAATAGCGCAAGTGGCGAATTTAAAAGAACAAAAAAGTATTATAGGGGAGTTGATACAAGCTCAACAGAAATTAAATGCAGAAGCGGCTGACACTGCTGAGAGGGGAGCAAAGGCTTCTTTTTATACTGATCAAGATGCAAATGCCGCAGGAGCTATAACGGCTGCGGGGAAAGGTGATACTAGCCTTGCTAGAATGCAGAACTTTCAAGAAGCAGGAGGCTTTGCAGCCCTAGATAAGAAAAATCCAGATGGTACACCTATAATAGGAGATACAGGTAAAGAGCAAACAAACTTTGGGGGTAAGATTCAGGCTATGGGGTCTCAACTTAGCCCAATGATAGAAGACTTAAAAAAATTAGGGCCTGAAGGCGAGCTAGTAGCAGCAGTAACTGCAGGCGCTTTGGCTATTGGAGATGCGTTTGGCTCTCTAGCAGACAAAATGAATGCAGGGACAGCAACCACGGCAGATAAACTAGGTGCTGTAGGTGCTGCTATAGGTGCTGTAGGAGGTATGTTAGCGGCTAGTTCAAAAGCAAAAATAGCAGGTATTGATGCAGAAATAGCTGCAGAGCAGAAGAGAGATGGAAAGTCTGCCGAGAGTGTTGCAAAGATAAAAGGCCTAGAAAAGAAGAAAGAGGCTGCAGCTAGAAAAGCTTTTGAAATGAACAAAAAAATGCAAATGGCAGGTGCAGTAATTAGTACAGCAAGTGCAGTTATGGGAGCTCTGGGTATGCTACCGTGGACTCCCGCGAACCCTATAATTGCAGGCATGATGGCAGCAATGGGTGCAGCTCAGTTAGCTATTATTTCTGGTACTTCTTTTCAAGGGGGAGGAAGTTCTTCTGACACATCTATGCCTACTTCAATAGCAGTAGGCAACAGACAAAGCTCAGTAGACCTAGCCAAAGCTCGTAGCCCTTCTGGAGAACTAGGTTATGCTCGTGGAGCACAAGGTACTGGTAGTGGTATGACTAACTATACTCCTTCTGCTTTTACTGGGATGAAGTATAGGGCAACTGGAGGAAACACATCCTTTATGGTAGGCGAACAAGGACCAGAGATTTTTACTCCAGAACGTCCAGGGCGTATAACCCCCGCAGATGATACTGCGAATATGGGCAGCTCAACAAACGTGACCTTCACAATCAATGCAATTGACTCAAGAGGAATCGAAGATGTGCTAAACTCTCAACGGGGTAATTTGGTAGGCATAATCCGTGAAGCAGCAAATGCTCACGGAGAGTCCTTTTTAGAGAACGTAAATGTAGAGTCCTACCAAGGTTCTGCAGGAGGCCCAGATCCCTTTAGTAAGTACCCACGTGGTGCGGTTAGGAACCAATAATTATGGCAATTCAAAATATACTACCAGATCCATATCATCTAATTACCCCTGCTGGAGACGCAGGGAGTGGAGCAACAGGCCCAGGCTTTGCATCAGTAAAGCTAAGTTCTAACCAGCCTATTATGAGAGACCGCACAAATTCTGGAAGACTAGTCAGTCGTGTATCTGCGTATCACAAGTGGGATATTTCTATTGGATATAATCCAATGACAAAGGCTGAGTTTGATCCTGTTTATACTTTTCTTTTACATAAACAAGGAACTTTAAAACCTTTTTTCGTTTCTCTTCCACAGTATAGAGATCAAGGAATAACAGATAGAACTGTTACAGCATCAGCCGTAGCAGGTTCTACTACAGTAGCATGTACTACTACAAGTATAATAGTAGGTGCTTTACTACGGATTAATGATCCTAGTGATTCGTCTCACACTAAAACTTATATGGTAAATAGAGTCGGGGCTTCTTCTATTACTATCACCCCAGGTCTTGCAAAAGCTATTTCATCTTCTGCTGTTCTTGATTTTACAGACCCAACAATTAAAGTAATACAAACAGCAGACGTACAAGAGTACAGTTTGAATACTGAAAATTTATATAGCTTTTCATTAAAACTTGAGGAGGTTAACAACTAGATCATGGCAGAACGTAATATACCAACAGACTTGAAAAATTCACTAATTGATGGGGATCCTTATTCCTATTTTCATCTTGTCAAATTCGAAAAGCCTCGTCCTAGTGCTGGATCCGGACAAACATCTGGAAAGGCTATAGATTACGCCTACATTACTGACGCTTCTATAAATATAGTGTTTGATGATGGCTCTGTAGACTCACGTGGGCGTGCAAACCTTCCGCAAACTTATGTTGCTAATAAGTTATTAAGTGTAGGAACTGTTAGTGAGACTACAGAAGCTAAAGCTTCTTCTATCTCTTTAACCCTTTCAGGTACTGCTTTAGGTACCATTATTATTGCAAATACGAGTTTTACCTCTTCTAGTATGACAGCAGATATTGATCTTCTAGAAGCAGGTTTTCAACAAGGTGATACTCTATTGCTTGAAAGCGCTACTGGTGTAAATAACAATAAATATGTAAGAATAGACACTTTTACGAATAATAACCAAACCGTGTCATTAACTCCAGTTGATACTACAATAGTTGCAGAATCTGCAGTATCTTATAATCTTTCTTATGCTTCAGAGGAAGTAAATTCTTTAATCCTTAATAAAGTAGGCGGTACAAACTACTCTAACTATATTAACCGAGAGGCATATGTGTATAGAGCGCATATGAATCCAGAAACTGGTATTATAATCGGTGCACCATTCCTTATCTTTAGAGGTATTATTGCTAAAGGCGCTGTATC
>Ga0209600_1001623_pt1 | contig 14501 bp, 11 predicted proteins | sample COGITO_mtgs_1104_FD_185518 | JGI IMG/M metagenome (GOLD analysis project Ga0209600, IMG submission 185518) | Pelagic marine microbial communities from North Sea - COGITO_mtgs_110421 (SPAdes) (version 2) | ecosystem: Environmental > Aquatic > Marine > Epipelagic ... | reverse complement strand
TATTCTTGCTCTGCTAAATAAATTGAATTGAGAGTTATTTCTGCTTGTTTCTTTTCAGCTGATGCTTTGTAACCACTATAAGAGACTACTCCTACTGCTGAAAGAATGCCTATGATAGCAACTACAACCAAGAGCTCTATTAAAGTAAACCCTCGGCTGTAGTGCCTCATAAATTTTTAATCTACTGTAATTGTACCTGTTAATTGATCAGCAGATGCACAACCTGATTTTGTACAAGTTTTAACTGTAACAGTTGAACTACTAGAACTAACACTTACTTGTCCAGCAACAAATGCTGAGCTGGAAACAACAGCATTATTAGAAGTGTTATATGGATTTTTGTCAGTCATTGTGTTTACAGCACCTGTCACAGCTTTTGCTGCCGTAGCAGGACAATCCTGATTAGTCCCCATAAACTTAGACTCTCCTAAAGAGCATTTTTGAATTTCTGCAGAAATATATTTAACTGTTTGTGAATGCATTGTTTTTGTCGCGTTCACTTTTGCAGAAGCCGTGTATCCATTATAAGCAACAACACCTACAGCTGCTAGAATTCCTATAATTGCTACAACCACTAGCAATTCTATAAGTGTAAAACCTTTGTTATTTAATTTTTTCATAAATCCTCTATTTTTTTGATGTATGTAACAATATGAAAAAAATAATTAAAGGTCAATAAGTTAAACATTTTAAAAAAACCAACTTTAAATAAATTGTAGTTAATTTTACCCAATAATAGCACCAACATTAAATATAGGCGCGTACATTGCAAGCATCAAGCCACCTATAGTAATTCCCATGAATACGATCATTATGGGTTCAATTAAGCTTGCAAGGTTAGCAACTGCAACATCAAACTCTTCTTCATAATAAATTGCAATAGAGGTAAACATTTCATCTAAGCTCCCTGTTTGCTCACCAACCGAAATTAATTGACTAAATGTTGGGGGAAATATTTTTTCTTTATTAAACAAGTCTGTTAAACTTTCACCTGAAAAAACTCCTTTCTTAATATTTTCTAAAGCTTCAACAACAATTACATTATCAGTTACTGATTTTGCAATATCTATACTCTCAATTAAATCAACACCTGCTTGGTTAAGATTTCCTAAAACTAGAGATACTTTTGCTAAAATAGATTTTTGAATTAAATTTCCAAAAATTGGCAGTTTTAATGTAACACGGTGCCAATTTTTTCTTACTTCATAATTTTTTTTAATTAAAAATTTAAAACCAACTACAAAAGAAATTATAAAAACAAGAAGAAAAAACCCACCTGATGAACGAACAAATTCACTCATGGACATAATAACTGCTGTAGGTGTTGGTAGATCATCTGCCATCCCCATACCTTCGTACATATTTACAAAAGTTGGCACAACATTCATTAACATAAAAACTGTAACTAGTACTGCAACTGAAAATAAAACACCTGGATAAAATAAAGCACTTTTAATTTGAGATTTAATTTTTTCTCTTTTCTCTAAATTGATTACAATTTTTTGTAAAAAGGTATCAAGCTTACCACTGGCCTCACCTGCTTTAATTAAATTAACAACTACTGTATCAAAAATTTTTGTATGTTTTTCAAAACATTTTGATAGTGCATTTCCTGATTCTAAATCTTTTTTAATAGTTGCAATAACTTTTTTCATAGGAGGTCTTGATGTTTGACCCTCTAACATCTCTAAAGTATTCAATACTGGCAGTCCTGCCCTAAGCATAGTTGCAAACTGTTTACAAAAAATTAAAATTTCTTGGGGTTTTATTCCTGTACCAAAACTAATTGGTGTTTTTTCTTTTTTACTAACAACTTTCTTTTTTTTAGCTTCCTTTAATTTTGTGATAATAACTTTTTTTTCTTTAAGTTTGTGAGCAGCTTCGGCATTATTTAACGCTTCAATTTCACCCTCAACATATTTACCAAGAGATATTCCTTTATATTCAAAATTTAACATTAGTTAGATTGTAAAACTCTTTCATACTCAGCAAATGATAGGTCACCACTTAACAACATTTCTTGCCCCATATCTTGCATGGTCCTAAAGCCATTTTTTTTTGCTATAGCATTTAATTCGTTTTGTTGAAGATTTGATAAAATTCCAGCCTTTAACTCACTCTCAATTTCTAAAATTTCATAAATTCCCATTCTTCCCTTATAACCTGAGCCACTACATTCATCACAGCCACCCCCTTTATAGATTTTAGCTCTTGCAGATTTTTCGGGTAAAAATCCAATAGAATTTAAGAGTTTTGGAGTAATATTTTCATCAATAACACGACAATCTAAGCAGGTTTTTCGTGCTAAACGTTGTGCCATAATTAGTGTTAATGCTGCAGATATTAAGTAATTTGGTGTGCCCATATTTAATAAACGAGTTATTGAACTTGGGGCATCATTGGTGTGAAGTGTACTGAATACTAAGTGACCTGTTAAAGCAGCTTTTAAGGCAATATCTACTGTTGCTTTATCCCTAATCTCTCCAACTAAAATTACCTCAGGGTCTTGACGCAAGAAAGATCTTAAAGCTTCCTCAAAAGTATAACCTATCGATTCTTTAATTTGAACTTGGCCAATCCCTTCCATTTCATATTCAACAGGGTCTTCTGCTGTTAAAATGTTCATGCCCGGCCTATTAATATGTTTTAAAACACTGTAAAGAGTTGTTGTTTTACCACTTCCAGTTGGACCAGTAACAAGTACCATTCCTTGGGGTGATGTAATTGCTTTAGTTAATTTCTCTAAATCTTTAGCTTCAAAGCCAAGATCACTTAAAGCTTTATCTCCCGCATCTTTATTTAATATACGCATTACAACACGTTCTCGATTTTTTGTTGGTAAAATTGAAACCCTCAAATCAATTTCTTTTGTATCAGATATAAAAGTTGAGGCGCCATCTTGTGGCTTTCTTCTTTCAGCAATATCAAGTTTACTAATTATCTTTATTCTTGCAATAACCGCATCATAGTTTTCATGTAAAAACTTAGAATACTTATCCATTACTTTTAAAATACCATCCACTCTAAATCTTGTTTGTGCACTATCTCTAAAAGATTCGATATGAATATCACTCGCTCCTAAATTAATAGCTTCTGTAATTAATTTATTTCCAAAAACAATTACTTCTGTTCCAACTTCAACAAGCTCTTCATTAGTTCTTTCAGCTTTTTCAACTTTGACATTTGTAGCTGATATTTTTTTAGTTTCATTTCTTGTAAATCTTTCAATAAAAGAATTTATGTTGCTTATAGATGCAGCATATAATTCTGGTTCCATCTTTGTCATTGTTTTCAAATTTTTCATTAAACTTAATTTTGATGCATCTGCTATTGCAATTTTTAAAACTCCATTACTCATTTCAAATGGAACAAGTGAATTATCTTCAATGTATCTATTATCAATAATTTTTTTAATCTTTGGATCAATTACAGTTTTTTTTAAATCTATAATTGGTAATGAATAATTGGCTGATAAAATTTGTAATATTTTATCTTCATTAGCAAAATTTAATTCAAATGCAGTTTCTAATTTTGTTTTTCCAATTTCAGCACTTGTGTTATTAATCTTGGTCATTTGCTCATTTGAAATGGATGAGCTTTCCATTAACATATTTAAAATATTTTGTTCACTAGTGGTATCTAGTTTTATTTTACTCATCTTACTCAATTACCCGTGGAGCAATAAATATTAATAACTCCACTAACTCATCACTATTATTTTTACTTTTAAACAAATTGCCAATAACTGGTACTTTGCTAACCCCTGGAGTTTTGCTATTCACGTTACTTGTTGTATTTTTTTTAATTCCACCAATAACAACGATATCTCCATCACTCACTAGAAGTTTTGTGACAATTGAATTAGTTTTAATTCCTGGTTCATCTGAGCCAGGAACCTCAACTGGGGAATCATTGTTTACTTGAATATCTAACAGTACATTTCCATCTCCTATTATGCTTGGAGTAACAGTTAACGACAGCGCTGCTTCTTTAAATGCAGTAGTTGTAGTCCCATCAGCTGTCGTTTGATAAGCAATTTGAGTTCCTTGAGTAATGGTTGCTTCCTGGTTATTAAGTGTAAATACACTTGGTTGAGAAAGTGTTTTACTTAAACCTAACGACTCTAATGCTTCAATTTCAACTTTAAGAGCACGCGCTCCAATCTGTCTAAGTATCCCTATTCCACTGGTACCTGAAATTCCTTGATTGGAAATAGTTCCTGCTGCTGCACCTAAAGTTATGCCAGCAGATGTTGTTGCCGCATTTCCACCAGATGTTATTCCTGAAATAGTGGTAGTTCCCTTAGCACCTCTTTCACTTACACTCATCGCGCCAACTCTAGCCCCTAAAGCTTTTGCAAAAGTTGATGATGCATCAATTATAAATGCTTCAATTAAAACTTGTTTAGTTTTTATGTCTATCTCTCTAATGACTGCATCAATGGTATCAAGGTCTGGTTCGTGCCCTCTAACGATTATTGATCTAGTAGTATCTTCAACAGTAATTGAAAGGTTAGACATAGTGCTTGCACCTTCTGCACCTTGTGTTGCAAACAAAGCCTCCAACGTGGTTTTTGCTTGAGTAGGACTAATATAATATAGTCTAAATATTTCAGCTAAAATTGGTTCAACTGATTCTTCTAGTTCAATTTTTTTCTTTAACACTTCTGCTCTGGCAGATTTTGCTGTTTCTTGTGCAGTTAATTTTTCCGGAGTATGAACTCTTATAATTCCATTAGTAACATCAACATCAGCAACTAATGTTTTCATATCTAATAAAGTTTGAAACGCAACATCCCAACCTACATTATTAATTTTAGCATTTACTGTACCACTTACTTCGTCACCTACTAAAATATTTATATCTGCAATATCAGCCATCAATGACATTACATATTTAAAATCTAGGCCTTGGAAATTAATATCAACCATTTGTTTAAGGTTGGTATATTCATCTGAAATAGTTACATAGTTTTTAACGTTCTCTGTAGTTATTGTTTTACGCTTATCCACTCTTGGTATACTTGTGTCGTATGGTTTAGGACCATCTAAAACTTTCTTGTCCATGTCTGCTCGACCTTCAACAATAATTTTAGCTGTATCGATTAAAGGCTTGTCACCATGAACTGATTGTGGTTTTTTATCTAGTGTTGCACAAGATTGTAATAATACAATAAATGATAATGATAAAATAATTTTAAGATATTTTTTCATTTTATCCTTCACTCGGTTTAATTATATTGTTCATATAAACTTCAAATAAATTATTCTCTCCATCTTGGACAATCACTACATCTGAATAAATATCTCTTATCGTTGTCGTGTCTGTGATAGCTTGATTTTCCTCATACTTATAAGCTCCGCCATCAGCAGCAGAAAAGACTGCTATTTTGTTGTTTGCACCAATAATTGTGCCAACTAATCTCATATTATTTAAAAGACCATTGTTTGAGCTTACCTGATTATCTGTTTCAATTACCTGATTAGTAGATCCAACACCTCCAGAAAAAGGATCAATTGCTGGCAACTCCTCATCATCTATAGAAGAATGTTCATCTGCTTTTAGGTTTATTGTTTGAAATTGACAAAGCATAATAGTCATTAAAAAAATTAATATTTTTTTATTATTTATATTCATCTGGCAGCCCCACTATTGATATTGTACCTTTTGATAAAATCTGTCCTTGAATTTCTGCTATTGTAGTAATTTCTTCTTTATCAAAATTAATAACTTTTTGAGATTTAGATAGTGCTCTTCTAAACTTAAGGTAGCTTAAAAAATTTCCTTGAATTTCATACTCAACAGGAATTGTATAATACATTATATTTTGTCCTTGTTGATTTTCTGTTGTAGTTGTGTTCTCTGCTGTTTGTTCTGTACTTTGACCTTGTACTCCGGCAACACCTTTTGGTTCGCCTTTTTTAAGATTAGTTATTGATAAACCATTGATCAATGCAAATTTACTTATGTTTTGATAAAGATCTTCCACTTCTTTTTTGCTGTGAAAAAGTTTACTGTTTTTAGCATAGTCAGGCTCTAATTTTTTAACACTAGCTGTTAAAGTTACAATATTATTTTTAAATTCATCTATTTTTATTTTATTTTCATTCATTATGAAAATCTGTTCTTCTTGTTGTTTTACTATTGGAGACACAAAAACATAATAACCTATCAAAAAGATTAGTATAGCACCAAAACCAACACCAAATTTAATTAGAGTTTTTTTATCTGCTAAACCACCACTTTTCAGTTTTGCAAAAATATCCTTTAAATCTAAATCTTTTAAACTCGCTAAATCCATTATATCAATTTCAATTTACAATTGATTGTAAATCCCTTTTTATTATTATTGCCTGATGCCTGATCTCCAGTTTGATTTTTCATTGCAGCTAGTGATGCTTGTTCAATTAATGATTTTGCATTTAAGTTTGAAATAAAATTTAAAATATCTTGATCAGAAAAAGCAACACCTTCTATAATTAAACTGTCATTGCCATCAAAAGTCATTTTAGTAAATTGTACTCTTTGGGGGACACTTCTAGTTACTTGAGCTAATGATCTATAAGACCTTGCTTGATTTGAATTGACTAATTTTCCAAGATCTAATGCTCGCTGCATTTCTCTTCTTTTCTTTGCTAATTTTGAAAATTGAATATTATTTTTATCAAATTCTAATTGCACTTGATCAAATTCTAATAATTTCTCTTTATTATTGCTAATTTGAAAGAATGAAAAAACTGTTAATATTAAGTAAATACCTGCAATTGCACCTACCGCACCTTTAAAAGCAAAGCCAGATAAGAACTTTAATTTATTTTGCTGACGGACGGCATCTCTATTGGGTAATAAGTTAATATTTTTAACAGCAGTTACAAACTTGTAATAACCAAACACATCAAGTTTTCTATAAGCTAAGCCAAGTACTGATGATAATGGTGAATTATTATCACCAGAAATTTTTTCACTGTTATATGAAGGTATACTTACACTTTGTATTGGATCAAAATTAACAAAACCTGTTGTTGGTAAATTCTTTTTAAATACTGGGAGTATAAATGAAATATTTTTTAAGCTTGAGACTACTTGAATAGATGTGATTTTATTTTCATATTTACTTTCATAATCAGTAATTGCTTGTTTAATCTGCATTGCATATCTTCTAATAACCGCTTCTGCTTCTGATGAAATTTGTTCACTTTTAATGTTAATTAAATATTCTTTTTCTTGAGGTCTTAAAAATATATCGGTGATTACTGGAATATTATTATGAATAATCATCATATAATTTTCATCTATTCCAAGTTCTAAAATAGCAGAATTTCCTTTATCTGTAATGGATTTAAATTTTGTATTATCATGTGCGTTTTTTAAAGTGAAACACCTAACGTCCATAATTACTGGATTGAGACCTGCTTTTTTTACAATAGATGAGTAAGCATTTACGTCAGCAAGTTTTGATGCAACAAACAAAATCTCCATTGTGTTATTTTTTGAATTTCTATTTATGATTTGATGAAAAATTGAATAATCATTTAAATTGTCAGTTAACTGAACTAAATTTTCCCAAAGTGAATCTGTTTCTATTGCTTTTTGTAGTTCATCATCAGTCATCAAAGGGCTTGTGACTACTCTTATGATCGCACTGGTGACTGGAATTGATAATGCAATATTTTTTGAAGTTATTTTTGCATTAGACATCGCTAATTCAATTTCTTCAGCTAAATAATCTTTATGTTCTAAAATATCTTCACTAATTTTTTCTTGATCCAGTAGACGATAAGAAAATTTATCTAATATCCATTTTTCATCTTTGTCTTGAGAGACTTGAGCAACCCTAATTGCTTCTCTAGTCATGTCTAAGCCAGCTATTTCTTCACCAGCAACACTTAATTTACTAACTTTAGATTGAAAAAAATTTTGAAAAACTTTTTTTATTTTATTTTCTTTAATTTTTGGATCTGCATTATCATTAACTTCCTCTTTATTGATTGAACTATCAGCTTTTGATTTTGAAAATTTGAAATTTTTTAGCTTCTCCAGCATTCCAATTGTTACGCCTTTTGTTGGTACTTTCATAGCTTCTTCAGATACTTGAGATGAAGAAGGAGGGCTAGTGATATTGGTATTTTCTTGAATTGGCGCAGTAGTTATGTCTTTTTCCAGACTTACATCATCATTTTGACCTGTAGCTGCTTCATTTGATGAAATATTTTCATTTTTTTCTAACTGAAGGTCATCAAACCATTTTTCTAAAATTGGAATAGCTTCCTCAAGGTTAGTTGTCCCCGAAGATAACACTTTTTGCTTACCATTTATATATGTCCTACCGACAAAATTGTGAGATTTTAACTCACCTTTATATTTATCCTGACGGACATATATATGTAACCTTCCATTTTTTTTATGAATGGTTTCCATATAAATTTTCTCCCAAATTAGCTAAACTCTAACACAATTATAATTTATCGTCAATTTTATTATGTGTTAGAGTAAATATTTTTGTGTTACAGTTTTTTATTAATCCAATATTTTAATTAGAATACCATATTCAATAAAATAAGTCTTATTTTATTTGGGTATTTCAATATTTTCATAAAAATACCTCTAATTATTATAATATTAGTATTTTTTGTGTTAGAGTAATATCTTCTTGTGTTAGAGTTAATCTACTTGAGCTAAATAACATGAAATATCAGAAAAACCACATAAATCATCACTTTTATATAATATCAAAAATTTGTGTTAGAGTTTGTATATTTTGTGTTAGAGTTTTATAACTTTAATAGTTTTCCTTCCAACTCTCTATCTGCACTGCTCCCGATGATGCTTTTGCTTTAGATTTACCAGTAATTAGGTTATCTTTAGAAGTAAACCCTGCAATATTCTTATTAGCCTCTCCAGCTAGGCCAATATATAGATTATCTCCTTGTTTTACAACTTTTGAGAGCACTCCTTTACCCATATTAACATTTAGAACTGAATTTCCACATTTGGTATCAAATGCCATTAATATAGCACTTCCGATACCACATTTGTTATTGGCTGGACTTGGCTCATATATAGGGAAATATACTCTATCTTTATCAACTGTAGGTTCTGCTGTCAGTTTTTGGGCCTTTTGAAGGTCTACATACCATCCAAGATCAGATCCACCTGGACAATTTGGAGCTGTTTTACACATTGAGACATTACCTGTTGGGTTTACCTTTACAAAATTTGGAAAATTAACATCCTTTATTCCATAAAGTCTATTTTGTACCTGACTTGACTGTTCTTGAAGCTTTTGAGTGTTTCCAGTTCCAAAATATAACCACAAATTGTTATCATTGTTAATTGTAACTTCTGGTCTTGTATAAATATACCTTCCGTTGGCTGAAGTAGCTTCAGCAGTAAATAAGGTTGTTTGTTGTATATCTTTATCTGATGCAACAGGACGTATAATTGAATTGTAACTTGGGCTATTTGTATCTGTATCTGTAATAAAATTTTCTGTTAAATTAATTTTAGTAACTTTACCCTCTAAATCTGTAGCATAAATTAAAGCACCATTATAATTTGCTTTATTAGTACCATCAGCTGTTATTACACTTAAGTCTGCAGGTACAGAGTTGGCAATATCAACTTTCATTTTAGTAATTATGATATATCCAGGTCTCCAAGTTGGAAAAGATGCTTTTGTAACAGTTTTTACATCTCCTGTACCTGAAAATGATAATATAGGTTGAAGGGAATTACTTGTTTCAACTTTTACAGACTCTCCCTTACTTACATCAAATGTAAGATTTGGAAACAATCTACTTATGTCCAATTCTGTTCTATTATTTAATAAAAGACTGTGAGATGACCCTATAAAAGTTCTCCAAGTATTTATTATTTGACTTGCTTGAGTTTTAATATTTATTGCTTTTAAAACTTTTCCTTCATCTTCCAAGTCTATTACAAATACAGCTGAACCAATATTTGGGTTTACTGCACCATTGTATCCTCCACCAAATACTGCGACCCATTTATCTTTACCATCAACTTTAATTCTTATTATTTTTGGAGTTGACCAAGTCTCCCCAAGCTTTCTATAATCATATTTGGGATCAATGCTTCCACTTGCATAACCAAATTCATTTTTTTGTCTATTAGAATTCCAATGTTGAACAACTTTATTAGTTTCGTCATTATTGACTGCAAATAAATGAGTTGGACTACTTGGATTTGTAACATCGAGTGCAAATAAGCCTTTCCCACCGCCACCAAGTCCACTTAAAAGTATTGTTCGCCATCTTGGGTTCGTTGTTCCATCATTAGGAGTATCGTCAAAGTAAATATCTTTAACAACAGGTGAGCCATCTATACCATAAATCGCATTTGTTGAATTAGCCTTACTTGACGGGACTTTTTCGAAGTTCCCTAAAACATTTGGTGGTATATATCCCCACAACTCTTCACCATTTGATGCTTCAAAGGCATGAAGAATACCATTATTTGCTCCAGCATAAACAATTTCTTTTCTGTTTATACAAGGTCCACCACAAGTTGTTCCATTTTTGAAATTATTATAGTTATTTTGCAATCTATAATATGAATCTTTCTTTTGTGAATGAGCACTACCATCATCTGTGGCTGGTGCTTCTGGTTTTCCAACTATTATTAAATCAGAGTGATAAATATCTGCAAGTTTATGTATAGATTCTGTCTTATTATTATCTCCATCTTGATCATAAGTATCAACACCCCTGATAAAGTTAATTAAATTTTCAACCTCAGCATCAGTTGGAGATTGGCTAGGAAACATCCTTGATTTTAGAGCATCCCTATTAGAAGTAGTGAAATTATTGATCGCTGTACTGATCTCTGGTGTCCAAATATTTCTAGATGATGCGCTTTTAGCATTTAATTTATCTGCAGCATCCCACTGAACTGCACCAAAGCTACCATTAGAATTTAACTTATATTTTTTCAAACTACCTTTCCATTGCATATTTTTTGCATACTCAAAAGTTGATTGATAAACAAAATTATTTCTACTTACATCAGACATTACTGCTGGTGTAGTAAATGTTAGTCGACCTGAAATAGCCTGTTTAATTGCATCAGTTAATTTTGCTAATAACTCAGTTTCATTAGATGCATAAAGTGGTTTAACTGTACCTCCAGCTGTTGCTAAAGTACTATAATTAGAATTAGCTCCTCCTAAAGCAAATCCTACTGCAAAAGTTTTAATATTATAAGCAGTTCTAATTTGATTTGCGACACTAATTACTGAATTATGGCTACTCCAATAACCATCACTAATTACAATTAGATAGTTTAATGAACAAGTTAAATTCCAATTAGCAACTTGACCACTGGTAAAATAATTTCTAGCATTATTCATTGCTCTATTAAGATCAGTTCCACCACTTGCGTAAACACCATCAACATTTGAATAAATTTGTTTGGCACCAGTATCAGATATTTTAACTCTTATATTATGTCTTGTTCCCCATTCCATTAATCCAAAGTTAGCCCCTGATGTTAAGTCTGTATTTGAAACTATTTTTTTAATAACTTTTTTTGCAGCAGATAAACGAGTACCAGCACCCCCACCATATGTGGCTGTTTCACTTAAACTAGTATCATATTGTCTAACTGCATAATTATAAAAATCAGTTGCATAAATTTTATCATTACTATCCACATGCATTCCATAAGGATATCTAAAACCCGATGAAGTAGAATATGATCCAACTTTTCCTTGATAAACTAAACTTGAATTAAATTTTTGAACTCTATGTCCATAAAGATCTGTTACATAAATATTTCCATTACTATCATATCCAGTGTCTGTGGGTCTTTGAAAATATCCATTACTACTTGAATAAGTAGAGCTTGTTTTTTGAGTATAAGTTAGCCAATCACCACTTATTGAAAATTCAACAACATGATTTTTATTATAATCAGCTATGGCTAATTTATTGCCAGCCGGATTAATAGACATTCCCCAAGCATAACTTAGATAGTTAGAATTTATACTTTGCCTTGTTCTTGAATTCAGCCGGTGGTCTAGTACATATATGCCATTTCCAGGATAACCAACAAATACATAATTGCTGTTTGCAGCTATTGCATGAGGCTGTATACTTGAAAACCATACGTCTTTACATTGACCCGTTAGAGTAAGACTTTTTACCTTTCGACCATAAGTATCTGCAATATAGATTGTGTCGTTATAAATTGTAAATTGTCTAGCATATTGCCATTGGCTACATTGATTTCCATATCCACCAAAACTTCTAAGGTAAGCGCCAGAACTATTAAAAACCTTAATTCTATTATTATAATACTCCATTACATAAACGTTACCTGAGCTATCTGTAGCAACATCAAGGGGATAATATACTTCAACTGCATTATATAATTTTGCACTCATACTTCCTGAATTATCCAACATGATTAAAATGTTGGCTGGAATATCCGAAGTTCCAGTTCCTGGAGGAGGGCTTTTAGCTTGTGCTTGAAAGCTAAATGCTAAAAATAAACTAATAATTATTGCTGAGAGTCTAACCATTCCCCCACCTTTGCATTATAATCTGCCATACCAGCAGAATAAAGTTTACTCGTAATATCAATTATTTCTGCGTAACCATCATGAATATCTGTTCTAATATATTCAATCATATCATTACCAGACTCCCAAATATAACTTCCTCGCCATCTTGTTTTAGGCATACCTTCTGGAAGATTAAAAAAACCATATTTGCCCATTGCATAATCCATCAACTTACTGTCTTCCATATTTGCTCGATAAAGTTGAATTCTTGTAAGTTTATTTTCAATGTATAAATAAATAGCAGCTGTTCCATAGAGACTTTTGTCATTTTTACAAAGATCTTCCATTGGAATAATTAAGCTTTCTCCACCGAAACGATCCGGCATTACAACAGGTTGCAAAGGTTCAATTTTAATATTTTCTTTAGAGCTGCCAAAATTTGCTATTTTGAAATTACAAGCTAAAGCATTCGCTTGAGCTAGTAAAAAAATTCCTAATATATAAAGTATAAATCTATTCATCAATTTACCAACGTTACCACAGCTTCTAATGGAACAATAACATTGTTTTGAGAACTACAAGTATTTGCAGCTGCATTACAACCACAAGAATAAATAGTATACAAAATATTGTTAGTTCCTGACTTTTTTTTGCCAGACGAGTTATTTCCATTTACATCAGGCGTATAGGCTATGAAATATTCAAAACTATACTTACTAAGTCTAGTAGCCTCATCTCCAGATGTGCTTATTACCTGATTAAGTGATTTTCTTTCTGTATAAAATCCATTATTGGAACTTCTTAAATTTGGAAAAAAGCTAGCCTTACAAAATCTTAACTTGCTATCTAAATTATTAGGTGGTGAAGATGAAAATGAAGTTATGTTTCCAACCATCCAACTCTTTGCAACTGAAATTCCACTTTCAGCAGCATAAAAAACTTGTTGGTTTGAGTCTTTGTCATTATTGGCATTATGTTCATTAGATGTAATCGTAACTAACGTTAGGCCCATTATTGTCATTACCACCAACAATAATAATGCTAATGGAAGAGCAAAACCTTTTTCTGAATGTCTAATTTTGTTTTTCATTTATTGTAAGTTGATGATTGACCAATACTGGTTCCTGTTTGTTCAGATATAGCTACATGCTTTGCTAAATTTCTTGTATGCACACTTACAAAAAAAGTTTCACGATAATATTTGTCATTAAAATTTAATGTATTTCCATAAGTGCCACCTTCATGATTTATGATTCTTGTAGCTTGATCTTTATTAAAAACTTCTTTTGCAGACTCAATAGTTAAATAAATTTCAGCTGTATGAACTTTTTTCATATTAGCTTGTCCTTTATTATAGCTACCAACCATCTGATTTGAACCTTGGGAATTTTCTACAGGTCCACAGTAATCACATACTGGATATAATTCGTTACCATCTTTATCTCTAAAGACCACTTGAAAGTCTACAATGTTAGGAACAAATTCAATATTATCATAAATTACGGTCCCTACTGTCACTGGATTCATAACAACCTCACGCGCAAGATACATTTTATTGCTATTTTGATACTTCATTGGTCGGTAATACACACGCATTCGATCATTAGGAGACGTTGTATACCAAACAGCTAAGCTATCTAGATTTGCTAAATATTTTTGTCGAAGATTTATTAATTTGATTTCTGGACGTGCATCTCTTGTAAAGTTTATATCAATATAACCCGCATTTCTTAAATCTCTTGCAATAACTGTTAATGCATCTCGTGCAGCACTGTTAATTGCAGCTTTTTGTGATACTGACTTGTATGATTTATTAAAATAGTTATACGATGAAAATGCTGCTGCAATACTAATCACCCCAATAACAATTGAGACTAAAACTTCAGCTAAAGTAAATCCAGAGTTTTTAGTTTTCATTTAACTACCACTCCTAGATATTTCTTTCTTTTACCTTTGCCAGTTAAAAAATTAACTCTTC
>Ga0209600_1001613_pt1 | contig 14546 bp, 15 predicted proteins | sample COGITO_mtgs_1104_FD_185518 | JGI IMG/M metagenome (GOLD analysis project Ga0209600, IMG submission 185518) | Pelagic marine microbial communities from North Sea - COGITO_mtgs_110421 (SPAdes) (version 2) | ecosystem: Environmental > Aquatic > Marine > Epipelagic ... | reverse complement strand
GATTCCGTTTAAATGGCTTATAACGGTGCGTGTAAAATGCGTTTTAATGCAGTTTAGGTTTTGTTATATGTAACAATTATTACAATTTTTTTAGTTCAATATATTGATTAATTATTTTCAGTAATTCAGGTTTATTTTTTGATACAGCAATTCCTAACGGTTCCTTAAACAAGTATTCATTTAAAATTCTAAATGAATTTCCTTCCTTTATAATTACTTTTTGTAAATGTTTTAAGCTGGAGGCAAAAGCATCTATTTCACCTTGTTTAAGTAGATTTATTGGATTGTTTTTAGTGTCATATTCAGTAATAAGTTTAATATTATAAATATTTTCCTTTAACCATTTATACTGAGTTGTGTGGTAACCAGCAAATACTTTTTTGCCTTTTAAATCTGAAATGCTATTAAGTTTAGATTTCTTCAAAATCATTATTGAACTTTCATCAAATTCATATGGCAATGAAAAATCAACATGATTTTTCCGCTCATTAGTTATTGTTATTCCGCATATAGAAATATCAGCAGAGTTTGAAGTTAAAGCGCCTAACCTAAAATCAATATCATCTTCAATTTTATAATTTTCAATAAATTCATATTTAATATTTAAATCATTAAACATATTGGTAATAATATCCACTTCATTTCCATGAGGTATAGAATCATTTAAATCCCACTTATAAAGGCCGTGGATTTCGCGCCCTTTAAAACCTATAAAAACATGTACAGTGTCTATGTAATTATGCTCAATTAATGTTTCTTGATTTTGATCTGTATCTTTTTTTAGTTCTTTGTTATTACAACTTGAAAAAAAAATCAATACAGATATGAATTGTATATAGTTTTTTATTGAATTCATTTTAATAATTACATATAACGGTGAGGCTAAAAATACGCAAAAACGGTTTTGGTTGGTAGGTTTGTTGTTTTTAGGCAGTGTTATGCAATTTTATTTAAGTATCAATCTATTATACTTAGATTTAGATCCATTATCTATTTCCCTCTGAAAGACAATAGTATTGTTGTTCTCCCATATCAATGAAATTATACCATTTATCTCAGGATACTCTTGATATATATCATCCTCAGTATATACTGAAAGGTCCCAATTCCAATTAAGGGACAAGGATTTATGATTTATTTCATAATATGCTAAATGACCTGCTGAACCCACCATCTCGTTGCCGTGTGAATAAGCAATTAGAAACGACTTATCTGGCGAAAAAGTTATTTCAGTATCACATCCAAAACGTTCTTTAATTGCTCCATTTGCCTTATTAATAAGAATGTATTCACAATCTTCCATATACCCCACGTTTAATCCCCATGAATCTAATTCCTCAATATATTTTGAATACAGGTAATGACGGTAGTCACTATCTCCACCTTCTTTGTTGTCTGTAAAAGTTATGCTTTTACCATTACGTAATTTGAAAATTAAATCCACTGAGTCTCTCACTACTGAAAAGCTATCGTCTATTACTTCTTTCCCAGAGTTCCAAGTCAAGGAGTTTAATGCTGACTTATTAATAACCTTATCAAATTCAGTTTTAGAAATAACCTCTAGATAAAGAGGTGTATTTTCAGTCATTATAGTGTCAAACACTAAAGATCCATTATTTGAGCTAGTATTATCAGTATTTGCTTTTGATGTTGATTCATTTGAATCACAACAAACAACTATAAATAGTAATGGAATAAAAAATAAGTGCTTCATATGTTTTATTTAGTTAATAGTTAATAGTTAATATTGCATAACGTTCTGGCTAAACTGCGTATCAATGCAGTTTAGGTTTTGTTATGAGCTTTGTTAGTGATATCGAAATTATGCAGCATTACTTGTAATTTACATCTTTAACCCTGTAAATTTCTTTTGAATCATCTTCACCGGTTTCATAATTTTCAAAGTTGCCAATGGAGCGGATTATTACGCCAGTAACCTTCTTTCCTTCTCCTTCACCGCTGCCATCAAAATTTGCATTTCCAGTATAATCGATGGAATTAGAATCTTCCATTCCAGATCTAAAATAGAGACTCTCTGTTTTACCGGCTAATTCCCCTTTGTCTATTTTAACACTAATAAAAAAAACACCATCATACATTGACTCCAGTTCAACTACTCCTTCAAAAAAGATTTCATTTGGGTCTTCAAGGGTAGCGATTTCGGCATTGTTCGTAATAGTCGAATTTTTCAGCTCAGCTATATCTCTGTCTTTTGAAGCAATTTCATTTTCTAACTTAACTATTAATTCGTCTTTTGAGACAATTTGATCTTTCAAAATAGATATCTCTTCAGCGCTTGAAGAGATCAACAATTCATTAGAGCTATTGCTTTCTTCTAGTTTATTCTTCTCTTTTTTTATCTCTGCGAGTTCATTAGAAATTTCACTATTAAGGTTTGTCAGTTTAGATGATTCAAGATTTAAACTATCAATGGTCTTTGTCTGTTGTACAATTATGTCCTTTTTAGTTTGGCCATAAATTATAGACGAATATGCAGTTAGTACCAGAATTAATAAAGTTGTTTTTCTCATGTATTAAGATTTAATTTTCGAGAGTAAAGATGATGATTCCGTTTAAATGGCTTATAACGTAGGGCTAAAGATACATCTTTATTTTTCCATTGTGAAGCCTTGCTATATCTGCATTTCCTCGATCGGACTCTTTATCGCTTGTAAATTTTGCATGTGAATTGCACCCAATTGTTTACAAAAGTAATCGTTATATTTACCTAGATATAGCGAATACAAATGATCACAGTAGAAGAAGCCATAAAATATGTAGAAAACAACTCTCAGCCTGTTAGAAAGACAGTGAAAATATTATTGAAAAATGCTTTAGGATATGTTTTGGCAGAGGATGTCATTTCTCCTATTGATATGCCTCCATTCAGGCAATCCGCAATGGACGGTTATGCTGTTCGAGTACATGATTCTAAATTTTATCATGTTACGGGTGAATTACAAGCCGGAGATGGACAAGATTTCACATTACAAAAGGGAGAGGCTGTTCGTATATTTACAGGGGCTCCTGTTCCTAATGACGCGAATTCTGTCGTAATTCAAGAAAAAACCACAATCAAAGGACAAGAGCTTCAAGTGCACGAAGAAGTCGCTATTCAAAGCAATATCAGGCCAAAAGGCGAACAGATTCAAAAAGGGGAAATGGCTTTAAGAAAAGGCATTTCACTTACTCCTGCTGCAATAGGCTTTCTTACTACCCTTGGGATAATGGATGCTTCTGTATATCAAAAACCAGCTATTGGAATTATTGCTACCGGCAACGAGCTCGCTGAAGCGGGATCACAATTAGAATATGGACAAATTTATGAAAGCAATTCGCTAATGCTTCGAACAGCATTGGTGAGTTCGGGTTATACCGATAACGAAATATTTAAAGTTCCAGATGATTTTAATTCCACACGAAATCTTTTAGAAGAGGTATTGAAAAATAAAGATGTTGTAATCATAACAGGTGGTATTTCAGTAGGGGATTATGATTTTGTAGGTAAGGCCCTGCAAGAATTACAAGTCTCACAATTATTTTATAAGGTGAAACAAAAACCGGGAAAACCTCTTTTTTTCGGGAAAAAAGATGAAACCTATGTTTTTGCCTTGCCTGGAAATCCTGCGGCAGCCCTCAGCTGTTTTTACATATACGTTCAACGCTGTTTGAGACGCTTCGAAGGTCGCTTGAATTGTGAGCCATTTACTGTGGATGCTATTTCGCTTTCGGAGTACTCCTCAAAAGGAGATCGCGCCCAATTTCTAAAAGCGGATTATCAATACGGAAAAGTCAAGATACTTGAAGGTCAAAGTTCATCGATGCTCCACACCTTTGCCGTCTCAAACGCTTTATTGTATTTACCTGCAGATAAGAACAAAGTAGAAATGGGTGACATTGTACAATTAATTTTAACTACCTAAACATGACGCCATGGGATACAAAATAAAAAGTAAAATATGGATTGAATCCAATGGACAAATTTTATTAGGAGAAGGAAGAGTGAGTCTCTTAAAGGCGATTGATGAGACAGGCTCTTTAAATAAAGCAGCTAAGCAGCTCAAGATGTCCTATAAAAAAGCATGGGGTCTTATCGATGATGTCAATTCGAGGGCAGAGAAATCAGTTGTTACCAAAAACATTGGTGGTAAAAGTGGTGGCGGTACAGTTTTGACGCCCTATGGAAAAACCTTAGTTCAAACCTTTGATGAGATCAACGAGAATTGTTGGGACTATTTGGATTCACAAATAAAGGATAGTGATTTGGGATGATTTTTAATATTGAAAATATCTGGATATTTCTGATCATACTTCCTTTTGTGTCTTTGCTATATGGAAGCATAGGACATGGAGGAGCAAGTGGTTATTTGGCACTTATGGCAATCTTTTCATTTTCTCCTGATATGATGAGGCCAACCGCATTACTTCTCAACTTATTCGTTTCAGGGATTGCATTTTTTCATTATTACAAATCTGGATATTTCAACAAGAAGCTCTTTTTATCATTTGCATTAAGCTCTATTCCTTTTTCATTAATGGGTAGCATGATTTCAATTGATTCTGTTCTTTACAAAAAAATATTAGCTGTCGTATTATTGATTGCGATTGTAAAAATGTTATCTGATTTTGGAAACAAAAAAGCCAAGTTAAGACAGGTGAAAATGTGGCAAGGGTTGGTCATAGGAGGCTTTATTGGTTTTTTCTCTGGTCTAATTGGAATAGGAGGGGGGATTATTCTTACTCCGATTATTTTACTTTTTCATTGGGGAGATTTAAAATCAGCGGCTGCAGTTTCGGCTCTGTTTATTTGGGTGAATTCTGCTGCTGGATTATTCGGACAAATGGCTATTGGTGTTGAAATTAGTGGAGGGGCATTTATTCTTGTAGGAATTGCATGTATTGGTGGGTTTATTGGCAGCTATTTGGGCAGTAAAAAGCTCAATAATTCAGCGCTTAGATATGTTTTGGCCTTTGTGTTGTCTTTGGCTACAATTAAATTATTTTTTGTCTAAATGAATAGTAAAAAGACGATAACGGGGATTGTATTAGCAGGAGGGAAGAGCCGCAGAATGTCTACAGACAAGGCCCTTCTTCTTTTTAAGGGCAAACCTTTTTTGAGTCACGTGATTGAAGCATTAATGCCTATGGCTGATGAAATTCTTATTGTAAGCGATAATAAGAAGCATGGGGAATTTAATTTTAAAAGAGTTTCGGATACCATGATTGACGCAGGGCCCTTATCGGGATTACATGCGGGTCTTAAACATTCAAATACAGAATTAAATATTGTACTCAGCTGTGATGTTCCTTTAATTCAGACGTCAGTATTAGAAATAATTCTAGCCAATAACACCGATGAAAATGATGTTATTCAAATTGAAGAAGAAGGCAAATCACATCCACTTATTGCACTCTATAAAAAGAGAGCAACACCCCATTTGTTAGCTGCATTACAAAAGGGAGAAAGGAAATTGAGCAAGGCATTAATCGGATTAAATGTTAAGAGTATCTCTATTTCTAAATCACATTATGAAGCCCTACGAAACATCAATACCAGGTCAGATTTAAAAAGCATAGAAAATGAATATTAATATCAAGTATTTTGGAGTATTGGCTGAGAAAACAGCTTGTCAAGAAGAACAAATTGATTTTGAATCAGGAAAGGTCTCGGATGTAATGAAGCTGATTCTTGAACGACACCCTAATCTTAAACCGGAAGAATTTCAGGTGGCACAAAATAAATTAATTGTAGATCGAGAAGCTTCTGTCGACGGAACAGAAATTGCTCTTTTACCACCATTTTCTGGAGGTTAAATATGGAAAGATACAGCAGACATATATTACTTAATGAAGTCGGACAAAAGGGTCAGGAAAAGATATCTAACGCTCGGGTTTTGGTTGTTGGTGCGGGAGGACTTGGCTGTCCTGTCTTGCAATACCTTACTGCTGCGGGAGTTGGTGAATTAGGAATTATCGATGACGATCTTGTTGAAATGTCCAATCTACAACGCCAAGTTCTATATGGAACATCCTCTCTTGGACTTAATAAGGCCGAGGCGGCAAAAAAACGTTTAGAGGATTTAAATCCAAGCATTATTATTCATGCGTATAGCGAGAAGTTAAGTATTTCAAATGCCATTTCGTTGTTTGAGAAATATACTATTATTGTTGATGGTACTGATAATTTTGAAACAAGGTATTTGATCAATGACGCGGCTATTCTGACCAAACGACCTGTGGTCTATGGAGCGATTTATAAGTTTGAAGGTCAGCTATCGGTTTTTAATTATAACGATGGCCCATCGTACAGATGTTTGTTTCCTGAACCTCCACAAAACCCAGAAGCCGCAAATTGTTCTCAAGTGGGTGTGTTGGGTGTGCTTCCTGCAATTATAGGTAGCATGCAAGCAAACGAAGTATTGAAAATTATTTTAGAAATCAAGGGTGTATTGACTGGAAAGCTATCTTGTTATGATGCCAAAACAAGTAACGTTCATCATATAAAGATTACAAAAAATGAGCGGTTGATCAATGAAATAAAAAACCGGCCACTCAAGAAAGAAGTATCCCTTTTATGTACTTCAAATATTCAGGAAATCACTGTTGAAAAGGCTTTAAAAAAAGCAAATGTAATTTTTTTAGATGTGCGTGAAATGGGGGAAGAACCAACACTCGAAATGGATAATTACCAACAAATCCCGCTTTCCAAAATATCAGAAAACCTATATGAAATTAATACTGATAGTGAAATTATTGTACTCTGTCAAGGTGGGGAAAGATCAAAAAATGCCATTCAGATTTTAATTCAAAATAACTTTAATAATTGTCACAACTTAAAAGGCGGAGCTCCTGCTCTTTTAGCCCAATTAAAACACAATGCAGTATGAAAAAAACGAAAATTAAAAATGTATTTAAACAAGGAGCAATATCCTCCGAATTTATCGGTCAATCCATTGGGAAGCATCAATCAAAAACGGAAATAGGTGCTCATAATATATTTTTAGGTCAGGTGCGTGCTGATCAAATAGAAGGCAAGATGGTTTCTGGTATTGCATATACGGCATATGAAGACATGGCCAATGAAAAATTTCATGAAATTAGGGAAGCCACTTTTGCGAAATTCAATTTGAGCTGCATGCACATATATCACAGTATTGGGGAAGTAAATATTGGAGAGATATGCTTGTTTGTTTTTGTTTCTTCTCCAAGACGAAAAGAAGTGTTTTTGGCACTAGAATATGTAGTAGAAAGAATTAAAAAGGAGGCACCTATATTTGGGAAAGAGCTTTTTAATGACAATACGCATCAATGGAAGGTTAATAGCTAAAAAAAAGAGTGATTATGATCGATATTACGCACAAAATTAATACACTACGAGTAGCGGTTGCACAAGCTATTGTAAAAGTATCAAAAGAAGAGACCATTCAGGCGATAGAGCAAGATACAGTGCCAAAAGGAAATGTTTTTGCCATGAGTAAAGCCGCAGGCCTTTTGGGTATTAAAAAAACACCAGACCTTTTGCCAGATTGCCACCCTTTACCCATTGAATTTGCGGGTATCGAATATGAAATTGACGGATTAGAGATACGTATCATATTTACTGTAAAAACTATTTACAAAACAGGTGTAGAGGTTGAGGCCATGCATGGAGCGAGTGTGGTTGCATTAAACATGTACGATATGCTTAAACCTATTGATAAAGGGATTGAAATTCATCAAATCAAACTCTTAAAAAAGAGAGGTGGAAAATCGGATTATACCGATCGCTTTCACAAGAATTTAGAAGCGGCAGTGGTGGTTTGTTCGGATACAATTTCAAAGGGTCAAAAGGAGGATAAAGCAGGCAAGGCCATTATAAATAAGTTAGAGTCATATCATGTTGGTATTAATGATTACTGTATCATTCCAGATGAAATTAAAAGTATTCAGGAAAAAGTCATTTCTTACACTGAATCGGATGTTGATTTGGTGATTTTTAGTGGAGGAACAGGTTTGTCAAAAAGAGATGTGACACCAGAAGCATTGGAAAACTTAATTGAGCGTAGAATTCCTGGAATAGAGGAAGCGATTCGAGCCTATGGTCAGCAAAGAACGCCTTATTCAATGCTTTCCAGAAGTGTTGTTGGAACAATCGGAAACACCTTGGTATTGGCTCTACCAGGCTCTACAAATGGAGCAAAGGAATCTATGGATGCCGTTTTCCCTGCGGTATTGCATGTATTTGGAATTTTAAAAGGGGCAAGACACGATTAATGAAAGAGACATCGAACATATTAACAGATTCCTTCAAAAGAAAGCATACCTACTTACGCATTTCACTTATTGAACGTTGTAATTTGAAATGCACGTATTGTATGCCTGAAGATGGCATTCCATTGAGCCCTAGAAATCATTTAATGAGCTATGAAGAAATCTATACCATAGCCAAAACCTTTGTTAAGCATGGAGTAACAAAGATAAGACTTACGGGGGGGGAGCCCCTTATTCGAAAAGACATTCACGTGATTTTGAAAAAATTATCAAGTCTTGGTGTTGAGCTTTCAATCACTACAAATGCAGTACTTGTACATAAATATATAGATGCTTTAAAAGAGTCTGGCATCAAAAGCATAAATGTTAGTCTTGATACTTTAAATCAAGAAAAGTTCAGTCAAATCACACGTCGAAATGAGTTCGAAAGGGTATATCAAAACATTCTCTTATTAATTCGAGAGGGGTTTCAGGTGAAAATTAATTCGGTCCTTATAAAAGACTTTAACGAAGATGAAATCATAGATTTTATTGAGCTCACCAAGAAATACCCTGTCACAATACGATTTATTGAATTTATGCCATTCAATGGAAATAAATGGGATCTAAGTAAGCTCGTCTCATATGCCCAAATAATGGATATAGTTCATGCACATTATTCAAAAGCGAGTATCAAACGAATTCAAGATGCGCCCAATGATACCTCAAAAAACTACAAGGTTATGGGACACCAAGGAAGCTTCTCCGTGATTAGCTCTGTTACCAATCCATTTTGCGACAGCTGCAATAGAATACGATTAACAGCCAACGGCAGATTGAAAAATTGTTTGTTTTCAGATGGAGAAGAAGATTTATTGACCCCATTGCGAAATGGTAAAGAAATTGAGCCAATTATATATAGGCTCATTCAGGGTAAAAAGAAAATCCGAAACGGAATGGAAACAATAGAATCATTTCAAGAGCCTAAATCACATAACCAAAACCGAAGTATGATCGCAATAGGAGGGTAAGCTTTATTGATTAGGGTGTTTTTCTAGAGTGACTTTGATAAATTTGGAAGTAGGTGTGTTGCTTTTATCTGCAACACTTCCTATTGGAACCAAAACATTGGTTTCTGGAAAATAGGTCGCACAACACTTTCGTGGAATCGGGTATTGAACCACTTTGAATTTTTCTGCAATTCTCTCCTCTCCATTAAAATGACTTTTTATATTTACCACTTCAAGGTTTATAAATCCATAATCCTTCATATCCTCTTCATTCATAAAAATCACCCTTCGCTCATTATAAACCCCTCGATATCGATCATTAAGACCATAAATGGTTGTATTGTATTGGTCGTGAGTTCGAACGGTCATCATAATCAATTGCTTTTCAGATAACTCTAATGGTTCGACGATATGGGATGTGAAATTGGCTTTTCCAGTTGCTGTTTTTGTGAAGTCACCACTTCTTGCATTATTGGGTAAATAAAACCCAGCAGGATTTTCTACTTTTTTGTTATATGATGTGAAACCCGGTATAACTGCTTCAATTTTATCTCTAATCAAGGAATAATCATCTTTAAATCCAAGCCAATCAATAGGATCATTTTTAAACAAAACGTTTGCTAGCCTGCAAATCAATTCTGGCTCACTAATAATATGCTTTGATGAAGGGGGCATATTTCCTTTTGAGGAATGTACAACACCCATACTGTTTTCAACGGTAACAAATTGATGTCCGGATTTTTGAACATCCTCTTCCGATCTCCCTAAAACAGGTAAGATTAATGCCTTTTCCCCATGAATTAAATGACTTCTATTGGGTTTGGTAGAAACGTGAACAGTAAGTTTACATTTCTTTAGTGCCTCTGCGGTAAAAACAGTATCAGGTGTTGCTGAAATAAAATTACCTCCCATACCAATAAAAACTTTTGCTTTATTCTCATGCATCGCCTTAATGGCCTGCACAACATCATAACCATGACGTGTTGGAGGATCAAAATCAAAAGTTTTCTTTAGGTTTTTAATTAAAAATTCAGGGGGTTTTTCCCAAATGCCCATTGTTCTGTCCCCTTGCACATTTGAATGACCTCTCACTGGGCATGTTCCTGCCCCTTTTTTCGCAATACTTCCTTTTAATAGCAATAGATTAACAAGCTCTTGAATATTGGAAACTGCATTTTTATGCTGTGTTAATCCCATTGCCCAACAAATAATGATTTTTGTGTTTGCAGAAATCAATTCTGCAGCCTGTCTTATTAAACTTTCATCTACACCACTTTCTTTTACGAGGAAACTGAAGTTTTGCTTTTTCAAGTCATCTAAAAAAAGCTCAATTCCATTCGTTTGATTTTTTATAAAATCCCAATCAAATTGAGAGCCTGGAACATTCTGTTCTTTTTCATTAATTAAAAATAAAATAGCTTTGATTAGGGCAAGATCTCCATTAATGCGTACGGGTAAATATAAATCTGTAAGGCTGGTTCCTTTACCGATCCATTCAAGTGGTTTTTGCGGGTCTTTGAAAGCAATTAATCCAGCTTCGGGGAGGGGATTTATACTTATTATTTTTCCGCCATTATTTTTCGTGTTTCTAAGAGCCGAAAGCATTCTAGGGTGATTCGTTCCTGGGTTTTGTCCAATAACCATAACGAGCTCGGCATGGTTAAAATCATCCAAAGTGACAGAGCCTTTTCCAATTCCTAAGGTTTCTGAAAGAGCTGTGCCACTGCTCTCATGACACATGTTTGAGCAGTCGGGTAAATTATTTGTTCCAAATTTTCTTACCATTAATTGATACAAAAAAGCAGCCTCATTACTCGTACGTCCTGAAGTATAAAAAACAGCTTCATCAGCAGTTTTTAAAGACTTTAATTCATCAGAAATCAGTAAAAAAGCATCGTCCCAGCTGATTTTTTCATATTTATCTGTACCTGAATTAAGAATCATTGGATGGGTTAACCTTCCAGACTTTCCCAATTCTAAATCGGACCAACCCAATAATTCAGTAATCGTATGTTTTGAAAAAAAGTCTGGTCCGGCTTTGGCTTTGGCATATTCTTCAGAAATGGCTTTCGCCCCGTTTTCGCAATATTCAGAAAGTAAAGCTCTTTTATCATCAGGGTCTGGCCATGCACATCCTGGACAGTCAAAGCCTCCCATTTGATTCATGTTTTTGAGTAGCTTGACACCTCGGCCAACACCAACCTCGTTTTTTATGAACTTCAATGAAGAAATGATTGCCGGCATACCTGCGGCGTATTCTTTAGGATCAGTCAATGAGATTTCATTGAACTCTTTTGGAGGTTGACCAGATTTTTTAAATGAATCTTTCAAGTTCTAAATTTATTTATTATCGAATTATTTACAATTGGTTCAAATCTTTCTATTTCGTGCGTTGTGGATTCGAATAACAAGTTGTTCGTTCGCCACGGCTGAATCCAAATAAGGTTATTCCCAGTTCTTTTGCATAGTCCACAGCCAAAGATGATGGGGCTGAAACAGCCGCTAAAAATGGAATGCCCCCCTTAAAACATTTGATGACGATTTCATATGAAATTCTTCCGCTTACGGTAATAATCTTTGCCTGATTCAAGATCTTTAAATTAATCAAATTTCCAATAACCTTATCAACGGCATTGTGTCTTCCAATATCTTCCATAGCGCATAAAAGCTCCCCAGACGAGGTAAATGCCGCCGCCGCGTGGGTTCCACCGGATTGATTGAAATCAAGTTGATTTCTTCTCATTTCATCAAAGTGTTGATTAAATAAGGAAACATCTATTTTATCCTTCTCAAGTATTTTTTCAAAATCAAAAGTCAGATCTTCAAGTTCTGTCTTGCCACAAATTCCGCAAGAAGATACGGAAAGTAGGCTTCGACTGTTTGAGTAGCCTTTTCCAAGCATTTCAATGGGAATATTGACATTTGCAATAGTTACAATACCCTCTTTGTTTTCTTTTTCAAGATTGATATGAGGATTGAAAGCAGATTTGGATATAACATCTTCGGAGTGAAGTAAACCCCTCACAAGACTGTGGTCTTCCCCAGGCGTTCTCATAGAAACAGTAAAAGGTTTGTCATTAATATTGATTTGTAATGCCTCCTCAATGGTAAGTGAGTCTAGGGTTTTTGTACCTTGACTTCCTTTAAATATTTTACCCTCATATTTCCTTGTTGCCATACTCTATATTGATGATTACGGCTTAAAACAACCCTGAAATTATCCCGTTATTGTCTATGCTAATGTTTTCTGAAGCAGGATGTGCAGGTAATCCTGGCATTCGCATCATGTCACCCGTGATTGGAATTAAAAATCCGGCACCCGCCGCAATTTCAATTTCTCTTATGGTTATGGTAAAGCCTTCAGGGCGACCAATAACTTTTGGGTCGTCAGACAAAGATTTTTGTGTTTTGGCCATACAAATGGGCAAGTTGTCCATTCCTAAATCAGCTATTGTTTTAAGGTTTTTCTTAGCTTTTACGGAATAATCTACTTGAACTGCACCATAAACCTTGGTGGCAATGGTTTTAATTTTATCCCGAACTGACATGTCCCAATCGTAAAGCGGTTTGAAGTTTGATTCTCCTGACTCGACTACTTCGACTACTTGTTTGGCAAGATCAAGTGCTCCTTCTCCTCCCTTAGCCCAGACTTCAGCAACTGAAACTCTTATGTTTTTTTCTTTTGCAAATAGTAGAATTTCCTCAATTTCAGAATCAGTATCTGAAATAAATCGATTGATGGAAATGATTGGAACCAAATTAAACTGTTGAATATTTTCAATGTGTTTTTCTAAGTTGGGTATACCTTTTTTTAAGGCACTTACATTTTCGTCAGTAAGAGACTTAAGGTCTGCGCCACCGTGATACTTTAATGCTCGTATAGTTGTTGTAATTACAACTGCTTTGGGAGATAGACCTGCACTTTGACATTTAATATCTAAAAACTTTTCTGCGCCTAAATCCGACCCAAAACCTGCTTCAGTAACGGTGTAGTCTGAAAAGGTCATACCCATTCTTGTGGCAATTACCGAGTTTGTGCCTTGTGCAATGTTTGCGAATGGTCCTCCATGAATTATTGCAGGATTCCCTTCAATGGTTTGAACAAGGTTGGGTTTTATGGCTTCTTTAAGCAATGCAGCCATTGCTCCTTCGGCTTTGAGGTCTTTACAGAAAACAGGTTCTTTTTTAAAAGTATAACCAATAAATATATTCCCTAATCGATGTTTTAGGTCACCCAAGTCATCTGATAAGCAGAGAATGGCCATAATTTCTGAGGCAGCTGTAATATCGAATCCTGTTTCACGAGGAACTCCGGATGTAGGACCTCCAAGACCAACAACTATATTTCGAAGAGATCGATCGTTCATGTCCATAACCCTCTTCCAGGTTACTGTTCTAGCATCAATTCCAAGCGTATTTGTTTTCGAATGAATGTTATTGTCTATTACTGCAGAAAGTAGGTTATGCGCTTTTTCAATCGCCGAAAAATCCCCAGTAAAATGTAAGTTGATATCTTCCATCGGTAGAACTTGAGAGAAACCTCCGCCTGTTGCTCCACCTTTAATTCCAAAAACAGGTCCCAAAGACGGCTCGCGAAGTACAACAGTTGTTTGTTTACCTATCCGGTTGAGACCTTCCGATAAACCAATAGACATGGTCGTTTTCCCTTCACCCGCAGGTGTCGGAGAAATAGCAGTTACCAAAATGAGATTACTTTGATTTACTTTTTCAGGATCTATTTTTGATTGAGGAAGCTTGGCTTTGTATTTGCCATACATTTCTATGTCATCTTCATTCAAGCCAAGCTTTTTGGCTATCGTTCTAATGTCTTCCAGTTTAATCTGTTTTGCTATATCTAGGTCAGTCATGTCATTTTATAGTTTAATTAAAACGTTCCTGTCTGAGTAGGAAGTTTTTCAAATTTTAGTCTTCTACTGTGAATTGACTAAAAATAATGAATTATTAAAGAACATTTTTAAAATAAGGAATCAACGATAGGCACAATGAAACATACATGTATAAAAAGTGGTTGATTCGCTCATACCTATTTCGAGTGAAAGCAGCTTCTTGGATATCAATTGTATGGCTTGTAGATTAATAAAAGCAATACTTCGAAATGAATATGTCTTATTGTTTAAAAAACTGCTTTTTAACAACAAAGCCATTATTTAAAAAGAGCTCGATTATGTAGGATCCATTGTCAAATGAACTGACGTTAATCGTTTCAGAAAACTGCGGAGTTTCATGAACAATCTTTCCTGATACATCGACAATGCGAATGTTTGTGATTTCCTGTTCGCTATTGAT
>Ga0209600_1001581_pt1 | contig 14734 bp, 7 predicted proteins | sample COGITO_mtgs_1104_FD_185518 | JGI IMG/M metagenome (GOLD analysis project Ga0209600, IMG submission 185518) | Pelagic marine microbial communities from North Sea - COGITO_mtgs_110421 (SPAdes) (version 2) | ecosystem: Environmental > Aquatic > Marine > Epipelagic ... | reverse complement strand
CGGCAAGAAAGGCCGGCATAGGGGAGAGGTTGGAAGTATGAACAAGCTTGTGAACACAGGCATGACTAAGGCGGTGAGGGCAATCGTGGGTGCGATTGAGTCTACGAATCGTTGCAGAGTTACGAGCCTCACGACGCATTTTCTTGTCGACAGTAGTGACAATGCCTGGTTCCTCAAGACATCTGTTTGTGAGATTGCAAGAGAGCCTAGTGATGCTAAGAGCAAAGTGAAGGACAAAGAAGAAAAGCAGAGGAAACGGTGAGTGGGTCAAGAATTTTTTGAATCGAACCGAGCCAAATCGAACCGAACCGAACCAATCTCATCCCATCCATCCCATCCCATCCCATCCCATCCCATCCCATCCCATCCCATCCCATCCCATCCCATAACTCACAAAACTTTAAATACTCCCAGAATTCAAAACTCTCAGCTCAACAGCAAGAAATTTAAAGACGTAAGCGAGGAAATGTTGGCCCACCAGCCTGGCACTTATGTGCCTCACAACTATAGTGGCGACCAATCTAATCTGCTGAAGTTTCACGTGGAGCAACGTCTGGACAAAAGGCGCGCCAACTTATCCATTCCTGACGAGAGTGTTGTGAACGCCATCCTCAGCGAGGAATCTCCTCACCACGCGGGCAGTCCTATTCGGTACGCGAAGGCCGGTCGTAGGCAGGGCACACCCCAGGGGTTACAGTCTCCCTTGATGTCTTCCAACGGCATGTCTTCTAACTTCAACAGTGAACATATGGTCGACGACATGCTTCGTCCAACATCTTCAACCTCCTCGCGAGCTCCATCGAGAGTCGGCACAGCAGAAGCGGCGGCTCGGTACGCAGAGCAGAATCCGGTTAGGGAACGCTCCTTAATGGAGCTCAATGCCCTCCAGCACTCCGCCTCAGCTGCTGCGATGCTCGGATCTTCTCAACTTGATGACATCTGCCAAGGTGACTTTTGTTCATTTTCTATGGAGACTAAATCCACGTCCGATGAGAAGGGAAATCTCTTGAACAATGACCCAGATTTTCATTCTGGTGCTGATCAAAAGCCTCTCTCAGAACTGCGCACTCGCTTGCTTGAGCAAGAAAGAGACTCGACGTTTGATATTCTCAACCAACTTTCGCAGGAGAACGAAAAGAAGACAAGACACAAAAGCAAACAGTCGAAAGGTAATGACGACACCTCTTCCCCGATTAATTATGACCTCCCTCTTTCTGCGATCGTCCAGGCTCGCCAAGAGAAGAACCTTGTAGACCTTCTCCTCCGGCGACAGAAGAAGGGGCAGAAGGGGGACTATGTGGGTCCAGGAGAGGAGGATTCCTTCCACTTGGGAGAGTCCTTTCCGGGGCATTACTACCGCCCTGTGAAGGTGTGCTTGAATTGTTTCCGAGTCTATAACTACATTGAGGACGCACGGAACAAGGCGAGGGACAAGATCGAGCTCAAGAGAAAGCGCCAGAAGCAGCTTGAGAAGAAGCTCGAGAAGCAGCGTAAGCTCGAGATGGAGGGCAAGCAGACCCTCTTTCCCCCCAAGTCCCAGGAGGAGCTGACTACCCTGGAAAAAGAGAAAAAAGTTTACGGATCGTTCGCGAACCAGTTTATTGACAGCGAGGGGGCGAAGATGCTGCAAAGAGCTCAATTCGCCATCGAGTCGATATCGAAAAATGACGTCACTGAGCTTCGATCTTTCCCTTCTCCCCCTCAAGCGGTTAAGATGGTGGTGACCACTGTGATGATCATTCTTCGAGGCAAGACAATTACTTTCCAGTCCGCCAAGCCCATTATGAGCAACGGAGATCGCTTCATTAACGAAATTTTGGATTTTGATCCCGACGACCTTACCGACAAAAAATTTAGAGACTTGGAACCGTACATCCGAAATCCGGCCTTCAAACCCAACGAGGTTGCCAAGGTATCTGCTGTGGCTGCCAAATTCTGCGCCTGGGTCCTCGGCATTACCAACTGCTACAAGTGGCGACGGGGAATAGCTCACGAAAGAATCGATGTCCTGGCCAATGATGAGTGGTTTAATCGTCTAAATGTGGACACCTCTGCCCATTCCCTCCTCTCCCCCGACAGCAAGAGAGCCAATCCCGCTTCTCTCGTTGCCCCGATGCCTTCGATGATGAACGCGATGCAGGAGATTAACGACGAGATCGAAGAGCAGTCAAATGCATCCTCGGTACCGTCTTCGCGAAACTGGGCTGATTTCGAGAAGGACAAACGAAAGCGGAAGACTCGCAAGAAACGAATGGCTGCCAAGAACAACATGCAGCAGTCCCACAAGGTTGGTTTCGGCCGCGGTGGAGAAGGGCTGTCGTACAATGACCGTAAAAACGACAAACTAGATCATCAACCCGCCGCAACTTTTGACGAGTCATCCTACCTCCTTGGAAGTGACTCCGATTCCTCCGTTGAGAACATCACTAAGAACAGAAAAAATCGAAATCGCGCCAAAGTAGCGGCTCAAAAACGCCGCATGGAAGAACTCAGCAGAGAGGGTGGGGGCACAATCAGTGGTAATGCGACAGAGCGGAGGACGCTGCTCTGTATGGACGGTATAACGCGTATACCTTACGAAGTCATAGGCCAGTCGGAGATGGAAATCACCAAAGTAAATTTTGTTGTAGTGCACGACATTTTCGATTCCCTCGATCTTACGAAGATGCTGTTCCTTAACGTCACGAAGAAACACCCTGGGTGCCAAATCCTCTTGTTTAACTACCCCGGTCAAGCGGGTACAGCCTTTCCAAACAGCAAATCTACCAACATCAACCACCTTGTTGCCCCAGAGGCCGAATCAGCTGAGCCAGCGCTGAACAATGACTACCTGGCCGACCGCGTTCACGAGTTGATCTCGCATGTAGACGCAACAGGAGAATTCGTCAGCAGTGCTCAGCCTTTCCACATGATAGGGATTGGCAACGGTATGCCCATTGCGCTATCCTTTGCGGAGAAGTATTCCACCCTGCCAAACTATGCCAACACCCTCCGTTCGCTCGTTTCTATCAATGGATTTGCATCAGTGGACCCCCAACTAGCTGCCGTCCTACACAGTAGCTTGAATGTATTCAAAGCCTTCCCAAGTAACAGGCCAGACCTACCAGTGAGTTACTTTACCCGATTTCTCTTCAGCGACACTTATTTACAGTCAGTCCCGCGCAATTTGGCTCTTAACATCTACACAGCCGTCACCAATCCGATCTCTCTGGAGGGTCGAATCAGGTTGTGTGCTGGCGCGCTGAAACACAGGGACGTCAAAGAGGCTTCCAAGAATGTTAAGCTCCCCTTGATTTCCCTCCAGTCCACCGAAAATATGTTTGTCAACGCGAGCAATGTGGACGACCTGCTTGAGGGAAGGCAAGCCTCCCACGTTTGGAGCCACCAGTTGCAATACAACTTGCCAGAGGAGAAGAATTGTTATGACCTCCAGGCGCTGGAGAGCCTGTTGTCTGCACTGAACAGAAAAAGGGGCGCTATGGTCGTTTTTGTGCGAGCTGGTCACGCAATTGCGCAGGAGAGCAAGAGAAGCTTGACAGACATGCTGGATGTGCTTGCTTGTCCAACTCCTGCTTACACTGGCGTGGAGGTTGCGTCTGTTCCCGAAATTCAGAACATCAGCTTCGCTCCGGGGGGTGAGTTTGTCAACAAAATGAATAAAAAGGGTAACGGCAACGATAAAAACGTCAGCAACGATAACGAAGAAGATGAGGAGAAGAAGGAAGAACAGAAATATAAGATTGGAGAGTTCTTGGACAACGCGAGGGACAGGGAACTACTCGAGGCGGAGGCGGTCAAGAACGAGGAAGCTGCCATGCGAGAGAAAGAAGAACTGGCTTCGGCAGCGCTGAACAAGGACAAGGAGCACTTTGCCGCTCTCCAGGACGAACTTATGACCCAGATAGAGCAGGAAACGAAGAAGATGATTGAGGACGCAGCCATGGTTTCGCCTGAAGAAATGTTTTTGGAGGAGAAGAAGAAAAAAGAGGAGGAAGGGGCAGCAGGCGGAGTGGGGGGATCAGAATACACCACTGACGGGGCCCCTACGTTTGATTTTGAGTCGACGGAAAAGCAAAATGAAGCGTACGAAAGAGAACTCGAGAAACACAGCGAAAACTTGAAGAAAAAGCTCGAGAAGCAGATTGACGATCAACGTGCGGAAGAAGAGAGGGAAAAGAAAAGTGCCGCTGAAAGGAAGGAGGAGCAAAAGAGGCTTGAGGAGGAACAGCGCAAGCAAGAGCAAGATGATCTCAATGAGGCGTCTGCTCTCTTCAAGGATCAGCAATCCCGCCCCTTCGTTCCTCCCCCCACGGTTTTTGTTGAGTCTAGTTCTACTTCGAAGTCAACAACGACGGCTAATCCCGCTCCTGATTTATACTCGCCCATCAAGCCCAACTCTGCCATCCCTGAAGAAGAGCCCTCCACAAGATTCTACATGCAAAACATACGGGGAGGGGAGCAAGAGCTTTCGATGCCCAGCGATGAACCGCTGAAATCCTCTATGGAGCCTGCCATGAGCATATATGGAGGATTCGCGCAAGGCGCTCCAAGTGGCGACGTTGCGAAACCTATTCAGATGAACGCTGTGATCCCGGGCGTCAATATCAACAACGAAATCGACAGCAATATGGCATCCACTGATTTCCAGACCATGTTCGGTGATGAACAACAATCGTCATCCTATTCCGTTCCTATTGAAGCCCTGCGACCTGAGGAACTCGTGAATCCTCCTACGGACGAGCAAAAGTCTCACAGGACCTGGGCTAATGTTGGAGATGACAGTGAAAATAGAAACAAAAGCGGCTCAGCAATGCTTGAATTAGAAAACGAAATGCAGAAGGTGCACGAAAGAGACAAAGCTGAACGGGCCTTGAAACGAAGGAAGGAGGAGGAGGAAGCTCAGCGGGCCATTGAATTGATCAAGGAGAAGCAGGAAGAACGGCGGTTGCATTACGAGGCTGAGGATGCAGCGAGAATGGCTAAACAGGAGGCAGAAAATATGGAGAGAAGGCGCATCCGGGCGCAAGAGGAGCTGCAGAGAAAATTGGAGATTGAAGAAGAAGAAGAACGACTTATCGCCAAAGGTCTGGTAGAAAAGTACCAGACCCCTGACGGAGTTCCAGAGCCCGTCAAGACAATGCCACCAACTCACTATGAGGAGAGCAAGGATCTGCCAGATTTCTTCAAGACAGAGAAAGATTTGGACAAGATCTTTGATGGCTTAGAAAAGGATGAGGCAGCCGCCCGGAAGATGGGAGTTATGAGGATTGAAGAGTTTGAGCAGATCAAAGCTAACATGGCTCAGCAACAGATGGAGCGCGACACAAAGCTTCGGACGCTGAAGGTCGACGAGCAAAAGCAACTTTTTGATGATATGGCTAAGCGGATCCAGAATGTTGCGAGAGGAAGACTCGCCAAGGCCAAGAGCCGAGAGGTTCGAGCTAAGATGCGCAGGTTAGCTAAGGAGGTCACGGCAGCTACCAAGATTCAGAAGTGCCTGCGTGGCTACATCGGGAGGAAAAATGTAATGATGATGCGACAGAAGGAAGTGATGGAACTCATATTAGGAAGCAGTGCAACTAGTATCCAGCGAATCTATAGAGGCTTCTTAGGGAGGAAAATATACCTGGCTAAGGTTAGATTCCAGGCGTGTGCGTTCTTGCAGAGAATCTTCAGAGGCATGCTGGGAAGGAAGGCTGCCCATATGGAGAGGCAGAGGCTGGAGGACATGCGGAGGAGACATGAGGCAAGCGTTAAGATCCAGAGCACATGGAAGATGAAAGTGGCTCGGGAAGAGTACCGAGTCCTCCGAGTGCACTTGTTGGCCAGTGTGGAAATTCAGAGGGTTTATCGGGGAAGGCTAGGCAAGAAGAGGGCGGCTAGGGTAAGAAAATGGGAGAGCACTGAACCTGGGGCTGATCGCTTAAAGCTGGGCCTGGATTTGATCAATGAGAGCAAGATCGCATTCGAGCGACAGCAAGAAGAGATAGACGCCTTGCACCGTGCTCAGGAGAAGACTGAAGCGAGGGTGAGCCATATCCATGTTGAGCTAAAAGAAAGTGAGAAGGAGCTGAGCATTTTGGAGAAGGAGTTGCAAGACATTGATCAGATCGAGCAAGATCTCCAAGAATTAACGCACGAGAGAGAGCTCATGCAGGCCAATATCAAAGGGGCTGCTGGCATTGACAGGATGGGGGATCTTGACGTGGGGGGTGTTGGCGGGGGCGGAGGCGGAGGCGGTGGCGGAGGCGGAGGCGGAGGCGGAGGCGGGGGCGGAGGCGGAGGCGGAGGCGGAGGCGGAGGCGGAGGCGGCAACAAAGGCCGCGGTATGAACTTGGAACGCGAAGAACTTAGGAAAAAACAAGCTGAAGCACACGCACTTGAGATGGCTATTCATCTAAAACGAGCCGAGAGGGAGAAGAAGAAGCAAGAGCTAGAAAGTGAGTTTACCATGGTGTTTAGTGAGGTGGAGAGGAAAAAGGCAAGCCTGGAGCGTCTTGAAGTCGCCATAGCGGACATGGAAGCGACAAGACAGAGGAAGGACAGAGAATTCAGCCGCTTACAGAGGAATCTTATGGAATTGCTGCAAGAACAGAAGTTTGAACTAGATTCTCTGAGGGAGAAGGGGATAGAGCTCGAGACAGCCACAGCAACGAGCGCTGCTGCAGCAGCGGCAACAGCACACAAAGCAAAGGAGCATGAGAAGCAAACGAGCGTTATGTTCAACCAGCAAGAGGAGCTGATGAAGTTCCAGTTCATGAGCATGAGTTTGAGCTACTTCAGCAGCCTCAACATGCTCAAGCAAATGAGGGATATCAACAGCGACACGACAGCGAGCGCAATCAGTAGCAGTGCAGACACAGCCGCGGCAGCGGCAGCCGCCAGCGCAGCCGCCAATATCCCGGCAATCAGGCAATTGAAGCTCGGTGCGACGGATAGTGTCGATGCTGCCATAGCCCAGAAGGAGGCCGAACTGAAGCACATGAGCACGAGAGAACAAGACGCCTTAGAGGCCAAGAAAACGCCTTTCCCGAAGGAGGTTCGACTGTGGACCGTGCAGGAGGTCAGCAAATGGCTCATTACACTGAGTCTGGGAAAGTATGTTACAGCTTTCGCGGAGGCTTGTGTCGACGGCGAGTTCCTCACAGAGCTCAGGGAGGAAGATTTGAGTGGTGTTTTGGGGGTTGAACACAAGTTGCATAGAAGAAAGATTCTACTGGCCAGGGAGAAGCTCATGCCCCTCACGCAGATGGAGATGAAGAAGAAAGAAAGGGTTGTCGAGGAAGACAAGGCGGACCAACGAAGGCTGGGCGAAGAAAAGCCAGATGTTGAGACGGTCTTCTCTCAAGTCAGGCACGGAAGGTTGAAGCGCGTCGAGGAAAGCCTCCGACTTGGGTTTGACATCAACACAGAAGACGACAAAGGAAACACAATTCTCATCACTGCAGTGCAAAACAACCATAGGAAGATGCTTGACCTGATTCTGAATAGGGGGGGAACTATCAACCACGTCAATGCGCATGGCAACACAGCTTTGCACTATGCGTTGGCTTACGATACAAGCGGAGAAATCGCGGAGTTTTTGATAGAAAAGGGCGCAGACGACACAATTGAAAATAAGGAGGGTTTGACCTGTTACGATGGTTTGGGTAGCGGAGCAGTGTAAATCGTAGAATGAGACAAATACTAACTGTGCGACTTACTGTGCAAAATAAATAAAGGAGCTGCTATTTGCCCAAAAAGAAGGCCATTCATTCTCTAGTTAGCGCTCCTCTTCCTTCTTTGCATTCCAGCTTATCACCGTCACAGTGCTAGCAGCCACCATCGTGACCAGTCCGAGAATGACGACGCACTTGTTAAGCACCTTCCGGCCCGGACTGGGGTCGCAGAGCTTGCTGTGCATCATCGTGGGGATGATGAAGGCCATTGGTATACCAAAAAAAGCACCGATGAGGGAGACAATGTGGTCCAGATCGTTGGTGAGAGCAACCGCCGCCTGAGACAGGAGCACAATCGCAAGGGATGACACTGCTGCTCTGCGTTTCGAGGTTACTTTTCCGCTCCCTCCCAACACGCGTTTAAATACTGGTTTGGAGGCACGGGACAAAATCTCTAAAGCAGGGAAATTCTGCAGGGGGAAGGTGAAAAGCACAGCAACGCTGTACGCTAGCTGCACTGTAGTTGCAATAAGACCGTCTGGTAGCGAAGTGGTGAGGACTGTGTTTACATCGTCACCAAACGATGTCCAACACACGATTCCAAAAAAAGCGTAAAATGCAACAATGGCAGTGATCACTACCCGGAGAGTGTGCACGAACTTCAGCTTGTCCTGGTACGTCGCAACAGCCTCTTGCAGCGGAACTAGAAGCGTGATCAATCCCTCGAACAGAAATACTGCCGTTCCGATGAATAGGTACCAGTCTTTTTTTATTTTGTCCAATTCAAATAGTCGGTCGAAAAAAGTACCCCCATACTGAAAAGTTCGGGTAGAATGTTAGCAAGCAACCAGGAGGGTAACGACGAAGCATGAAAAGAGATAATTGACCTACCTCGACCTCCAAATTTCTTTCGCCACTGTCATCGTCAACAACTGTGCTGTTGGAGCCCGTGTCATCGCTGTAGTCACTCGCCTCTCCAACACTCAAGAAAGCAAACCCTAGGCAACATAGCAAGCCGTAGAGAATCAAAAAATTAGCGAACATATTCGTGCTGGCCAGTCTTCTAATGTCTTTGAGCCAGCTGAGGGGCAACTCAATGAGTACCATCACAAAAACCAACCACTTAATCGGCACGTCCACGTCAAACAAATCGAGGCAAACCTTGTGTAAGTTCTTCGGGACGAATATGAAATATATAAGCACAATACCGAACTGCTGCATCATGATTCCGACCTTAACCCAATTGCTTCCGCTCTCCCCAAACGCCTTTAATACGAGTGCTGGGTACGATGACTTGAAAGTGCGTTTTTTCCTCCCATTATGGTTGTCTCCATTGCTGTGAGACTGAGAATTGGTCCCGAGCAAACCCTCTTCCTCCCCCGCCCGATAATCGACTGTCAAGCCTGATGCACTGTAACTCTCATCCCCATCCTCGCCAAGAAATCTGGCCCTCTCATACCACCAGCAACGCACCAAATTGCTGGCGCTGAATATGAACATCACCAAACTAAAGATGAGCATGGGCACAGCAAAAGCCCAGCCACTCGTCGCAAATCCGTGGGGGACGTACAGTACTCCCGGCCCGACCGTTCCCTTTATTATACCAAAAATAGCAGCAGTGAGTGTCCCGCCTCCTGTCACTTCATGAGCCGGATCGTCGACAACTTTGTCATCATCATCGGAGGAGGAGTCTGAGTCGTAGCCGTGAAGTTTGCGCAGTAATCCTGCGTTCTCACTATCGCTCTCGTCTAAATCGGGGTCGCCTAAAGCCTCGTACTGAGTATGTCGAGGACTGTTGTTGCCTGAGTATGCAAATCTATTTGGGTCCTGGGTACGTTTGTGGAGTTGGCGTTGGCCTTGGCGTTGGTCTTGGTCTTGGTCTTGGTTTTGGCGTTGGCGTTGGTGTTGGTGTTGGTGTTGGTGTTGGTGTTGGTGTTGGCGTTCGCGTTGGTGTTGGTGTTGGTTTGGCTCCTGAGTTAACTTTTTCTTCTTCATCCCGGAGACCGAATCGGGGGAGTTCCCGTTGAAATTGACAGCTACATAGTCATCATCAACAAGGATATCATTTAAATTCAGACCATAGTCATAAGGAGTGTTGTCATCGTCATCGTCATCGTCATCGTCATCTTCGCCCTCACCATCGCCGCCAAAAACTAAAGACATATATGCCTCATTCACCAGAAGGTTGCTCCCCTTCAAAAACGGCATTTTCCTCACAGCTTCGTGGATCCTCTCCCGTTTTGTCTTGGTCTTTGTCCTCACGCCAACAGTAGTAACCTTGCCATCGGTGCCTGTTGTTATGTGGTTAATTCCGCCGCGCCTGTTGGCCGCCGATCGGCTCAGCGCATTCGAGGAAAAGAGAAGACCGACCGACTCCCTCCCCCCACCCTCAGAGGCATCAGATGAAGAGGATTCCTCGTCTTCTCTGGCGCACTTCCGATGGAACATTCTGGCAAGACGCCGCGCATCGCGCTTTAAGGATGCGCTAGAGTCGCCGGCGGCGATCGTCTTGTTGTGGAAAGGGTGCAGCGGCTGGGGCGGCGTGTTTGTTGGTTTATTCATTGGTAGGAGTAAGCGGGGTGATTGAAGGGAGAGAGAGGGGACAAATATTTTGAAGGTTGGTTAAGAGCAACGGGGGGGGGGGGGGTGAAAATAGCGACCTTTTTTCGATAGTGGGGGTGTTTGCGATACGATCCTGATCCACACTTTCAAATATGCGCCGTGCTGTGCTGTTAAAAATTGGAGAAAACAATTCCGAAAGAAAATCGAGGAACCAAAAACAGAAACCCAAAAACAGAAACAAACCAAACAAAAAACAATATTACAAACAACAAATAAGAAATAAGAAACAAGAAATAACAACGTGGTTTTTTTTTCAACATCCTGCCTTCTTTTTTTCCTTTTTTTCCAGCGTTAGTCTTTCTTTACTTCAATTCTCCGCGAGCGACGGCCTCAGCCTTCTCCTCCTGGATGGTCTTCTTGATTCCCTTGCCCTTGGGGAGGGAGACCAGGGCCTGGGTCTTGCCGATGACAAAGACGTTGCCGAGGCGGGTGGCGAAAGTGTGTCCCTTGGCATCCTTGACGGTGACGATGTCGAAGGATCCCTCGTGGCGCTCGACTCCGACGAGAGTTCCCACGCGGCCCGTGTTGCGCCCGCGGGTGAGCATCACCAAGGCCCCGGGCTCGAACTTGAGGATGTCGGACATCTTTCCGGTGGCGATGTCGACCTTGATGACGTCGTTGACCTTGGCGTCGGGGGAGGGGTAGCGGATGGTGCGGCCGTCGTGGGTCACAAGGGTGGGGATCCTGTTGGAGGTCACGGCAACCTTGTTCACGCGGCAAAGCTTGTAGCCGGCCTCCGCGGCGTCCACGCGGTGGAGCACGAAGCGTCCCTTGGTGTCGTACATGAGCCTGAAGGCGTCGTTGCTCTTCTCCATGGACACCACGTCCATAAACCCGGCGGGGAAGTTGTAGTCCGTTCGCACCTTGCCGTCCACCTTCACGTGGCGCTCCATGCAGATCTGCATGCACTCCTTGTTGGTGAGGGCGTATTTCAGGCGGTTTCGGAGGATGATGCAGAGGGGCAGGCACTCGCGCTGCTTGTGGGGGCCGGGGCTGGGCTTGGGGGCCCAGACGCCCTCCATCTTTCCCAGCATCCAGTGGTGGGGCGCATTCAAGCGCTTCATGTGCTTCTTAGGTCCGCGAGGCATTTTTAAATGATTTACAAACTTAAATGTGTATTAGCTGAGGAGATTGAGGAGATCGAAAGCAACTGTAGTGTTAGTTTCAACGAATGTAAAGAAAAACAGCTAATCTTTGTAAAGAAAAACAGCTGATCTTTGCCAACAGGGCTGGTGCTGTTTGGGCATCCGCATTTGGGAGTGAGGGGTTCTTTTCAACGATAAAAACCCGTCGAGTGCAGAGTAACTGTGATCGAATACCTGGATCCGCGTTTATAAAACGATTTGTCCACCACAAGATGACCCTCGGCCCTCTCCATGCACGTTCGCGAAATAGTGGCACGTCTAGTGGGGGCCATGTGCTACATCCACAAATCATCAATGCGATCAAGACAGGGTGTGGGGGTGGTGCAGGCTTTCTTCCGGCCTGAGCCGCAGCGTCCAGCTCGAATACGACAAATCCAGTCAGCAGCACCCTCCGCAAACAACAAGCCGCGGGCCATAAGCTGTCCAGTCAACCAAGACAAGGGGTTCGCGAGTAAAACAATAATAATGCACCATGATGCGCCAGTTATCGTGATATCACCGTTGGCACATTTTCATAAGCGCATTTACATTCTACGTACCGTGATCTAACGATACCTCTGAGGGGGCCCGGTGGCCTGGGTCGCAGGGGGTCCCAACAAATTTCTCAGCAAAATCTCGATCAACGACGAGAAATAATTCAGTAACGCTGACTCCGTTCTTGTAGAAGTGGTTAAATACAAACGAAAATTTCCGTAACACTTTAATTCCTCTAAATTTGAGCCCCACCTTTTGGACCCACACACAGCCAAGCGAGCAGCTTAACACACGAACAATGGTAGATCTGAGTGCGATTAAAAGCCGCATCGATGAGGCCGCTGCGAAAGTGGTTGAATTGAAAGGCGCGAAGGCCGAGGTCTCTGTTATCAAGGAGGCTGTGGCAGCATTATTGGCAGCAAAGAAAGAGTACGCTGACAACAACGGTGGAATAGGCGCTGACGGGAAGCCTTTTGATGACGGTAAAAAGAAGAAGAAGGAGAAGAAGGCGCCTGTAGAGGATCAGACGCCCAACGAGGAGAATGCGAAGAAGAAAGCCGAAAAGAAAGCTGCCAAGGCGGCCGCCAAAAAAGCACACAAGGAAGCAGGTGGCAAGGAAGCGGGTGGCAAGGAGGCCGCGGACAAGAAATGCGGTGAAAAGGCAGCCTCTGGCAACAGTGAGGCCGCCGGAAAGCCCAAGCCCAAGATGATGCAGATGAAGAGAAAGATTAACTTCGCAAAGGTGGAGCCCTATCAGCTCTGCTTTAGCCCAAATGAGGGAGACATGAAACCGCTCGTTGCGCTGGGCCTAGCTTGCGAGATCAACTGCGCTCCTGACTTGCACTTGAAGATGGATATTCACCGTAGTTATCCCGTGATGGGGATGGAGGCTCTTCCTGCTTCACCTCTGTCCAAGGGAGAAGTTGTGGGTGACATTGCAATTGCTCGCTACATTGCCCGTGCGGGAGGGCGACGGAGCGACCTCGGCTTGGCAGTTCTTGGAGGGCCTTTGGCCGAAAACCAGGCTCGGGTTGATCAGTGGGTCGACTATGCTACCTCCCTCACAGGGGAGAATCCAGGCATGGTGGCTGCCTCCATCAATGACCACCTGGCGACCCGCAACTTTCTCGTCGGGAGTTCCGTCACCCTGGCGGACTTTGCTATGTTCGCGGCATGTGGGTGGGCTAAGTTTTCCGCCGATAGCGGCGACGCGATTAACTTGCATCTAGAAGAGATGAAGCCGTGGAAGAATGCCTACAGGTGGACCAAGATGATGGCGGGACTGCCCTCCGTGATTGAGTCCTGCAGCATTATGGCCGGAATTGACGGGAAGACGGAGCTCTTCAGCGGAAACATGGACGAGATCGCGCGCGGGTGTAACCACTTGCAGGGCGGGATGGAGGGTCAGGTGGTGACCCGATTCCCACCAGAGCCATCTGGCTACCTGCACGTCGGCCATGCCAAGGCTGTATTGCTCAACAACTACTACGCCAGGCGTTACAAGGGGAAGCTGATTGTGCGCTTCGATGACACAAATCCGAGCAAGGAGAAGGACGAATACCAAAAAGCCATCGTCGAAGATCTCGCCAAAATGGAGGTGTATCCTGATTTGGTGACCTTCACCAGTGATTATTTTGAGCAGATGAGAGATTATGCCATCACAATGATTAAGGAGGGGCTGGCTTTTATGGACAATACTCCGCAGGAGCAGATGCAGGACGAGAGAATGAAGGTGAGTGTGTGTGTTTTGTGTGTGTGTGTTTTGTGTGTGTGTGCGTTTTGTGTGTGCGTTTTGTGTGTGCTCGATTTAAGTGGGACAAACACTAACTCTAACTATTTCCCCAACAATTGCGTTCGCGCGTTCGCAGCACATTAACAGCAAACACCGCAACCAGAGCGTTGAGGATGCCCTCAAGTATTTCGATGAAATGTGCAGTGGCAGTAAAGAGGGAGGGGAATGGTGCCTCAGGGCCAAGATTGACATGTCCTCTGTGAATGGGACCATGCGAGACCCAGTCTTATACAGACAAAACACAACTCCCCACCACCGCAGCGGCACCAAGTACAAGGCCTACCCAACCTATGACCTCGCCTGCCCCATTGTGGACAGCATCGAGGGAGTCACCCACGCCCTCCGTACTCTGGAATACAACGATAGAGACGAACAATATGCCTGGCTCCAGCACGCCTTGAAGCTGAGGAGAGTCCGGATCCACGCATTCTCCAGGATGAACTTTATGTACACCGAGCTCAGCAAGAGAAAGCTCACGTGGTTCGTCGAGAATAAGAAGGTCACCGGGTGGGACGACCCGCGCTTCCCCACCGTCAGGGGAGTTGTCAGGAGGGGGATCAACATCCAAGCACTCACGGAGTTTATCTTGGAAATGGGCGCCTCCAGGAGGATCAACCTTATGGAGTGGAACAAGTTCTGGGCCAAGAACAAGAAGGAAATCGACCCCCTGTCGAAACGGTTCATGGCCGTGAGCGGTCGCGAGAATTGCGCGCGAGTCAAGGTGGTGAACGCCCCCGCCATGAGCGCCAACGCCTTCATAACGACGGAGTACTTTCCCAAGGATGCCACTGCCGGCAAGAGGATCGTCCGAATCGGTACAGACGTCTTGGTGGAAAAGAGCGACGTTGAAGGGATCCAGGTCGGCGAGGACATTGTGCTCATGCGCTGGGGCCTTGTGAAGGTCACCAAAGTTGACGGTGATTCCATCGAGGGAGAGTACGTTGATACAGAGAGCGGGAGTGAGCAGCTCAAGAATGCCAAGAGAAAGCTCACCTGGCTGGCTGACTGCGAGGAGAACGTGGCGGTAAAGCTCTACGAATTCG
>Ga0209600_1001564_pt1 | contig 14834 bp, 12 predicted proteins | sample COGITO_mtgs_1104_FD_185518 | JGI IMG/M metagenome (GOLD analysis project Ga0209600, IMG submission 185518) | Pelagic marine microbial communities from North Sea - COGITO_mtgs_110421 (SPAdes) (version 2) | ecosystem: Environmental > Aquatic > Marine > Epipelagic ... | reverse complement strand
AGTTGAGAACAGACTCATGCCAGGCATCATCAAAAAATGTATTATTTTCCTCTCTTAGGCGATGGAAAATTCCGGTATCTATAACACCCAGTGCAATTGAGTTAGCCCTAACTCCATTTTTACCTTCTTCTTTTGCTATACCCTTAAGTAGATGCTCAATAGTAGCTTTTGGCGCAACAGATAAAACATCGCCTGGAGGATACTTAAAGAGACCAGCGGAGCTAATAAAAACCATAGAGCCCTCAGAAGCCCGAAGATGCGGCAGACCAGACTTAACTAGGTTAAAAAAACCATTTACATCAGCATCCATTACGCTTTTCCATAAATCAATATCTATCTCGCCAATAAACTTTTGAGGGATATCAAAGCCTGCTGCATTTACAATGGTATTAATGGATCCAAATTTTTTAATAATCTCATTCATCACGCCATTGACTGACTCTGGCTTGCTATTATCCAGCTGAAAAATTTGAATGCCTGCATCAATATTCTTGGCAATATCCACTGCGGCTTGCTCATTTTTATAATAGGTAATAGCAACTTTTGCGCCAGCATTAACAAATTCTTTTGCACATAAAGAGCCTATTCCTCCGCTCCCGCCAACAATCAGCACGCACCCTGCTTGAAAATTCTTATCGATCATTTGAATTTTTTCTCCATCAATGCGGTGTCTCCAAGCGCAGCGCCTAGCTGTGTTATAAATTGTGCAGCATAAACACCATTAATCACTCTATGATCATAGCTTAAGGAGAGTGGTAAAAACTCCCGAGATTCAAAGCCCTCATTTTTCATGACCACTTTAGAGAATGTTTTAGATACCCCAAGAATACCAACCTCCGGAGGATTAATAATCGGTGTAAAAAATTTTCCTCCAATCGCCCCTAAAGAGCTAATAGTAAAAGAAGAGCCTTTGAGGTCTGGGAGCTTCAACTTTCTTGTTTTTGCTGCGCTTGCCAGCATTGAAATTTCCTCAGCAATATTCACAATTGATTTCTCTTGAACGTTCTTGATGTTTGGAACAATCAAGCCCTCTGGGGTATCAACAGCAATGCCCATATTTACATAATTTTTAACAATTATTTTTTCAAGGTCCTGATCTAGGGAGCTGTTGAGCATTGGAAATGCTGATAAAACCTCTGCAGTAACTTTAGCGATAAAAGCTAGGGGTGAAATTTTAAGTGCATGCTTGGCATTTAGTTGCGATCTTAGGTTAAGAAGCTCTGAAAGGTCACACTCATCGTGCTGAGTAACATGAGGGATATTAATCCAAGACGTATGAAGATTGGAGAGAGAAGATTTTTGAAACTTTGACAATGGTTGCTCTTCCACAGAACCCCATTTTGAATAATCAATGTTTGGTTGGGTAAAAGTAAATAAATTGCTGCTAGCGCCATTCAGGCGAGTTTTAACAAAAGCATGTAAATCTTCCTTTTGAATTCTCCCCTTAGGCCCTGATGAAGTCACGAGAGAAAGCTGAATCCCAAATTCTCTAGCTAACTTCCTCACTGCTGGACCGGCATAAACAGACGCTCTATTACCATGATCGTGAGCTGGTTCATTCAAGACGGGTTGCTCAATAATTTCTTCTATCTTACTAGGAGCCTTCGAAACTTCTGGAGCCTTAGCAGAATCAATAGCTGGCTTATGAGTCTTATCAGACGGTTCTCCTTCCTCCCCTTCAATCTCTAGAAATGGCGAACCTGCACTTACCTTATCGCCAACGGACACTTTGATTGCAAGTACTTTGCCTCCAAGAGAAGTTGGTATTTCCATGGCAGCCTTATCAGATTCCAGTACAATAATAGGGTCCTCCTCACTAACAATATCGCCAGGTTTGACGCAAATTTCTATAACCTCTACATCCTCAGCTTCCCCTAAATCCGGTATATTTAATACATGAGTACTCATTACACCTCCCAAGGATTGGGCTTAGAGGGATCAACCTTGAGCGTCTTGTAAATTTTGTTAATCTCAGTTTTGGTTAATGCACCTTTTTTAAATAGAGCATAAGAAGCCATTCGCGCAATATTATTTGCATCTATTTCAAAAAACTCCCTTAACTTTTCCCTGGAATCACTTCGACCATAGCCGTCGGTTCCAAGTGTATAAAATGGTGCTTTAATATAACTTCGAATTTGCTCAGGATAGGCCCTAATATAATCAGTGGAAGCTATAACTGGAACAGATTCATCACTTAAAGATTCCTCAACATAGCTGAGCTTTGAGATAGCGTCAGGATTAAGCTCATTAAACCGCTGCTTATCAATACCATCCTTTCTAAGCATATTGAAACTGGTAACGCTCCATACCTCTGCAGCAATCCCCACAGAGCTTAAAATCCCTACCGCTTTAACAGATTCATTTAAGATGGATCCAGAGCCCATTAAAATCACTTGATGATCTTTGTTTTTAATGAGTCGATACATCCCTTTAATAATACCTTCATCAGCACCCTTTGGCTTAGCAGGCTGCTCATAATTCTCATTGGTAACAGTAATGTAGTAGTAGTAATTCTCTAGATCTACAAACATTTTTTGAATTCCATGCTGAAAAATTACAGCAAGCTCATAGGCATAAGCAGGATCATAGGAAAGGCAGTTTGGGATAGTTGCTGAAAAAAGATGGCTGTGTCCATCTTGATGTTGCAGGCCTTCTCCATTCAAGGTTGTTCTGCCAGAAGTTGCACCAATTAGAAACCCTTTTGCCTGTGAATCGCCTGCAGCCCATGCCAAATCATGAATTCTTTGAAAGCCAAACATAGAATAAAAAAGATAGATTGGGACCATTGGAAGGTCATAATTTGAGTAGGCTGTAGCCAATGCAATCCATGCAGAAAATGCACCTGATTCATTAATGCCCTCTTCAAGCATCACGCCATCCTTTGATTCCTTGTACCACATGACCTGATCAGCATCCTCAGGCTTGTATTTCTGACCTTCAGACGAATAAATACCTATCTGCCTAAAGAGCCCTTCCATCCCAAAAGTTCTAGCTTCGTCAGGAACGATCGGAACTATATGTTGGCCAATTTTTTTATCCTTAATCACATCAGTCATCATGCGAACAAAGGACATAGTAGAGGATACTTTTTTTCCATCTGAGCCAGCGACGTATTTCTCAAAAATATTAGCCTCTGGCATGGTTAATGTTTTAAGGTGTTGGCGCCTTCTTGGTATTGGGCCACCTAAACCTTCACGTGTTTTTAATAAGTATTGAATTTCAGGGGAATTTTTGGCCGGCCTGACATAGGGTAATTGCTCGATCTCATTATCTGAGACAGGTATATCAAATTTATCTCTAAACGACTTAATGTTATCTAGAGTCAATTTTTTGACTTGATGGGTTGTATTATCAGCCTCTCTTGAGCCAGTCCCATAGCCCTTGGTGGTCAAAGCAAGAATAACCGTAGGTGCGCCCTTGGAGTTCACTGCTTTGTGATAGGCCGCATAAACTTTATAAGGGTCATGGCCTCCTCGATTTAACTTATAAATATCCTCATCCGTTAGATCCTCTACCATCTCCAAAACATCTGGATCTTGACCAAAGAATTTCTCTCTGGTGTAAGCGCCACCCTTAGCTTTAAAATTTTGAAGCTCCCCGTCAACAACCGCATCCATTAATTCTTGCAATTTCCCCTGTTTATCTCTTGCAAAAATTTGGTCCCATTGTCTTCCCCATACAACCTTAATAACATTCCAGCCTGAACCCCTAAATTCTCTTTCAAGCTCATGAATAATCTTATTGTTTCCTCGAACAGGGCCATCAAGCCTCTGGAGATTGCAGTTAATTACAAAAATGAGATTCTCAAGCTTTTCTCGCCCCGCTAGCCCAATAGCTCCCTTAGATTCAGGCTCATCCATCTCGCCATCACCGCAAAATACCCAAACTTTACGGTTATTTCGAGGGGCAAGACCCCTAGCAGAAAGATAGCGCATGATATTTGCTTGATAAATTCCCATGATTGGACCCAAGCCCATAGAAACCGTAGGGAATTGCCAATAATCAGGCATGAGCCAGGGATGCGGGTAGGAAGAAATCCCAGGTTTATCTACCTCTCTTCTGAAATTATCCAGGTCTTCTTCGGAGAAATATCCTTCCAAATAACTTCTGGCATAAATTCCAGGCGATGAATGGCCTTGAAAATAGATCAAGTCCTCCTGACCTTCTGCTGAGCCTTGAAAAAAATAGTTAAAGCCAACATCATAAAGTGTTGCCGAGGATGAGAACGTTGCTATATGGCCACCTAGGTCATCATCAGATTTATTCGCTCTTAGCACCATTACCAAAGCATTCCACCTGATAAGCGATCTAATTTTTCGCTCCATAAACAAATCCCCAGGCATCTTTGCTTCTTCGCTCACAGGAATGGAGTTTCGAAAAGGAGTGGTAAGATTGTAATTAGGGATAGTTCCAAGCTCGGTAAGTTTTGATGCAAGCTTACCTAAAATAAACGAGGCTCGCTCATTGCCATCCTCAGAAATAATATTTTTTAAAGCGTCAAGCCACTCTTGAAGCTCTGGATCCTGAATCGAATTTTGCATAATTTGATGAGTATAAACTTATTAAAACCGCTCTATTTCTTGAGCTTTTGAATATCGCTTTGTATAAAATGTTGTTATTATAAATGCTCTTTTATATTTAACCTAAAGGTAAATCATGCGCTTTTCATATCATGCTTCAATGTGCGATCCATCTTTTTATTTAGAGCTTGGTAAGGCAGCAGAGGCTGCTGGCTTTGATGCTATTACTTTTCCAGATAGCATTTGTTACCCAAGAGAATGTGATTCTACTTATCCCTACAATGATGATGGAAGTAGAGACTTTTTAGATGGTGTGCCATTCTTAGAGCCTTTTTCAATCATTCCAGCCATTGCAGCAGTTACCGATAAATTAGAGTTTTCCACATCAGTTTATAAGCTTGCTCCAAGGCAAGCAGTTACAACTGCTAAATTTGTCACGACATTAGGCGTCATGACCAATAATCGTTTCCATTTTGGAGTGGGGGTTAGTCCATGGTATGAAGATTTTCTTGCTACTGGAGAGCGATGGGAAAAACGAGGCAAAAGAATGGATGAGCAAATAGACATATTAAAAGGGCTCATGAATGGTGAATATTTCTCTTATAAGGGAGAGTTTTATGATATTCCTGAATTAAAACTTTGTCCTGCTCCCACCAAACCAGTCCCAATTTTAATTGGAGGTCATTCAAAACCAGCGCTAAGAAGAGCTGCGCGAGTTGGTGATGGATGGATTAGTGCTGGTCTAAGCTTAGAAGAAACAAAAGGTTTGATTGATCAGATTAATGCCTTTAGAGAAGAATACGGTACTATGAATCATTCTAATTATCAATTTCAAGTAATGGGAGAAGCGGCATATTCTCCAGATGGAATTAGGCAATTAGAGGATATAGGAGCCACAGAGGTAATTGTTGCATTTAAAAATACCTATGAAGGTGGCCCTGATAATAGAACGCTAGAGGGCATGATTGCAGAAATCAACTGGTATGCAGAAGAGGTGATCAATAAAGTTAACGGGATGTAGCGCAGCCTGGTAGCGCACCTCGCTGGGGGTGAGGTGGTCGTCGGTTCGAATCCGGCCATCCCGACCAATTAAAAAATATGAAATTATCTTTAAGTCTTGCTTATAAATTACCCCTTCTGAGCATTATATATCTATGCTCATGCAGCACATTGGAACTGACGACCCTCAATCTCGGTAAATTGAGTAACAACCTATTTGTAAAGAACTCAACAATCCCTGAAGACATAAAAAATTTGCCATATGCCTCTCAATTGGTAAATTTTCAGAATGACAGCATGGTCATGATATTAAAAGAAGATAAGGATGGTCGGCTGACCTGGGTCGACAGTGGTAATAATGGTTATATAACCAAAAATGGAAAAATTATTAAAACGTTCGGGCTATCAAACAATATCGAGATAGCTTCTTCAGTAAATATCAATCAATTGCGTGATGATTTAGTGTCATCAAAAAGCGTGGTCTACAAAGATAGTTTTATTAAATTTACTCTTCCGGAAACTGATTTTCTTCCTATTAGGTTTATTTATACTCTCGAGGGAAAAGGGGAGTTAGATAGCCTTTTAAGTGGTAAAAAAATTCCGTACCTACTAATTAAAGAATCCTTTTCCACATACAACCTTCAATGGGAGGGAGAAAACTTTTACTGGGTAGATCATCTTAACGGTAACGTTATTCAGTCAAAAGTGAACTTGGCACCAAACTTACCAAAAATTAGATCTAGACAGATAAAAGGCTACCTAAGGTAGACTTGAGTATAAACATTGCATCTTAAGTGCTTGTAAAATCCAATAACATAATCTTTTGCCGCTCAAAGCCTTCAATGGGAGGGAGGAAATTAGATGCACGTTATCCAGTCAATACTAAACATACCAAGGATGAGCTCTAGACAAAAAAAAGGCTACCTTAGGTAGCCTTTTTAGATTAAAAGTTACTTCTTAAGTACTTGTAGCTGTCGAGGTACTAGTTGATGTAGAAGTACTAGTCGATGTAGAAGTAGATGTGCTGGTATCAGTTGATGTATCAGTTGATGTATCAGTTGATGTATCAGTTGATGTATCAGTTGATGTATCAGTTGATGTATCAGTTGAAGTTGATGTATCAGTTGTTGGGCTTGGGCCAGTTGTTGGGCTTGGGCTTGGGCCAGTTGTTGGGCTTGGGCTTGGGCCAGTTGTTGGGCTTGGGCCTGGTGCTGGTAAAACTATTGCATTAGAACTTCCACCGTCTCCTGCCGCTGCTACTATCGCTGCCGCTGCTACTGCCGCAGCTATTGCGCCAGCTGAAAGAGTTCCGGTAGATGCTGCTGAAGCGTTCTCTCCTCCAGCCTGACCAGATTGCTCAGCAGAAGTGTCGCCATTCTCAGCTTCAGGGGTCTCCACATTCTCTTGGGCGATTAAACCTGATGGAATTGCCGATCCTAAAATAATTGCTAGAAAATAATTTAATTTTTCCGAAATCTTAGCCATAATGTATACCTGAAAATTAAAAAAATAATAATACCATAAAAAATTCTAAATTCTAAATTCTAAATTTTTATCTAAGCATCTTACATCGAAGATACTTCTAATGCACTATCTAACACTATATTAAATAATTAAGAGCATTATATGAATATCTGAGTTTTTATACAACATATTTTTGTAATTAATTAGAATCATCATATATTCTTTCTTACTCTTAAAAACGGCTGCGGTAAAAAATATTTTTCTTGAGTTTAAAATTTAATGCCAAGTAATCTCGTTTCTTGATGCGGAGTGTATTACCCCAATCAGATCATTTCCAGGCTTAAGTTTCTGACCTCCATCTCGAGTTAATGGCTTTAATTCAAAATTAAAAAACCCACCTCTGTAGCTATTAAATATAAGATCTAACGGCACTTGAAAATAAAATCCTTTATCAAATGATCCTTCGCCAAATAACTCTGCGCTCACATTAGTTTTTGAAAAAAATGCTCCCACTCTAAAACCAGAGGATAATCTTCTAGAGAAATCTAGGGTGTAGCCTTGATCTCCAGCTAAATATCTGCCAAAGCTTAGCGTTCCTAGAATGCGACTCTTTGGATGATAGTAATTAAAATTCATGTGGCCTGTCAGGATCTCGTAATCTAAAAATTGCGCTAGGCGATCAAAATCTCGCTTTTTAACCTTGTAAGTCTCCATCCCAATAGAAAAATTCTGATCAAAGGGTTTATATAAGACCTCCAAGCCCAACCCTCCGTACATATCCTCTAAAATGCCCGCGCTCATTTTTCCATATAGATTTGAGGCAGGTGAATAAAAATAATCTAATTGCATTCTAGAGATGTAATTGGATGATTCCTGAAGATAGCTGACAATATCAGTCCTGACATGGGGCAAGCGTGAATCCGGGTTATTATTTTTTTCATCAAAAGTATTGTAAAGGCCAAAATTTAGCAAGGTATTTAAATGTAGTCTGCGAGATAGCTGCAGCTGATTATCAAGCTTTAAGTTAATCCCGCCATAGTAAAATCGGGCTGGGTCCCCTACGAAATTGACAAGACCGGGGGTGATCGAGGTAAAGCTAGCTGGAAATTTTGCTTTTGGAAGGAACTCTAGAGTCTCATATTCCTTCTGCTTACCAGGTGAGAGATGGGCTTCATCAATTAGTGCTTGCGGGTTACTGGTGGCGTGGCTAGTGAAAAGGTGAGTCGGGGTGTTAATTCGGTTGAGCTCAAGACCAGCATTAACACTAACCGTTGTTAAATCCATGATGTCAACCCCATGGATATTAGCAATAGCAACCGCATTCTGCCCTACCAATGCATGCGCTTGCAGCTGATTCCTAAATTTATCTTGGCTGACCGCGACCGTTAGATGTTTTTCTTGAATCTCTGCTGACTGCAAGAGCACGCCTTGATCATTGACATTGCGAATCAGATCTTCATAAAATCTCATTTTGGCGGAAGAACCTTTGTTCGCCGAAACGATTTTGAGCGGGGGTAGTGATTTTTGAAAAGCAGGCTTGCTAAAATTAGCACCTAGGGTAAAAGATAAATTCAAGGTATTGCCTTTTATATGATGAATTCCAATATCAAAACCTTTTGTAACGTTCCAACTCAGTCCATAATTAATATTTGACTCTTTCTTGCGTAGGTTAAAGTCCATGCCACCGGATCCTCCTCTAGCAGAGAAATCGCTCACATAGTTAAACGGATCATATTCAATTTTAAATGATACATTTTTGAGATAAGGATAAAAGAAAAACTCAGCCCCTCCGATAACACTAGCATCTCCCCTAAACCATTGGTCTGTAGCTACATTGCCACCCAAATCATAATTTTTGGAGGTACCAGGTCTGACTTTCAGGCTATCGCTAAGGAATGCAAGGGGATTTAAAAAATTATCAACACCGCTAAACTTACCCCAACCTAAGCCTAAAGTAATGCGATAAAAATCTTTTTGAAAAGATGAAATTAAATACTCTCTAGTAAAATAACCAGTCCCCGCAAAATCACTAAGACCTGCCGCAATTGCAAAATTGTTAGTAATATTCTGAGAGACCTTAAGGCTGAAACCTTTATCCAGATACCAGCCCTTTCTACCCCCCCACGATAGATCTGATGGCCGATAGTAGAAATAACTAGCCTCTAACCAATCAAAAGGACTGACAACCAGCGCGCCATATTTAAAAATCTCATTTTGAGAAAAATTTACATTGATCTCACCTGCTTTTCGAGAGAAAGCAGAGGGAAGGGTGATTAATCCAATCTCCCCAAAGATATTGTAGGTTGGGTCTCTTTTGCCATAGATGTATTCATCTAAATTTGCATAGAGACTATTGCATGCGCTAGCAAAAATTAATAGAGTAATTAAAAAAAGCTTATTAATTTTGAATACCCCATTTATATTATATGTATATGGAGGCTGAAGCCGGAATCGAACCGGCGTAAACGGCTTTGCAGGCCGCTGCATGACCACTCTGCCATCCAGCCTTATTTCTTAAATGTAGCTATTGTATACGAGAGCCCCGTTTGCATAGTAATAATAAAGGCTAAAAATAAAAAGAAATTCGCCACAAAGATCGTGAGCGCATGACCCAAAAAAAGCCCTAATAAAAATAAACACAGTGTCACAAGCTGAATCAATGTTTTAGTTTTTGCTAAAAAGGTTACCTTTGTTGCCTGGGTATTACCCTCTCTGGCATTTAAATCTCTTAACGCACTGACCCAGTATTCTCTTGCCAATATCATGCTCCCAAGAAAGGCTACATAGATACTTCCAAGGTTTAAGGACAGCGCAATCACGGTAAAGGTAATCAAGATTTTATCTGCTATTGGATCAAGCACAGCTCCTAGGACTGACGTAAGAGAGTATTTGCGTGCTAAGAAGCCATCCCAATAATCTGATGCGCTGGCTAGCAATAGTATGAATAATGCCACTCCATATTTTTGAGAGATTAAAATCAGCACAAAGATAATGGGGCCCGCAATAATACGAAAATAAGTGAGGAGTTGAATAAAATAGTTCATTGATTAGTTAACTGCTTATGAATGTCAGTGCCAAGTTTAATACTAATTCCTGGAACTATGCATATTTCATGGATGGATGCTGAGCGTATGCGTTGTAATGACTTAAAATGACTGAGCAGGCTTTGCTTTCTCTTGACGCCCAGTCCGGTAATTTTATCAAGCTCTGAGTATCTAATAGATTTATTTTGTTTCTTTCTATTACTGGTAATTGCAAATCTGTGGGATTCGTCTCGAATTTGTCGAAGCAGATTAAAGCCTGGGCTACTTTTGGGCATCTCTAGGATGCCTTGCTCGGATAAGATAGTTTCCGTTGCTCTAACTCTTTTGGCTCCCTTCACAATGCTTAGAATGATAGGTTGATGGCCCTGCTCTGCTTTGAATACTCTTAAAGCTGCATTCAATTGAGCTTTTCCTCCATCAATTAAGATAATGTCTGGTAAGGAATCTTTCCCTGAACGCTGTGCCCTCCTTTCTAGAACATTTGCAATGGAGCCAATATCATTGCCAGCATACAGGCTTGGGATGTTATAGAGTCTATAGTACTTTTTTTCAGAGCCCTTGTTTGAAAATTTTACCGCGGAAGCAACGGCGTACTTGCCAGAATGATGGCTGACGTCATACCCCTCGATTAAAAGATTGGTCTTATCTAAGCCAAGGTAGCGGGCAAGATTCTGCATTGCATGCTCATATTTATCTGATGTTCCAATTTTATTTTCTATGACTTGATTTGCATTAAATATAGCTAGGCTAGCAAGTTGCTTGAACCCTGAGGGAGTAGAGCATGAAATCCTGATGAGTTGCCCAAACTTTAGATTGATGGCTTCTTGAATTAGCTCTAAATTTTTTGGCTTCGCTGTAAAAATTATTTTTTCTGGCAGTGAGAAGCTATTTTGGTAATAAGAAAATACCAGGCTTTGAATCAGGGAATCAAGATCATCCAATAAATTTTCTTTAAAAAAATATGTTTTCGTGCCACGTATTTTTCCATCTCGCGCTGATAAAATACAAACACCTGTTTTCCCATGTTTTTCAACACACGAGAAGAAATCAATGCTGGTTGTTTTGATGGTTAAGGATTGCTCTTGTTGTAAAATATCTAAGCTTGCGATTCTTTGCTTGAGTTCTTGGGCTTTTTCAAAATTACACTCGTCGGCTAGTTTTTTCATCTGCGATAACATTAGCTTTCTAGATTTTTTACCTGTGGACGCTAGATAATTTTGGGAAGACAGAATATCAGCCTTGTAATCTGGCTCACTAATGTGTTCTACACAAGGAGCGGAACATCTTTTCATTTGATGCTCAATGCAAGGTCTAGACCTATTTCTAAAGGTGCTGGTGCTGCAATTTCGAATTTGATATATTTTTTGTAAATCCTTAATAGTTGATTTAACAGCCTGCGCACTAATAAAAGGTCCAAAATAATCTTTGGACACTGCATGTTTTGAGCGTCTCATGCTAATACTGGGGAATGTATCGTCCATGGAATAATGAATATAGGGGTAGGTCTTATCGTCTCGCAGCAGGATATTGAAACGAGGTAAATTTTCTTTAATCAGTGACTGCTCTAATAGCAACGCCTCGGCTTCAGTTTTGGTAGAAAATGTTTCAATTTTATCGGTGAGCAACTTAATCTGAGTGGTCTTACGATCTTTGGGTGATGTCCCAAAGTAAGAGGAGACTCTTTTTTTTAAGTTAATCGCCTTCCCAATATAAATAATTTTATTCTCTGAAAAGAATTTATAGATCCCTGGGGTTTGAGGTACTTGCTTGAGATCAAGCGTCATTGTTTAAGAAATTTTTGAGCCGCTGTTTTTCCAGCTGCAACTCCAAATTGATCGAATGGATTAATCTGCAACAGACAGGCTGTTACAAATACTCTGTGCTCCCAAGTTGCGAGCAAGAAGCCTAGTTCCTTAAGTGACAATGTTGGTAAAATGAATAAATTGACTGGGATATTCCCATTGGTTCGCTCTAGCAAATTAGAAGATTGCTTATGAGCCGATGATAAAAGAGAAGATTGGCCTTGAGCTTGTGCATTGCTGAGAGGGCTTTGAGCTTTAGAGCTATAAATGATATCCGCTGAATACTCAGAAGTGCCTTGATGAAGCTGCTGGAAGTAAGAATGCTGAGCCGTAGAGCCAAATCCACCAAAAATTGTTTGCCCCGTCTCCCTAAAGATAGATGCTGAGTTATAAGGCTTGCCAAGAGATTCCATCTCGAGTTGCTGGATATAATTTGTAAAAGACCTTAAACGCCAATTATAAGCAAGAACAACTCGATTTTTTTTATTGCAAAAATTATTAAACCAGATATCAGAAAAGGCTAAGGTTTTAATCAATTTTTGATATTTTGTTGCTTCTGTGGAGCCTCCAGATAGCAAACTATCTGCCAGACCTGCGCCTTGAAGGAAGCCTGTAAAATTATTTTCTACAGCGGCTGTCAGCGAGATGGGGGACCAAATAGAATATCGCCCTCCCACTGATTCTGGAAATGGAACTATTGAGGGTTCAGCAAAGCCCAAAGCTCTTGCCCCTTCAGAGTTAGCGGTGATAACTATGGAATTCTTATCGGTTCTATTTTTTCCAAGCCACTTAAGGCAGGTGAGAGTCTCATCCGTGGAGAGAGATTTTGAGGCAAAAATATATAAATTCTTTTGACCTATCAGGGGTTTTACCAATGCATTGAATTCATCTTTGTCTGGTCCAGATACAAATGCATAGTTGATAGTCGAGGCAGGGTTTAATAAGAATTCTTGGAGCAGTTTCGGGCCCTCAAAAGACCCCCCAATGCCGAATGTAATAATATTCTTGTATTTCTCTTGTTTAATTTTTTGTAGCAGAGGTCCGCATATTTTTTTAAAATCAAAATCTGGGGACGGCTTGAGCGCTCTGTATTGATGATGTAGCGCTGGTCTGCTCTCCGTTGTATTCACAATTTCGCCTGAAAATAGACGTTGAATTGAATCTTGAACAGCAAGCTCGCCAAACAATGTATCGAACAGCTCGTATTGCTCGGTAGAAAAATTACTTAAATGAGATTTATATTCTAAAAAATCTGATTTATAGGAAAAAGTAAACTTCTTCTGAGACAGAGTTTTTTGAGAGATTTTATTCAAAGCATTGAGAATGTGCTGGGCTCTTTTTTTATTCATGTATAGATTGGGCAAAGTATTTTAAAGCTTCAGACACATTTGGAGCTTTGGAGATAGGTCTGCCTATAACCAAATAAGATGCCCCATGCTGTATTGCTTCGTTGGCTGTCATCGTTCTAGACTGATCATCATTTACGGCAGTGTCTCGAATGCCTGGAGTTATTTTCAGCGTCTCTGGAGACAGAAGTTTCGAAGCTAACTCCAGCTCTAATGGAGAGCAAACTATTCCATCTACTCGAGTTTCATTGGCCAGTGTAAAGAGCTTGGTGGCCTGCTCTGCTGTGGTAGTTTGAAATAATGCTGTGGTATCTGCGTCAGTCAAACTCGTAAGAACCGAGACCCCAATCACCTTGGTTTGAATAGTTTTAGCTGCGGCAATCGCTGCAGTAATCATTTTTTCTCCTCCAGATAAATGAATGGTCAGCAATTCAATATTGCAGTCTGCAAAGCCCAGTATGGTTTCATGAACCGTATTGGGGATATCATGAAGTTTTAGATCTAGAAAAATTTTATACCCGCGCTGATCAACCAGTTTGAGAAAGTTCTTGCCCAGGGCGTTAAAAGCAACGCTTCCTATCTTCACTCTGCACAGCTCAGGATTCAACTGATCTAGCAAACCAAGAGCTTCTTCAGGCTTGTAGCTATCGATGGCAACAATTATCTTGGGATCAGCCATGGTTAGGGAGTAATTTTTCTGACGCTTTAAAGTGCATGGTCGCTGTCTCACCTAAGTACGAGACTTCCTTGGTTTTGGGGTTAATAAATTTTCTCGGCCTAATATTCTTTTTAGTGAAAACGCCAAACCCTCTAATTTCTATCCTTTCATCCAATGCTGTGCGATTAATAATTTCTTGCAATAACAGCTCAACGGCATCGCTAATGATCTCTGGGCTTAAATCTGAAAACTTTCGTTCCATTTGTAGAATAAGGTCTGATTTATTGAGTCTATGAATTGAGTTATTCATGAGTTAGTTTAAAAAGCTTTTAGCTTTTGTTGAGGCTGAGAATTTCACTTTATCACGGGATATAATTGGAAAAGTCTCCATGGTTTTTGGATTTCTTCCAACCCTAGGTTTTGTTTGGAACACCTCAAAGGTTCCAAATCCAGACAATTTAACTATTTTAGATTCACGAAGTGACTTTTTAATGGACTGAAAGACCTCATCAACCAATAGGTCGGTCGTTTCCATTTTTAAATTTAGGACTTGTTTGAGCTTTTGGCTGAGATCTTTCTTTGCAAGACTCATGATCTAATTGTTACGCTCAATGCTTTGTGCAAAAGATTGAATGCATAATCCATGGATGCATTAATCTCAGATTCTTGTAAAGATTTAACTGGGCTTTGAAACATAAAGCGTAAGGTCAGACTAATCGAGCCATCAGAAATCCCTGGGCCCTCAAAAGTATTGGCAAGAGCCAAAGTATGTAGAAATTTAATTTTTCCATTTAATAACACTCTCTCAATTTCAGCATATGAATAAGATTTATCAACTAAAATATTTAAATCGCGGCTGGATGAAGGAAATTTACTGACAGGTTTTAACTTTGGCACAGCAGGCTTGGTCGAAATGTTCTCTGGATATATCTCAAAGCCAAATGCAGGATTCTTAATTAGTTTTTGCGTTGCAGAAGGATTTATTTCTCCAAGCATTCCAA
>Ga0209600_1001553_pt1 | contig 14897 bp, 10 predicted proteins | sample COGITO_mtgs_1104_FD_185518 | JGI IMG/M metagenome (GOLD analysis project Ga0209600, IMG submission 185518) | Pelagic marine microbial communities from North Sea - COGITO_mtgs_110421 (SPAdes) (version 2) | ecosystem: Environmental > Aquatic > Marine > Epipelagic ... | reverse complement strand
GGATACACGTTTGAACTTGAGGGAGCTGCAGGAAATAAGGTTATACTTCGAAATCCGGCCATACGATCGGAGATTTATGATTCACTCATGCTAACCTCGCTTCAGATGCGTTCGAACCTGAATGCCGCGTATTATGTTTCTATTGTGAAACGGCTAGTTTGGCATCAAAGGTTTTTGGGTGGTGCGTTAATCAATGATCAGTTATTTAATAACGAGGTATATAGAATAGGCGGTCATCGGTCCATTCGGGGCTTTAATGAGGAATCCATTTTCGCGACGAATTATGCCATTGCACGGTCAGAAATCCGTTATCAATTGGATAGAGACGGTTTCTTGTTTGCGCTATTTGATCAAGGCTGGTATGAAAACACGGCTGAAAATCGAATAGGCGCACGACGCGATACGCCGTATTCCGTTGGGCTAGGTGTGTCATTAGGCACGAAAGCAGGAGTGTTTAGTTTGGCTACGGCGGTCGGTTCCGAACAAGGAAATCCGATGCTCATCCGTGCAGCTAAGTTTCATTTTGGATTTCTTAGTGTTTTTTGAATTGGGTTTGACTCGGGATGTGGTACGTTTGCTTCTTGCTCTCACACAGGAATAAATGATTGAATCACTTTCTATAATTATCGCCCTTTTGGTCGGTATCGGCGTTGGATATTGGATGTCTCAAAAAATGAGATCAGCCGAGCCAGAATCGAATACAGACGAATTGCAAAGTCAATTGAATCAACTTCAGGTAGAGCGAGAGCAACTGCAGATAGAGAAGAGTAAATTGGAGGAGCGGGTGGAGAATTCACTGACCGTATTTCGAGAGAAGTCGGAACTCATTGAGCGTCAATCTGGCCAGGTAATGGAATTGACAGGAGCCTCAGAAAGATTGCTGGCAGAGAAGAAGGCCTTGGAGGACAAGTTAGAGGCTCAAGTTGGAGAACTTGAAAAATTGGACTCAAGATTCAAAAGTGAATTCAAAGTGCTGGCTGGGGATATCTTGAAACAGAATACACGCGACTTTTCCGATTCTAATAAGAAACAAATTGACGAGGTCATCCGACCATTCAAGGAGAAGATTGACAGTTTTGAAAAACGCGTGAATGAGGTCTATAGAGTCGAGGCTGATAGCCGATCTGAGTTAATGGGGCAGGTAAAAAGTCTTATGGAACTCAATAAAAAGATTAGTGAGGACGCCACAAATCTGACCCGTGCTCTAAAAGGCGATTCGCAAAAGCAAGGTGCCTGGGGTGAATTTATTTTGGAAAGCATTTTAGAACATTCTGGGCTTGAGAAAGGAGTGGAATACGAGACCCAAACGTCTACAAGAACCGAGGATGGTTTGTTTCGACCTGATGTCATCGTGAATCTGCCAGATGAGCAGTATATAGTTATTGACTCGAAGGTAAGCCTTGTTGATTATGAGGCGTTTGTAAATGAATCTGACGAAGACGAACGGCAGAAACGATTGGCCTTGCATGTCGCGAGTATAAAGACCCATGTTAAAGGTCTCAGCGGGAAGAACTATCAATTAAAAACAAAAGGCCAGTCGCTCGATTTTGTGCTCATGTTTGTTCCAATCGAGGCTAGTTTCTCTGAGGCATTACGTTTTGATCCGTCTCTCTATAATTTCGCATGGGACAAGCGAATTGTCATCGTTAGCCCCACCACGTTGCTTGCAACATTGCGCACAGTTGCCAGTGTGTGGAAGCAGGAGAAGCAAAGTAGAAATGTGATCCAAATCGCCGAAGAGAGCGGTAAAATGTATGACAAGTTCGTGCTGTTTTTGGAAGATTTAGAAAAAATTCGCCGAGGCTTGGATCAAGGTTCTAGCGCACTTCAAGGTGCGATGAATAAGTTGCAAACCGGCAACGGTAACTTGATACGCCGTGCGGAGAAGGTCAAAGAACTGGGAGCTAAGACGAGTAAAAGTGTTCCTGACAAACTTTTAGGCGACGATTAATTCATGCATGTCTTAATCCGTTTTTCTTGGTTCTTGATTTTGACTCTTACACTAAGTGCATGCAAATCGAGTAATTCAATCTCGGGTCGAAACTTGAGTCATCTTTATAGGGTAGACTTGGAAGAGGAGATTGAGGTGGACTATGAGTTAGTGCACCTGGGCGGAGGGAAGTCGCGGTTGGCCTTCAAAATCGCAGCTGACATGCTCGCTTCAGCTCAGGGAGAGACGAATTTTTCCATTCGATATCGGCTTTATCAAACGTATTCCTCGCCTGACCCGATTGATTCAGGTTACTCGATTTTTGCCGCAAACGTTGTTTCGGGTCGTGAAATTCATGATCATCTCGATGTTGACATCCCAGCAGGTAGAAACTATATGCTTGATGTGTCAATTACTGACCTAAATGCCGTGAAGATGAACCGGCAATATATTGACGTTATTAATCCTTCTCATTTTAGCAGACAATCCTTTCAACTTCAAACCTCTCTAGGCGAACGTGTATTTACATCATATGTGACCCAAGCTGATTCTTTTGAATTGAAGCTCGGTTCTCACGTGGATAAGCCGATCTACGCTAGGTTTTACGATCGTAATTTCCCAATTGCCGCACCTCCTTTTTCAGCAACAAACAATAGGCCTTTTGAGTTTCGTCCAGATCGTGTGTTTGAATTGGAAATTGCAGGCGACGAACGCATCGGCCTACCAATAACGCGGTCAGGGTTCTATCAAGTTTCGAACGATACGCTTAAAAAAATGGGGGGTACGGTCTATTATTTTGGTCAGCACTTCCCAGCTGCAAAAACATTAAATGACCTGCTTTTGCCCTTACGGTATATCACAACAAGCCCGGAATATAAGGCGATTGTAGAGAGCGAAAATAAAAAGCAGGCCATAGATGAATACTGGTTAGGTGTAGGTGGCAGTGCTGAGCGTGCTCGAATGCTCATCAAGTCATACTACTCACGAGTAGAAGAGGCGAATACAATATTCAGTTCGTATATGGAAGGATGGAAAACAGACCGAGGAATGTGCTTCATTGTATTTGGACCTCCGTCTCATGTGTACAGGACAACAGCCCAAGAAACTTGGTTGTACGGCGAACAGGGTAAATACAATGCCTTACGTTTGGTGTTTACCCGGGTAGTGAATCCATTCACGGCAAATGACTTTAGACTAAATCGAAACGCTACGCTAAAATCACCTTGGTATCGGGCAGTTGAATTTTGGCGTCAAGGACGAGTAATAACCTATAAATGAAAGACAATAATCAATTGTTGTACGGCCTTCACCCAATAAGGGAGGCGCTGGTAGCGGGTAAGGTTTTGGATAAGCTGTTTGTCCTGAAGGATATGAAAACGGATCAGGCCAAGGAGTTGATTTCACTTGCAAAGGAAGCGGGAGTTTCTATTATTAAGTCGCCCAAGGAAAAGCTGGATAGATTGTGCAAAAACAACCATCAAGGATTTGTTGCTTTTACTTCTCCCATTGAGTTTGGTAATCTAGATGTGCTGGTGCAACAGATTTTTGAGAAAAGCGAGGCCCCGTTTTTCATCATGCTCGATAAGGTTAACGACGTGCGAAATTTTGGTTCAATTGCGCGCTCTGCGCTCTGCGCGGGTGCCCATGCCATCATTATTCCGCATAAAGGTGCCTCTTCCATCAGCGAAGACGCCATTAAAACATCTGCAGGTGCGTTGCACTATTTGCCAGTCTGTAAAGTATCGTCACTTGGAGATGCCATTAAAACACTATTCTTTAGTGGCGTTGCAACTGTCGCGTGTCACGAAAAGTCTGAAAAGAGCATTCATGAAACAGACTTCGTTAGACCGATAAATATTCTATTGGGTAACGAAGGTGAAGGCATTGAACCGCACCTTGTCCGAATGGCTAGAGAAACTGCCCTAATTCCAATGCACGGAGAGGTTTCAAGTTTAAATGTAGCGGTCGCTTCGGGCATTTGTCTATTTGAAGTTTCACGCCAACGTGCCGCAGCTGGTTTAGACTAAGGCGCCATGCCTATATGCTTGAGCTTTTTGAGCTCGCCATAGGATTGGTTTTGGAGTTTAGCTTCGACCCAAGTGATGTAATCAAAGTACTCTAAAGCAACGCGTTCATTTTCGTCACGAACCAGAAGCTGCAATTCCTTTTTCATTTCCATGAACACAGTGCTTGCTTTTTGCGCATTCCGCGAAGTTTTTATGAGCTTTTTGAAGCACTTGATGAATGTGGTCTCAAATTCATATCCCACTTCAGCGCTTTTCTTTTTCTTGGTGTAATATCGCTCGGTAGACTTTATGAGATAATCCAGTAAGTCGAAGTTCTCTAATTCATAGTGGACCACTAAGTTGAATAGCTTAGCGAAGCTGTATATATCTTGACGCAAATTGGATTCATTGTCATTAAGAACAGTGTTGATCTGTCTTAACGAATCTCGATAGCGACCAGCTCCAAAGAGGATGTTGGCGTAGATGTGACCGAACACCACCTCGTCTTCCTTTGTGATCTTCTCTCCAAACGCTTTCATTTTGGCGCTAACATCTTCCATCATATCAATGGCTCGATCAAAATCGCCTTGGCGCTCATACGCCAACATTTCAAAATAGTGAGTGGAAAGAAAGATTCGGATTTTAATGTCGATTCGATTAAATCCAGGTTGGTCTTTTAACGACCGCATTTTTTCAATCAATTCGAACAACTTGTCATAGTCGCCGGATCCAATGTAATAGTAAAAGAGGTTGCCAAGGCTACGTATGTATTGCTTTGGTATATCCTGAATTAGATTTGGATTGGTTTCAAAAATGCGAACAACTCGGCTGAAGTTTAGGAACGAGTCCTCAACTTCATTACTGGTAATGGCGCAAAGCCCCTTGACGTAATAACACGTAGCGGCAGCGCGCATGGAAAGCGCAGTGTTTTTTCCCTTGATTAATTCATGGGATTGAATTTCATTTACGATTTGGCGTTCTAGATCGTTTCGTACATAACCGCCTTGCCGAAACACATAATTGATCTTGCTATAGAGAATTTGATATTCAGCCAAGTTTCGAAGTCGCTTTATGACCAGATGCTCTTCATCAACCAGCTTGTTAAGATCTCGGTCAAACTTGCCAGATTGGAATTCCTCTTCCAAGAGTAGTTTTTCCCACTTGATCAGCTCAAAAAGGTAATAGAACCTTTCGTGGTCTGCGGCTATTTTTTTTGCCTTTCGAACGAGCTTGCCGCATTCCGAGTAAAGGGCTTTGTTGTATAAAATCTCAATACTCTGAATATTCTCTGCGAGAATGGCAGAGACGCTGTTCTCGGCATAAAACAGCCTGAGACTTTTTAATATGAGCTTGTATAAATGGTTCTTCTCAGAAGGCAAATGTTTGATGAATGTTTCCTCTTTGAATTGTTCCTTAATTGCTTCTTCATCATACTCATTTTGCTTTTCGATTGAGTCGAATAGTTTGATGTAATTCTTCTCTCCACTTTGGAGTGATGACATTAATTTGAAAAATCGTTTTTCTGACTTAGTCAAGGATTTTATCAGGCGAAAGAGCTCATGAGATGGCTTCATCTTACTGGATTTGGAAATTCAAACATAAAATTAGTACGGCTTATATACATAGACGTATGTCGTCTAATAATGGTGGTGTAGGAATTCAAAGAATTTCCGATGTTCATGGGTGCAATTCTAGACTTATTCTTGAAATCCTAAGTCTGCCTTCGTCGAATTCATTCTGAATATGGAACTTTGACGGATGCAAAAGACTTTATTGACGATCGTGTTGCTAACTGCTTTCATTACCATAAAGGCACAACACAGGGCTAATGGATATTGTTCGAAATACAAGGTGGTTACTCCTTCAAATCGTCTAGCTATCCAAGATTTTCGCAGCGACAGTGTTGATATATTACACACAGATATTGTATTGGATATGACCAACCTTAGCAATCAGGAGATAGTCGGAAATGCCAAACTTTCGATAAAATCATTGATAAATGGAATAACCTCGGTGCGATTTGACTTGGAAGGATTGACGGTTGACTCAGTTACTGGTTCACTTGTGCAGGGCTTTGCGCAAGGCGACTCAGATGTGAAAGTTGCGCTCAATGGCTCCATGTCCATGAATGACGAGACTGATATTGAGATTCATTATAGCGGTACACCTATGCAAGACGCTTCGGGCTGGGGTGGTTTTTATTTTTCTGGGAATTTCGCATGGAATCTAGGGGTCGGTTTCGCCGATGATCCCCACAGTTATGGCCGGATTTGGTTTCCTTGTTTCGACAATTTTATCGAAAGATCAAGTTTTGACTTTCATGTGCGAGTGAATAACGATCGAGTTGCATCATGCAATGGGTTGTTGGATAATATCGAATCACATAATGATTCAACAAAGACATATCATTGGGAGTTGGCTCAGTCGATTCCCTCATACTTGGCTTGCGTGACGGTTGGTCCTTATGTAATGGTGAATTCGAGCATCGCAGCGAGTGCAGGAGCATTGCCTTCTCAGATTTTTGGTCGGGCCCAGGATTCGGCCAACATCGTAGCGTCGTTCACGCATCTGGATGAAGCAGTGTTGAAATTCGAAGATGCTTACGGGCCGTATCGATTTGATAAAGTTGGATACAGCTTGGTTCCCTTCAATTCGGGGGCCATGGAACACGCTACCAACATTACCTACCCGATTTATGCCGCAAACGGCGGTCTAAGCCAAGAGGATTTGATGGCGCACGAGCTGGCTCATATGTGGTGGGGCGACAACATTACATGTCAAACCGATGGAGATATGTGGATCAATGAAGGCTGGGCGTCGTTTTCTGAGTATCTGTTTCAGGAGGCAGTCTACGGGCGTGAATCCTATGAAAAATCGATGCAAAAGGATTTGAAGTTTATGCTTCAGTATGGACACCATTACGAAGAAAGCTATCGGGCTGTATCAGGTCAGCCTCATGAGTATGTTTATGGCGATCATGTTTATAAAAAGGGAGCGCTCGTTGCACATAACCTTCGAGGGTATTTGGGCGATCATAAGTTTTTTGATGCTGTTTCTTCCCTCATGGAAGATTTTAAATACACTTCTGTTAGCAGCGATACGCTAGAAAAACATTTATCAATTTACAGCGAGACAGATCTTGTTCCCTTTTTCCGCGATTGGGTTTTTTCTGGTGGATATAACGTCGTTGTGCTCGATTCCTTTCTCTATTCAGAACAAGCTGGTGAATATGATGTCTCACTCTTTTTACAGCAAAAGCTAAAGGGGCGTTCAGAATTCCATGATGGAGTTCCTGTTTTCTATACAGTCTTTGATGAATCCTGGCAGAGTGAGTCCGGCAAAACATTCATGTCGGGAAGCACAGAGTTGAGGGTAGTTACTTCTACAATTAAACCTCATTACATTCAATTGTACACCCATTACGAACAAGCTCAAGCGAGGACAAGAGATGAACTCGTGATCACGAATGCAGGGAACTTAAATTTGGATAATATGTATTGGGATGTTGAAGTCGAGTCCGTTTCCGACTCAGCTATGGTTGTGTTTGATCACATTTGGTCCACCCCAGATGCAATCAAAGATTTCGATCACAAGCCATATACCTTGTCCTCTTATCATTATTGGAAAGTATCGGGGCTTGACCTGGATAATGTTGAATTGTCAGGGCAATTCTTTTATGACGGTAGGTCTGGTGGAAACACAGGATATTTAGATATGGACCTGGTCACTGTTCAAGAGGATAGCTTAGTCTTACTGCATCGGATCGATGCATACGACGATTGGGAGGAATACGATGCTTATGAGAAGAATATTCTGGGTAGCTCAGATAATGGATTTGGGTTGATTACAATGGTGGTGATTAAGCCCGGAGAATATACGCTGGCTAACCTAGATCACGCAGCATTGTCTATCGAGCAACCAATCACCGCATTGGAAATTGAAGTTTATCCAAATCCGTCTAATGGTGAAATCAATATTCTAATCGGGGAATATGATTCTGGCTTGGAGGCCTTTGTAACGCTCTATGATGTTAATGGTAAAGTAGTTCTGAAGGAAAGCATCCTCGATCGACACCATAGGATCAATACCAGCTCAATTCCAGCCGCTATGTATACTTATCAGATCGAAATCGGAGGTGCGAAAAGCTCTGGTAAAGTGGTGATTCAGAACTAAGCTTACAGCTTCAAACCAAACGTCAACGTAATTCGATGATCTGTTTTGGCTAATTCTATTGGGTCCACCATGGCTGGATCATATATGGTATAACGTTCGCCGCTGACTCGGTATTGATATGAAGCGTCTACGAAAAATTGATCTACTCTATATCCTGCGCCAAGGCTATATATCTGGAACGCCCCGTTTGAATTTACTTGATCTGAATACGGGTTGCTATATGCGGCATATCCAATTCGTGCAGCAATTGAGGAGGTGACTCGATATTCAAGACCTGCCCTAAGATTAATAGTCGGTACAAGCAGTGTTTCGGTTGCGCTATTCTCTTCTGTAAATGGGTCTGAATCTGTTCTGCCACGCATGTTTGTCATGCGCATGTCGACGTAGTCCGCTTCAACTGAAATGAGCCCATATTTCTTAAATGTATACGCCAGACCAAGTGTAGATTGGAATGGAGAGGTGATTCTAAATCGGTAGTCGCGAATAACCACCGGGGAAAGAACTTCATATGCCACTTCATCCTCAACTGTGATGTTGTAGGATTCGAAGCTATACTCCATGTTTTGAAGCTCGGGAGATTTAAGCGAGAGTCCAAGTCTAAGAGCGTCAACAGGTCTGTAAATTGCGCCAAGAGAAAAGCTGTAACCGCGCCCATCTATCTCTTCTTGAAAGGTCTGCGAAAACTCATCCAAGTTTATCGTGGTGTCGCTTTGGTCAAATGATTCAGTATAGACCGTTGTTTTGTCGTAGTTGATGTTTGATGTATACACAGCTACCCCAATGTAAAGCCGATCATCATAATTGCCTCCAAAGGTGAAATAGGTTTCTCTTTTGGCACCCTCAATATCAACATTATAAACATGGTCCACTGGGCTAAGTCCTGATGTGTTGTAGTATTGATTCGTGTATCCTGGCTTGACATCTATCAGGAAGTTTTCCCATAATAAATAAAGATCAAAAGGATATTCAGATTCAAGGTCATACCAATCAACGCCTTCTTCATTTATCTCATTTGTATAATCATCAAGGATAGAGGCGTTTACACCATTAGCCTCAACGGTGTAGTTTTCATTATAAACCGCCACGCGGTTCATTCCAAAAGATATTGCAGTGTTTCTCCATTTTCCTGCTTGCCTCAAATCTTGGACGCCAGTAATGGAAAAGGATCCGATATTTAGCTTTCCTTGGCCAGTTTCAGATGTGTTGCCATAGTAATTAGACCTGATAAATTCCTCCGAATATGTTCCAGTTAGAGAGAATTCATTGCTCCTATAAACACCAACCCCAGCTGGGTTTTTCCAAGTTCCGGAGGCGTCACCACCTAAGGCAGTAAAAGCACCTCCTAAGGCAGTGTAACGGGCGGTTCCGTTTACATCGCCTCTTGAAAAAAGCAGGCCGTCAGATTCGTTTTGTGAATAGACTGATGACACAAGAAGAATCAGGCCGGATATGATTAATGTTCGCTTCATCTTCGACCTCCACTCGCTCTACTTGTGCTGCCTGATGATCTAGTTGAAGGCGCACGCATGCTTCCCCCACTTGAACCTGAACTGCTCGGTCGGCTTCCGCCACTATTATAGCTTCCTGATCGAGAACCACTTGAGCGCTGTGGGCTTGAAGATCTTGTAGTCGATGACTGTGATGACCTTGAACTCGAAGAGGTAGAAGTCCTCGCCCTTGGGTTCGAAGAACTGCTGCTTTTGGACCGGTAGTTCGACCCTGAAGTAGAGTTATTCGTTCTAGTTCGAGTCGATTGACTTGGACGCGTGTTTTGGGTAGACGTAGTCCTTGAATTCGTGCGGGCGTTGTTACCGTTCGAAGGGCCCTGATAGTTGGAACTACCTCTTCGCTCAGCACTTGAATTGTTGCCATTAGACGCACGGCTCGATGGCTGATATGAGTTGCCATTGCTTCGTCCTTGAGTCGCATTCGAGGATTGCGAGTTAACCGCTCCCTTTCGTGATGTCTGGTTTTGAGGTGTTTGCCCTCCGCTTCGAACACGCTGAGTACTTGCGTTTGAACTCTTGACTCCTGAATTATACTTCACCTGAGCATGTGCACGATCGGTTTTGCCATATTTTGTGGCAGCACTCTGCGCATTTGCATTTTGACGATCCTTGACGCTGGCATTGTTTGATTGGTAAATCGATTGAGCAGATGCAAGTCGATCTTCAGAAGACTGTGCAGATGATCCGATTTTATCATTTGATGCAGTGTATTCTGAAGCGCGCGGCGCTCCAACAGTTGATACGCTTTGCAATCTGTCGCTTGCAACCACATCTCGTCGGCCACCTGTATTTGCGTTGTCAGAAAAGCCGTTTGATCCCGCGACTGGTCTTCGGCCATTGTAGGATGGTCTGCGGTTATTTCCATTGTTTGAATAGGCGCCATCATAGAAGCCATCTCCGTATCCATTCCAATATCCGTTGTTATAGCCACCATAGCCCCCGGCGTAACCGCCGTATCCGCCATAGTAAGGTCCATATGGGCCATAGCAGTTTCCAAAGTTGCTTCGTGGATATCCATAGCTCCAGTAATCCCAGTACGCATCGCCTCGATAACGATACCAAAGCGGTTGAGTATACCAAGGTCGTCCATATCCAGCGCCCCAATTGTAGCCAACATTCCAGCCACTGTATGAACTATAACCAACATTCCATCCGCCTGGGAATGAATTCCAAGAAGACCACCCGTAATTCCAGTTCGGATTTACAAAGTAGGGGTCATAGTATCCATAGCCACCATTGAAGTTGGTTTCGTCAAATCTTCGAATTCGAGATGCGTAATCCTCTTCGTAATAATCACCCTCTGAGTATGTAGTGTTGCCGTAAAAGTTGTTTACTGTCGCTCCCTGAGAATTTTGATCAGCTTCAGTATTGGTGGCTTGCGATTCAGCATAAGCGCCTTCGGCACGTTGGTTTTGGCCAGTTGCTTCTTCTTTTCCAACACTATAATAATTGCTAGAATAGGAATCATTGGATTTGTAATCTTCACCGCTTACTTCTTTCACTTGATTGAAGTCCTTGTCTGCGTCTGCAAAACGATCAGATGAAGAATAGTAAATATCGTCCGTTTCGCTAACGGCCATCCTTTGATTCGAACATGATGCAAGAATTAAACTTGCGAGAAGAGCGGTGGATAAAATGATTTTGAAATTCATGACTACTTATTTTGAGAAGTAAATACGAATACCGTACCAAAGTTTGTTAACTGGTTTTTTTGATTTTTCGAATCCAAGCCTATTTGTATAATAGAAGCGAATGAAAAGGTAAGAATTACTTACTTGCGTAAAAATCTATAACATGAATCGCCTACTTCTACTTATTCCTCTAACTGTCTTCAGTATTTCAGTCATTGCTCAAACAACCGTAAAACGCACACCATTTTACGAGGTTTTTTCAAGCTCGACATGCCCTCCTTGTAAACCTGCAAACGATCACTTGTCTCCAATATTTGAAGAATATCGTGAGAATATTGCCGTTGTGAAATATCAAATGAGCTGGCCTGGTTCAGGAGATCCATATTACACCCCTGAAGGAAACGGAAGACGTGGGATTTATTCAGTGACTGGAGTTCCATACTTTGTCCAGAATGGCGAGAATGTTTCATACGCATCGTTTGATGGCGATGATATAGACGATGATTTGGAAGACGATGCACGGGTGAAAATTGAGCTAAGATATATGCTCGACCCAAGCACCCAATCAGTGTCTATTAAAGCACACATTGAGGCGCTGGATAGCCTGCATGCGGGAGCGCAGCGAATTGGAATCATAATAACAGAAAGAATTAATCACAACAATGTGAAGACGAATGGTGAAACTGAGTTTCACAACGTTTTTAAGAAAATGCTCCCTGCTTCGGCTGGTGATTTTATAATAGGCAAAGTTGTGCCAGGACAAACATTCGAGTATGATACAACCTATGTTTTTCAAGGAGATTATAGATTACCTAATAATGCGAACGATCCGATAAATACGGCGATTGAACACAGCGTTGAGGACTTTGATAGCCTTCATGTAATTGTCTTTATGCAGAGCGCCGCTGCAGATAAAGAAGTTTATCAAGCTGGTATTGGTGAGGCCTATACTTCGGTTGAGGATTTTGAGCGTGAATGGGGTTCTTGGCCAACTGCAGTTGAAGAGACGAAAAAGCCTTCTGGAATTCATATTTATCCAAACCCTTCAAATGATCGGATTAATATTGCTTCATTGAATGGAAAAGAGATTGCTCAGGTGAAAATATTCAACCCAGCTGGGCAAATGGTTAAGTCAACAACTGGCGGCTTAGGAGTGAATTCCTCCATATCTGTTCAAAACCTACCTACGGGAATGTATATCGTTTCTGTAAATACAGGCGATGCTGTTCATACAAAATCCATTGTGGTTCAATAGAGATTAGCCAAGGTAGTCTGGGGTATATATAAGGCATCAGCCTTTAATAGATTTCTACTTTTGCCGACTCTAAAGAATATCTATGGCAAAACTTACAAAACGGGAAGAGAACTACTCTCAGTGGTATAACGAGCTAGTTGTTAAAGCGGATTTAGCTGAAAACAGCGATGTGCGTGGCTGTATGGTTATCAAGCCCTATGGTTATGCGATTTGGGAGAAAATGCAAGCTGCCCTTGACAAAATGTTTAAGGACACTGGCCATTCAAACGCCTACTTTCCGCTGTTTGTGCCAAAATCACTATTCGAAGCCGAGGAGCAGAATGCAGAAGGCTTTGCTAAAGAATGCGCAGTTGTCACGCACTACAGATTAAAAAATGACCCAAAGAAGAAGGGTAAATTGATCGTAGATCCTGATGCAAAACTTGAAGAGGAGTTAATCGTTCGCCCAACGAGCGAGGCCATCATTTGGAAGACATATAAAAACTGGATTCAGTCTTATAGGGATTTGCCTATTCTCATTAATCAATGGGCAAATGTAGTGCGATGGGAAATGCGGACCCGGTTGTTTCTTCGAACCGCGGAGTTCCTTTGGCAGGAAGGGCATACTGCACATGCGACTAAGGTCGAAGCGATTGAGGAAACAGAACGCATGATTAATGTATACTCTGAATTCGCAGAAAAATTCATGGCATTGCCAGTTCTAAAGGGTTTAAAGACGCCTGCGGAGCGGTTTGCTGGCGCAATCGAAACCTATTGTATTGAGGCGCTGATGCAAGATGGGAAGGCTTTGCAAGCTGGAACGAGTCATTTTCTAGGTCAGAATTTCGCCAAGGCCTTCGACGTCAAATTTGCAAATAAGGAAGGTTCTCAAGACTATGTTTGGGCTACGAGTTGGGGGGTGTCTACACGATTAATCGGAGCTTTGATTATGGCTCATTCGGATGATTTTGGACTTGTTTTACCTCCTCAGCTTGCACCGATTCATGTGGTGATCGTCCCAATTTATAAGGGAGAGGAACAGCTTGCGCAGATTTCAGAGATTGCTTTGAATATTAAGTCTTCACTAGAGAAGCAAGGGCTGACGGTTAAGTTTGATAATCGGGACACGCATAAGCCGGGCTTTAAGTTTGCCGAGTACGAAATGAAAGGGGTTCCAGTGAGAATTGCAATTGGTCCCAAGGACCTTGAAAATGGCTCGGTTGAAATTGCTAGGCGTGATACGCTGTCCAAAGAAACGAAACCTATGAATGAGGTAGTCGATTACATAACAGAGCTTATGGTTGAGATTCAAGAGAGTATATTCTCAAAGGCGAAAAAATTTCAAGAATCAAATACACATGAAGTTGACAATTTCGAGGATTTTAAATCGAAGTTGAATGAAACCGGTGGATTTATAAGTGCGCATTGGGATGGAAGCCCGGAAACAGAGGAATTGATTAAGAAGGAAACAAAAGCTACAATCCGCTGCATTCCATTAAATAATCCGCGAGAAGAGGGCGTTTGTGTCCGATCGGGGAAACCGTCGAGTCAGCGCGTAATTTTCGCAAAATCATATTAAATGGGAGTGGATATGGATAGTTTAAAGCAGTCAATCATTGACAAAGCTTGTTTAAAGCAAGATGTATATTCTGTAACTAAGAGTGCCTTCGAAGATTTAAAGGTGCAGTTGGGAGATGTGACCAATGAGATCCATGATTTTATTTCTCCGACCGACACTCGAGTCGCTGTAGAGCTAAAAACTACGGGGGCCTATGAAGCACGAATGACATTGGCTGGGGACACAATTCTGTTTCACATGCATACCAATGTCTTCTCGTTTCCAGAATCACATATGATCTATAAAAGCCCCTATGTAATGAAGGATCCCAAAAACGCATACTGTGGCATAATCAATATTTATAATTTCTTGACAGACTCCTATAGATTTAACCGATTGAACGATAGTGGATATTTGGTTGGAAGATTGTTTGTAAATCGGGATCGACATTTTTACGTTGAAGGTCAAAATCAATTGGGATTTTTATTTCGTGATTTTTCAAATTCAGAATTAGATTCTTCCGCAATTCGCCGGGTAGTTGAGGCGGCATTGAAACATATTATCGATTTTGATTTGTACACTCCGCCTTACAATGCGGTCAAAGAAGTAACGCTAAATGACATGCAAGCATTAAGTCAAGATCTTCGAATTAAAACGGGTAAAAGGCTTGGATTTAAATTCGCGTCAAGAGAGGATCAGGTTTCATTTTAAAAAATATTCACGAGGGCTTGTTTGGATTAGAGATATAATTACATTTGCATTCCTTTTTTAAAGGCTAAGGCCCGTTCGTCTAGGGGTTAGGACGCCAGATTTTCATTCTGGTAACAGGGGTTCGATTCCCCTACGGGCTACAATAA
>Ga0209600_1001533_pt1 | contig 15039 bp, 25 predicted proteins | sample COGITO_mtgs_1104_FD_185518 | JGI IMG/M metagenome (GOLD analysis project Ga0209600, IMG submission 185518) | Pelagic marine microbial communities from North Sea - COGITO_mtgs_110421 (SPAdes) (version 2) | ecosystem: Environmental > Aquatic > Marine > Epipelagic ... | reverse complement strand
CGAGATAGATTTGTTTGCTTTTGTTGCTGTAACACACCGCAACGTAGTTTTTTCCTTGCCCTTAGAACAATCTCAACTAACCATCGTAGACGAGCATATGAAAAACAACGATGCCGTCAGCAATCTCGAAGACATATTAAAAAGTTTGCAATAAATTACAATCTCCCTTAAACTACGCTAATACACTATAGGGAGAGAGTATGACACTTAACGAATTATTTGACTTATACACCAAAGATTTAAACAGGCGTGGTGCTAAAACTGTTAAACGCATTAAACAGTTTTATGACAACGACATCAGATTAGCCCTTGGCGATAGAGAAATAGACAGCATCATAAGAGGTGACGTGGCAACACTACACTTCGATGTGTCTGGAAGATCCCCCTATACTTCCAACAAGTGTCTCTCTATCCTCAAGGCTATGTTTAATTTGGCTATGACTTTTAGCTATACCGAAAAGAACCCGGCAATGAACATAGGCAAGAACCGAGAGATGAAACGCAAACGCTACCTGACCAACGATGAGTTGGTTGAGGTCACCGAGCAGCTTAACCTCTTGAGCAAGAACAAACGCCACAAGCAGGGTTGCGATTTTATATGGATGCTTATCTATACAGGGGCGCGAGTGGGGGAGATTAAAAACGCCAGGTGGTCAGACATCAAAGGCAACGCCTTAATCATTAAAGACCACAAGACCGATAACCTAGGCGATGATCGAATCATTTTTATTACTCCCGGGGTGCAAAAGATTTTAGATCGTTGCGACAAGTCAAGCGAATATATCTTTAGCATTGGTTCACCCAGATACACATGGGATTTAATTAGAGAGCGCGTGGGGTGCGAGGATGCGAGGTTGCATGATATACGACACTCTTATGCATCGTGGTCGCTTGAGAAGATTAACCTCTCAGAGGTTGGTAACTTATTGGGCCATTCAGATGTTGCTACCACTCAAAGGTATGCACACATCCATAAAGAGAAGGCGATAGGCAATGCCAATGTTGTGAGCCAACACATTAACAGCATCGTAGCTAATAGATAGTTATAAGCTCTTAATATCTATACAAACATTATCCTTACTGGTGGTGTGAATACCTAGCTTTAATAGGTACTCAGCCACGCAGTGAGGATCTTTGTTTTCTGTACGACAAAATTTTATAAACTCCGATACCAAAAAACTGTCCATGTAGACAGGTTTTCTGCCATTCCTTTCATCAAGGATTGGATCGTCAAAGTCTGATAAATTCATATACATACCTCGTTACAAGTTTTCGTAATACTCTACCAATTTATTTAAGTACCACCTGGCTTTTTCTAAGTCTTGGATATTTGCATCCTTGTACTTATGCCTGTGTATGTACTTAATTATTGAGCCTTCTAGATAAGACGGAAATTGATCGCCTAATTGCTGCTTGATGTAATCAATACACTCCAAGCCACCCTCGTTATAGTGAGGTGGGTGATCCACCATATCCTTACTTGCATTGTCCCATTGTGTTGGGGTTACATTATCTATACTCATATTTCATCTCCTAAATAATTAATACTTGATTATCATAGTGGACACGCGTATATTAGTCTATAGTTAAATCACATCAGGGAGAAAAATGCATACTGAGAGAAAATTTATTGACACGAAAGAACTAGCTAAGAGGTGGGGCAGAAGCTCCAGGACTCTGGAAAATTGGCGCGGCAAACAAGTTGGGCCTACATACTACAAGATTGAAGGAAAGATCCTTTATGACATAGAAGATGTAGAAAATTTTGAAACTGGTTCTAGGGTGTTATACAGTGGCTCACGCGATATTTAGTCCTTCATCATCTGACCGATGGTTTAATTGCCCGGCAAGTGCGTATCTGAATTATTCAGCAGAATATACAGTTAATATTGCAGCAGCTACGGGTACTTTAATCCATGAGATGTGCGAGATGCTTTTAAAAGGCAGGCTCAACAACATGACTTTGGAAGAGTATTGGCTCGGAAAAGTTGTTGACATCGAAGATTTCCAAATAGAAGTAACCGAGGACATGATTAAGTGTGCTGAGACTTACGTTGAATACATCTATAAAAGAAAAGAAGAGCTGAACGCTACCATGGTTATTGAAGAGAAAGTCTATATGGACGAGATCTCTGATAAATGCTTTGGTACTGCTGACTGTATTCTTATAGCAGAAGATCGTATCTGCGTTATAGATTTAAAGTCTGGTAAATGGCCCGTAGAAGCTGTCAAGAATAAACAGCTTATGATTTATGGCACTGGTGCTTTTATTCGCTATGGCAATGAGAACCCAGACATCACCATGGAGCTGACCATAGTCCAGCCAAGAATTAAAAACCCTATTAGAACATTTGAAATTACTACGCCCAATCTATTGAGTTGGGCTACCACCAATTTGAAACGAGCAACTGATGCTTGTGACGAAGAAAACCCACAACGAGTCGCGGGAGACCATTGCAGATTTTGTGCTGCAAAGACAGATTGTGATAAATATAAAAATACTTTTGGAGAGGTAAAATGACCGAAGTAAAAAATGAAGAGCTAACTTTTAGCTTTGACGATAATGGCAAAGAACACAAGGTTGAGGATCTGTCTGATGAGACCAGATTGCTATACAACAAGACTGTTCTATGCAACCAAGAAATAAACAGATTGCAACAAGACCTAGCTAGGTTGCAGTTTGAGATAGAAATCAAACAACTAGCAGCAGCTAAATACAGTGGCGAATTAAAAGACGCTGTTGAGGGTGATGAGCCTAAAGTTGAGGTGACAAAATGAGCATATTAGATAAAGTATTATCGAAAGCTAAAATGAAACCACCGATCATTTGCCTATATGGTAAAGGCGGTATTGGTAAAACAACCTTTGCATCAACAATGAACAATCCAATCATTGTCCAGTGCGAAGATGGTATCGGCAAGATTGAGTGTCCACACACTGATGTTGCTAAGACTTATCTTGAATTTGAATCATATCTTTTAGCACTGCTAAATGACGAGCATGACTTTAAAACTGTGGTCGTGGACAGCTTAGACTGGTTAGAAAGATTGATTAATGATCATGTGTGCAAAGAGAATGGCTGGTCTGATATCCAAAGCCCTTCATTCGGAAAAGGTTACGGAGCTTCACTTGTAGTCTTCAAGGATTACTTAGACATCCTAACCAGGCTGCGTAATGAAAAAGGCATGACCATTTTGCAAATTGCTCACAATGAAGTTAAGCGTTATGAAGATCCATCTAACGATCCTCACGATAAGCATCAAATTAAATTGTACAGAAAAAGTGCTGACTTAGTGGTTGAACACGCTGACTGTGTGTTCTTTGCTAATTACAAAACTGGTTCTGTGCAAAAGAAAAATGCTAAAGGCGGCATGACCACTCAGGTCTTGCAAGGCGATAGAAAAATTTACACTCAGGAAGCTCCTGGCTACCATGCCAAGAACAGATATGGCTTACCTAGTGAAATGGATTTTGATTGGCCCACGATTCGTGAGGAAATGATAAAATGAGTCGGCTGGGAGAGGTTGAGGAAGGCAAGATTATACTTGGAGAGATCAGAGAAAAGCTCAATGCTTACATCAATAAGATTAATCCAGATGATAACTCTTTGCCCCTTGACGGATTACACAGATTCATAATTTTGGAAACGGATTGTGAGGACATAGTTGAATACTTATCTGACTATAGTTCTTATGATCCAGGTTAATTTAATAAACGGAGATAAAAAATGACAGACTTAACACAATATAACAATGGCAACGCTTATGATGCCAATGAAACAGAAACTGGGGGCAGTAGCCTAGAACCCGGTAGATACACCATGCACTTTGCAGGGGATGAAATTATTAATGGTAAAAACAATTGGGTAGCACTCAAGATGTATTTTGAAATCGATGGTACTACCATTGTGATGAATACAACTTTTACTTTAGGATCAGACAACCCTAAAGCTGTAGAAATTGGTGATATATCACTTAAACTGCTGCTCAAAGCCATGGGCGTTGCTTCTATGAAGAACACTGAAGAGCTGTTAGGTAAAGCAGTATCAGGACAGCTTGTTAGAGATCCTGACAACGAGCGTTACATGAAGATAGACCAGAACTATGGCAAGAATTGGCAACCAGTAGAGGCAGCCAAAGCACCAACCCCAGCACCTGCAGCTAAACCTGTAGAGGAAAATAAAGAAGACGATCTCGGTGACAAGATCCCTTTTTAACCCATTAGTATCGAAACCATCGCTGTGCGCTTATTGTGGCGCACCAGCGAAAGGTTTTATCTATGGGAGTAACGACAAATGGTTTGGAGCGTGTAGCATGGAACACTCAAATAAAGTGCGCGGGGGTGAGAGACTCAAGAATATTGCACAGATGAGTGACGAAGGTTTAGACTATGCAATCAAACAAACAAAAGACACCTATTTAGGAATAGCAAAAGACACAGGTTCTTATGTTATGCACGAATGGGGCAGAGAAAACAGAGAGTTGCTTTTTGGAAAAGTAATAAGGGAATACCTGAATTGGGCCAATGAACAAGCCGAGACAGGAAAATTAGAGAGAACAATTAGAGATGGATCTGACTAAATATTATGGAGAGAAGGGTTTAGTATTAGACAAGAATTTTACTTTTGCCGTACAAGGCAATAGCACCGATGATTTAATGCGCGAGATGAATAACCAAGGGTTGTTTGTCAATCATCTAGATACTACAGGCGCAGTAGTGCGAGTAGCAGTCAAAGCAGCACCAAGCGTTAGGCCAGACAAGGGCATGGAAAAAAGCGGTTGGTATGTTGTCAATGAGCTATCTGGTAATTACTTTGCCACCTATGGTAACTGGCGTACCGGGGAGCAACACAAGTGGTCTAGCATTAACACCAATGAACTAAAACCTATAGACCGCCAGGCGTTACAAAAACAGATGGAAGAAGCTGTTAAGAGGGCCAATGAAGCGAAGCAAGTTAGGCACAACGAAGTAGCTGCAGAAGTTCAAGAAAGGTATAAGAAATGTCAGCCAGTGATATCGCATGAATATCTAAAAAGTAAAAATGTAAAAAGTTATGGTTTGAAACAACTCAACGAGAGTTTGATTGTTCCTGTCTACTCACCTGCTTCTGGTGAGTTGCGTAGTTTACAGTACATCGACAAGAAGGGGCAGAAAAGATTTGTTTCTGCAAGTGAAATCAAAGGAAATATTTTTTTAATTGGTTGTGATTTCACGACATTAGCTACCCAAGAATCTTTGGTTGTGGTAGAGGGTTACTCCACCGCAGCGACAGTTTTTGAATCTACGAATATACCAACAGTTTGCGTATTTTCAGCGAACTTTACTCTGGAGGCTGTAAGCAATTTACGCAAGGTTTCTCAGGCTCGTTTATACATAGCCCTAGACAACGATGAGAATGGCGTGGGCGAGAGGAAAGCTAAAGAGGTAGCATCTGCTATTCCTAATTGTTTTGTGCGCATACCGAGTGCGAGAGGTGACTATAACGATATGGCCCAAGAACATGGGTTAGACCGGGTTAAATACGAAATACTTAATCTGGGTTTAGGCATCACGCAGCACACTATTCGTGCCATGGTAAAAGAACCGCCACCGAAAGAATGGTTGGTGGAAAATCTATTAGAGAAATCAAAACCTGCACTACTGGCATCCATTGGGGGCGTGGGTAAATCTATGATGGCGTTAGATCTTGCAATCAAGATTAGCCAGGGGCAAGGCAATTGGTTTGATCATGCAATTACCAAAGGTGGTAACGCTGTGATTATCAGCGCAGAGGATGATTTAGTAGAGATACACAGACGAATCGGTGCGTTAGATCCACAGAACAAACGCTTTGATGCACCCTACGATGTCTACACTTACACGATACCAGATCAACCTAAACCATTGACTCTGATTAATGATACCTCTGCTGGTATGGGCCTAACTGAACAAGCGCAGGAGCTGTTAGCAGAACTAGAAACCATACCAAACTTAGAGTTGGTGGTGATTGACCCCATACAAGCTGTGTGTGGCTCTGCAAAGATCAGCAGCGATAACGAAGCCGGGCAGATGTATGGTCAGTTAGCTGCTTCGATATCCAGTAAGTTTAAGACCACTTGTTTAAGTATTCACCACATGAGCAAAGGCGCACTACAAGCAGACGAAGATCCTATGAGTGTTAGATCAAAAATACGGGGCGCAAGTAGCCTTGTAGACTCGCACAGGTGTGTACTAGCTCTGTGGTTAGGCGAGGAAGAAGAAGCCGAGCGCATCTGTCTGGATAACAAGGTTGAGTTCGACAGATTAAGAGTAGTCAAGGGCGCGGTGGTGAAATCAAACAGCAGTGAGGTTGATACTAAGACCAAAACATTGTTTAGAAGGAACGCGGTGTTAGAGCCGTATAAAGAAACGTATAACTTTGGAGATTTTTAATGAGTATAGAAATATTACAAGGCGATTGCATAGAGTCGTTAAAAAATCTAGAAGAATGCAGCATCAACACCTGTATCACCAGTCCGCCTTATTGGGGTCTTAGAAATTACAACGATGAAGCTAAACAGTTAGGCATGGAAGATACACCAGAAGAATTTACAGAAAATCTTGTTAAGGTATTTAGAGAAATAAAAAGAGTCTTGCGTGATGATGGAACAGCTTGGCTTAATCTTGGTGATAGCTATGGTAAAAACAAACAATTAACAGGCATACCTTGGCGAGTGGCTTTTGCATTACAACAAGATGGTTGGTACTTACGCCAGGATATTATTTGGCATAAACCAAATCCAATGCCAGAGAGTGTAAGGAATAGATGTACTAAAGCGCATGAGTATATTTTTTTATTAAGTAAGAAAGCTAAATACTATTATGACCATGAGGCTATTAAAGAAGATGCTAAGTATCCACAAGGGCCTAACAGTTCCCATGCTATAAGAAAGGGGGTAGGCGATTCAAAGATGCAAACGCGAGGCGGTTTACATAAAATTGGTGCTATTGCTAAAAGAAATAAAAGATCTGTATGGACTATTACCACCAAGCCATTCAAAGGCGCACACTTTGCCACCTTCCCTAAAGACTTAATAGAACCATGCGTGTTAGCTGGTTGTCCTGAAGGCGGTACAGTTTTAGATCCCTTTGGTGGCTCTGGAACAACAGGCATTGTTGCAGCACAACACAATAGAAATGCAGTTCTATTGGAGCTGAACCAAGAATACATAGACTTAGCCAAAGCAAGAATCAACAAGGAGGTAACACCATGAGCGGCAAAGGCGATAAACCCCGGGACTTAATATACACCCAACAATACCGAGATAACTTCGACAAGATCTTTGGTAAAAAGAAACCAACAAACAAGGAGAAAAAAGATGTTAATAAAAATCCAAGTAAGTGAGCAAGAAGTGCAACTCATTATTGATGCACTGGCAGAGCATGGTAAACCTTTAGTCAATAAGCCCAAACAAAACTCTGAGGAGAAGAAAAAACTGCAATCCATTGAGACGATTATTCATCAATTGTGGCTCGGTAATCACAAATGATTAATCCATACAAAATACCAGAGCCAGCGTTAATTAGTTTTAGTGGTGGCAGAACTTCAGGCTTTATGCTGTGGAATATTCTCCAGGCTTACAACGGCAAACTACCAGAGGATATTTGGGTTGTGTTTGCTAACACAGGCAAAGAAGCACCAGAAACATTAGATTTTATTAAAGATGTCTCTGACAAGTGGGGTGTGCATATTAATTGGTTGGAGTTATCCATACACGAGGATCGACCTATTTGGAGAACCAGACAAGTAACCTATGAGACAGCATCAAGAAATGGCGAGCCTTTTGATATGTTAATTAAAAAACAGCCGTTCTTACCAAATCCATCAATGCGGTTTTGTACCTCTGAGCTAAAGATTAATGTGATGAAACGCATGATGCAGCTGATGGGTTACAAGGAATGGTTTAATGTTGTGGGCCTAAGATATGACGAGCCAAGAAGGGTGGCAAACATTAGAAACCAAACAGGCAATAAATGGACCAGCATTACACCTATGGCAGATGCAAAACATACCATTGAAGATGTCATAGAGTTTTGGAAGAAACAGAACTTTGATCTTGGGTTAAATGCTTATGGTGGTAAAGCACCCGCAGGTAATTGTGATCTGTGTTTTTTAAAAGGCATGGATACCACCATCAAGATATTAAGAGAACGACCAGAATTAGCAGACTGGTGGATTGCCAAAGAGAAAGAAGTGGGTGCAACTTTTAGGAAAGATCGACCCAGTTATATTGAATTATTAGATATTAGTAAGCAGCCAAAAGAGCAAAGTTTGTTCAATGACGATGACCAAATGACCTGTTTTTGTCACGACTAACTATAGTAAAAATGTCACACAACTATAGTAAATATGTCCCAAACTATAGTAAATATGGGACACAACTATAGTCATACTTACTATAATATCCATAACTTAACATAGTTATAGGGAGTGAAATGCCTAAAGGCATTTACACCCCCAAAGAGAGAGGAAGAATATGAGAAGAAAAAACGAACATGATAAATACTGGTGGATCGTCCCTGGAGAGATCGAGGGCGAGCGCGAGAGTGGACTAGTCTCGCTCTCACTCGCGCGAGAGAGCAAAGACTTCTCGAAGCTGCGTAATCTGGTATGGAAGTGGTATCGCTGGAACGTTGCAAGTCGCACTGACTTGAGCGCGAGCGCGAAACTTTTTGGCTGGTCACTAGTGGAGCGTTGGAGATATGAGACGTTCAGCTCACACGATGCATTGAACTACTATACCCAAATGATAGGGTTGAATAGAAAAACTTGCGGTAGAGCCTTACAGGAGCTCAGTGATGCTAATCTAGTGTGGATTGTATTAGAGGATGAGAAGAAGCGATTAAATAAAAGTCAGGCGCGAGGGCGGAAACATTTTCTGTTGGTGGGACTGAGCGACTTAATTAGGGGAGAGAAAGCCACTCATTAGTTGTCCCAAGAGTAGTGCTTGTTTTATCTGGTAAAGTACAAGCGGACTTTCTTTTGCGGTATCAATCTTCTTAATTTAAATAATTAATTAGATCGCCCAAATTATCTATCCATCCAATGATTAACTACTGCGTAAAGAATTAGCACAACAGTTAGCCAGATTAAGAAACCGATTCCAGTGATGTAGCCGATGATTTCAATCATGGCCCGTTCCCATACAGTCAACGCAATGTTCTCCGTCTGGTAAAGATCCTACACCTTTGCAGTTTGGGCATTTATCGTTCATTCGATGACCCGGTATTCTGTTTTGGTTTTTTTACGCTTATCACTGGGATACTCGTTGACCACTCTACCGCTTGCGAATCTTGTCTGCACTCGCCCATTGCGAACTTCTATCGCAGTGACCTGTCCATCCAAGCCTTCCTTGTCTAGGCGTTTACGTTGCGCTTCTACGTCATTTGAATACTGAGTCATTTTATCTCCTTGGTTTTATAGCTTTTTAAAATTGATTTGTTTTTATTAATGATGTCCTGAAACTGTCTAGCACTGATTCCAAGATCGGTTAATGCATCTAGAGCCTTAGGATTAATTAAAGCGTTGAACTTAGGATGCGTCAGTATCTTGTTGAGCATCTCGTGTTCTTGGCGATTAATCTTTGGTTTCTTAAAGTTGTATTGAGTCACAGTCATTACGCAACCTCCAACATTGACAAAGGAACACTACACTTACCTTTTGGTAAATTTACTATTGCTCTTGTTTGCTTGATCTCTGTCACAGTACCTAAAGTCTTTTTAGTCTTTTGAACTACATAGACTTGGCAACCAACAGTTAGTTCGTTTTCTACCAATGAGTCCATGCGCTTGTAAATCATTGGAATCAATGCGTCAAGTTCCGACCTTGATGTCATTGTATTGATTAGTTGTTTTATATTTTCCATTTCATATCTCCTTTTTGTTTTTCTTGTGTAGTTTATAAAGATCCTTTTGTCGTTGGATATCTTCTTGCATATCTTCCCAAATCTCGTTCTTAACTTCTTGCTTAACATCAGCATCAAGTTTGGTAACGATCTCAAAGTCAGATTTGTTTGGTGTCCACCATTGGTGATTCACTGATTTGTATGCAGGTGATACTTCACCTTCAGTTTTCCATTGCCACTGAATGACACCATGTTCGGTTTTACTATATAGATACATTAGGCAGTCTCTCCTCTGGTTAGTCTCAGCTCTCGCTCTTTCACCTTACGATCATTCTCTTTACATCTGTAAGCATAAGTCAGCAAAGCCATGAACTCTTTAAAGCTACTTGCTTCGATTCTCACATCTCCGACATTGGTTATAATTCTCATTACGCTGCTCTCATTTTTGCCAAACGCTTTTCTAAATCTTTTTTGTAAAGACTATGAGAAAATTCAACCTGATCATCTGTCCATGTGCAAGCACATAAAAGTTGAATAAGGTGTTTTGCATTATTTGCATAGCTAACAGTCACACCATCAACTTCTAAAAACCAATCATTAGCTCTGCCACCTGCTTTAATGCCGCCATAGATTTCAAATGTTTTATTAGTACCAGTCTCACCGATAATTTTAATGCCTTCAGCCTTAATAGTTTTTAACCCTTGATTTACCCAAACATCAGATAAGCAGTTGTTAGCATCATTGCCAACTTCTCTACCATTAAGGTATACATCATAGATTCCAAGAAGGTTACCTTCCCAGTCTGTTCTTTCTTTTAGTTTTACTCTCATACTCTCTCTCCCTTTTTTGCAGCCTTTATTGGCTACATAGGTATTATAAAACTAATTGAACGCACAATGCAACTCTTTTCTACGCACTAACCAATAATATAATACTTAATTTGTTTTCAACTATTGTTTAATCACTTAGAATGTTTAGATGGAGAATAGAGAGATAGTGTACAAAAATGTTGCTGATTTAATTCCTTATGCAAGGAATAGTCGCACACATGATAAAGACCAGGTAAGCCAAATTGTCGCAAGTATTAAGGAGTTTGGGTTTACCAATCCTGTTTTAATTGATGATGAAGGCTTAATTATTGCTGGTCATGGTAGAGTTCAGGCTGCACAAAAACTAAACCTTAAAACTGTTCCAACTATATGTTTGGATTACTTAACTGAAGCACAAAAGAAAGCGTATGTTATAGCTGACAATCGGTTGGCTTTAAATGCTGGTTGGGATTTTGATATGTTGAAGGTTGAGCTTAATGATTTAAATGACCTGGACTTTGATGTGTCTTTACTTGGCTTTGATGATAAAGAGATTAACGACATATTAGCCGATCCAACTGAGGGTTTAGTAGATGAGGACAGCACTCCAGATTTGGTTGAAGATCCCATAACAGTGGAAGGCGATATTTGGCTGCTTGGTAATCACAGGCTTATGTGTGGTGATAGCACAAGCATTGATGCTGTGGATAAGTTAATGGATGGTAATAAAGCAGATATGGTTTTTACTGATCCGCCTTATGGAATAGATTACAGTGGGGGTCGAACACAACTCACTAAATCACATCACAGAAAAATTAAAAACGATGCTTTAGTTGGTGATGATTTGGGTGGCTTAATTGAGCTAGCTTTTATTGCAAAAAAAGACAATGCAGATGTTTATGTGTGTGTCTCACCATTAATTCAACTTCCATTTATCAAAGTATTTGAGAAACATAACGCCAATATAGATGCTGTAATTGTGTGGGATAAAAAAAATGCTGGTTTAGGTTATATGATATATCGTCGACAATGTGAATTTATATTGTTTCATAAAGGATCTCCTTTTTGTAAAGGCGATAAATCAGATTTTGATCTTTGGTCTTTTAGTAAAGATTCAACATCTAAATATGTTCACCCAACGCAAAAACCAGTTGCTATTTCTGAGCGGGCAATAAGTAATTCGTCTGAGCCGAAGGATAAAGTGTTAGATTTGTTTGGTGGTAGTGGTTCTACATTACTTGCTTGTGAGAAATTAGATCGTTCAGCTTACTTAATGGAGTTAGATCCAAAGTATTGCGATGTCATAATCCAAAGGTGGCAAGAATTTACTGGTCAAAATGCAGTGCATTTAGATTCAAATAAAACTTATAATGAGTTAATTAACAATTAAAAGAATGGATAAACCTAAGAAAAAACCCGGAAGAAAGCCTGTTGTTATTGATATCGACAAGGTTGAACAACTTGCAGCTCAAGGTCTTGGGCCTTATCAAATTTCCCGTGCCTTAGGGATTTCTTGGGACACTTACAACAAAAATAAAAAGCGAAGTTTGGAATTATCGGAAGCTATAAAAAGGGGAGAAGCAAAAGGTTTGGCGCGAGTTTCGAACAGTTTGTTTAAGTCAGCCAACGAAGGCAATGTGACGGCCCAGATATTCTACTTAAAAAACAGAGACTCTAAGTCCTGGAGCGATCGCCAAGAGGTAAATCACAACTTAAATCTGGCAGAAATATTAGATTCAGCTAAGAGTCGCGTGATTGATGGTGAAGTGCTGCCTGATAAGTTAAACTCACCACGAGTCCTTACAAAGGACACGTTGCCAAACAAAAATACGGGCTAGGCGTGGGAACTCTCTCATCTCCCTACTGTATCCATGCCAGACTGGGCAGCCCGGCAAAATCTACTCTCCGATTTTGCAACCCCCCCAGTCACCTTTTAGGGCGGGGGCTATAAATTTAGAACACTTGAGCTAAAATTTTTTAATTTTTTTATGAAGTACGAACCAAAACAAGAAAAGCAGTTAATGACCGAACTATGGTCAATGAACATCAAAGATGATCCATTAAACTTTGTGAAGTTCGTCTTCCCATGGGGACAAAAGGACACCCCCCTCGAACATTTTGAAGGGCCTCGCAAGTGGCAGGAAAAAATTTTACGAGATATTACAACGCACATACAAAGAAACGACAGCTTAGACTTACCAGAGATGTTTAGACTGGCTGTGGCTTCAGGTCGTGGTATTGGTAAATCAGCATTAGTAGCTTGGTTAATCATTTGGATGTTATCCACAAGACTGGGCGCAACCATTATTGTTACCGCCAACACCGAACAGCAGCTTAGATCAAGAACATGGGCTGAACTTGGTAAATGGATAACTCTATCTATTAACTCGCACTGGTTTCAAAAAACCGCCACTACAATTAAACCTGCTGGGTGGTTTGAAGAAGCGTTAATTCGCGACCTAAAGATAGATACTGGGTACTATTATGCACAAGCGCAGCTGTGGAGCGAGGAGAATCCAGACGCATTTGCAGGTATTCACAGCTCCTACGGGGTGTGTTTAATCATGGATGAGGCATCAGGTATCCCCGCGCCCATTTACTCGGTTTCTGAAGGTTTCTTCTCTGAGCCTACCAAAGATCGCTATTGGTTTACTTTCTCCAACCCGCGCAGAAACACTGGCCCATTTTATGATGCGTTCCACAGCAAACGCTCATTTTGGAAATCACTCCAAGTAGACTCACGCACAGTCGAAGGCACTGACCAGAAACTATTTCAAACCATGATTGAACAATATGGCGAGAACTCCACAGTCTCGCGCGTGGAAGTTATGGGCGAGTTTCCCCAGGCAGACGATGACACTGTTATTCCCATGGAATTAATCCGCGCAGCCGTAGACAGAGATGTCGCGCTCACCGCGAGTGAGCCTATTATTTGGGGCTTGGATGTTGCGCGTTTCGGTGGCGATAATTCTGCTCTGTGCGTGCGCCAGGGAAATACTGTTTTTGAGATCACGTCTTTTGCTTCAATGGATTTAATGCAACTGTGTGGTGTGATTAAGAATCGATACGATGATGCCACTGTGTTAGAACGCCCACAAGAAATATTAATTGACGTGATTGGTATTGGCGCGGGCGTGGTCGATAGACTGCGCGAGCAGAATCTCCCAGTGCGTGGAATAAACGTGTCTGAGTCCTCTAGCGTGAAAAAGAACTATTTGAACTTGCGAGCTGATTTATGGTTTGCAATTAAAGATTGGCTGGCGCAGCGAGATTGCCGACTTCCTATAGATGATGAGCTTGCCTCGGAATTGGCTGCGCCATTGTATAAATATACCTCCACTGGAAAGATAAAGATAGAGAGCAAGGATGAAATGAGGAAAAGGGGTATAAAATCACCAGATAAGGCAGACGCTTTAGCACTAACCATGGCAAGTAGTGCCGCAAGTTTTAGTGGAAGCGAGAGTGTTTTCGGTTATAATTTCAAAAAACCTTTAAAGTCTCGAATAATTCGAGTGGGATAGTTGTACATGGCAAAAGATTACGAAGATAAAATAGAAGACATACTTGAGCAAGAAGAGAACGAATCTTCTGAGATGGAAGTAGAGGTCGATGAAGAAATAGACATGGAACATCTTGCTGGGGTTATTAAATCCGAGATGGATGACGCTAAAGATTTCATTCATCAAGTAGGCGCAGAACGCGCAGAGTCTACAGAATATTATCTTGGTAACGCGCCTGAAGGCACTAGCTCCATGCAATCTGAATACGTCTCAACAGACGTACGGGATAGCGTACTTTTTATGCTTCCGTCTATCATGCGTACCTTCTTTGGTACTAAAAAGATCGTTGAATTCGTACCGCACGGCCCTGAAGACATTGCTATCGCAGAGCAACAAACCAACTACGTCAACTACATCATCCAAGAAAAGAATCAAGGTTTCCAAGTTTTATACAGTGCGTTTAAAGATGCGTTGGTTAGAAAAACTGGTTTTGTTAAAGTCTTCTGGGATGATTCTATCTCAGCGACCACACACGAATTTACAGGCTTAGATCCACAATCGTATCAGGCATTAACGCTTGATCCGAACGTGGAGATAGTCGAAGAAACAGTCACCATGGAAACCATCACACAGGTTAACCCTATGACTGGCGAGGAAATCACACAAGAGATCCCAGCAACCTACGACCTAACGATTCGCAGAATTAAATCTAAAGATCAAGTGTGCATTGAGAGCGTACCACCCGAAGAGGTGTTGATCTCACGCAACGCACGCGACCTAGAAACTGCGTCTTATGTGGCGCATAGAATGATTAAGTCTGTCTCTGACTTGGTAGCCATGGGTTACGATGAAGAAGAGATCGAGCAA
>Ga0209600_1001510_pt1 | contig 15175 bp, 6 predicted proteins | sample COGITO_mtgs_1104_FD_185518 | JGI IMG/M metagenome (GOLD analysis project Ga0209600, IMG submission 185518) | Pelagic marine microbial communities from North Sea - COGITO_mtgs_110421 (SPAdes) (version 2) | ecosystem: Environmental > Aquatic > Marine > Epipelagic ... | reverse complement strand
GTTAACAATGTGCGCACGCAGGATGATTCGGGGTTCGAAGAGAGCACAGAAGACAACCAGGCCAAAGCATCTGTAAGTAAATATAATTTGGATAAGTGGGAAGGATTATTAATAATTCACCAACACTGACACGCCTCCCTTCCCTTCGTCCTTTCTTCATGGCAGGCACCTATCAGAAATCAACCTTTCGACGAAGCTCTCGATGTTTCTCAGTCAATGGACCAGAGTATGGATCAATCAGCTCAAAATGTTAACATGAAACGTGAGAAGATGCTAAGCAACCAGCAGTTCGATGAGGCCCTCGACGTGTCCCAATCAGTCGACCTTCAGAGCCCTGAAATGAGGAAGATAAACAACAAACAAGATCCTAATAGCAACAAAGGTGATAGCCCTGCCGACAATAAAAATCCTGGGAGCGCCAACAAGCTCGACAACAAACCTTTTGACGAGTTCGTAGACTTTGATGGGGAATCCTCCGGTAGCAGCGTGGACACGAATGCCTCGCCCAAGAATGCCGCTTCTGCAGCCATGCAAAACCACGCCACGCAACAGCAAATGAAGGCCACTGAAGCAGCCCTCACCCAGGAGCCACAACAACAGAGACCAAATTTGGCCCACATTACACCCCACGCTGTCACCAACAACCTCAACTCACCCAACGCAAACAGCAACGACGGAGAGAGCGACGACGGTAGTGGGAGTGACAGCGAGAGTAGTAGTGAGAGCGAAGAGGTGAGCATATCAATTGACGTTTGTCAAATTTAGTAAATACTAACGCTAACTATGACAACTGAAAAACTCGGAAATATCATGACAGGGCGAGCAGTCTACGCCCGCACTCAACATTGAGGGTGCCTACGACCCGAAGGATTTTGCTAATTTGGACGTGTCTCCAGATATCAGCGAGCTTTTTGCGTACATTCAGAGGTACAAGCCCCATGAGGTAGACCTCGAAACCAGTCTTAAGTGCTTCATACCCGACTACATACCAGCTGTTGGGGAGATGGATAGCTTTGTTAAGGTCCCGAGGCCCGACGGGAAGGCTGACGACCTGGGTTTGAAGGTTCTCGACGAACCGACGGCGACACAGTCTGATGCTACTGTGTTGGAGCTTCGCCTACGTGCTATCTCTAAAAAAGCACATGGATCTGTGCATGTAAAATCAATAGAAAACGCGGCCAAAAACCCGCGTGAAATCGACCGCTGGATCAACTCTATTGCTGAGCTTCATAGAAGCAAACCAATGCCCCAGGTTCATTACAGCAAGAGTATGCCAGATGTAGAGATGCTTATGGACGTGTGGCCAGAGGAGTTTGAGGAGCTGCTCACAAGGGAAAAAGTTCCGCTGCCTGATCCCAACCTGGACTTGACAATGGAAGAGTACGTTAAGGTCTTGTGCGCTATTTTGGACATCCCTGTCTACGAAGGGAAGCTTGTGGAGAGCTTGCACCTCCTCTTCACCACTTACATGGAGTTCCAGGCTAATGCCCACTTCATGCCCAATGCTGGTGCTGGGGGAGATGAAGCGCAAGCAAAATACGGGGATGATGCTGATGAGGACTTTGGTTCATTTGACAATTATGGGGGAGCAAAGGTGGAGTACAAGTAAGGACGACACGAGGGAAAATGATACTATTGGCGACGAGAGAAAATGATGATAAGGAAGAGTGAGTTTTGTGCGCAATACTTTCGTTTTTTTCTCTTTTTTTTTCCGTGCGATGTAAAACAAAGGAAGAGAGTGTGTATTGGAAGTAAAAAATACCGCCTTACTTTATATATTATCATCCCCTCTTCACTATCCTTTATTCTCGGACTGCCTCCAACATAACCAGAGGCGATATCCATCATCATCAATTCTGATAAGTCCCAGCTTGACACAATTTACATCATGTCGGCCTCGAACTCCTCATCCTCGTCGAACTCGCCCTCCTCCTCGGCGGTGGCGTCCTGGTACTGCTGGTACTCGGAGACAAGGTCGTTCATGTTGGACTCAGCCTCAGTGAACTCCATCTCGTCCATACCCTCACCAGTGTACCAGTGAAGGAAGGCCTTTCGGCGGAACATAACAGTGAACTGCTCAGCAACACGCTTCCAGGTCTCCTGGACGGCGGTGGTGTTTCCAACGAAGGTGGTGGCCATCTTAAGTCCCTTGGGGGGGATGTCACAGATGGAGGCCTTGACGTTGTTGGGGATCCACTCAACGAAGTAACTGGAGTTCTTGTTAACAACGTTAAGCATCTGCTCATCGACCTCCTTGGAGGACATGCGTCCACGGAAGAGGACGGCGCAGGTGAGGTAGCGTCCGTGACGGGGGTCGGCGGCGCACATCATGTTCTTGGCGTCGAAGCACTGCTGGGTGAGCTCAGGGACGGTCAAGGCACGGTACTGCTGGGATCCGCGACTGGTGAGGGGAGCGTATCCGACCATGAAGAAGTGAAGACGGGGGAAGGGAACCATGTTCACGGCAAGCTTGCGGAGATCGCAGTTAAGCTGTCCAGGGAAGCGGAGGCAGCAAGTGGTTCCGCAGACGGCAGCGGCAATCAAGTGGTTAAGGTCACCGTAGGTGGGGGTGGTGAGCTTAAGGGTGCGGAAGCAGATGTCGTACAAGGCCTCTGCAATGTGCATAGTTGGGAGACAAGTTAGGGGTTAGAAATGTAAGTCAAATGTAAGTCAACTTAACATAACACACAGCCACAATCACTCACCGTTATCGAGGGCAAAGCACTGGTCGGCGTTCTCGACAAGCTGGTGCACAGAGAGGGTGGCGTTGTAGGGCTCGACGACAGTATCAGAGACCTTGGGGGAGGGGATGACAGAGTAGGTGGACATGACACGGTCGGGGTACTCCTCACGGATCTTGGAGATCAAAAGAGTTCCCATACCGGCTCCAGTTCCTCCTCCCATGGAGTGGGTGAGCTGGAATCCCTGCATGCAGTCGCAGGACTCGGCCTCCTTACGGACAACATCAAGGACGGAGTCAATGAGCTCAGCTCCCTCGGTGTAGTGTCCCTTGGCCCAGTTGTTACCGGCTCCGGTCTGTCCGAAGACAAAGTTATCGGGGCGGAAAAGCTGTCCGAAGGGTCCGGCACGGACGGAGTCCATGGTTCCGGGCTCGAGGTCCATGAGGATGGCACGGGGGACATAGCGTCCACCGGTGGCCTCGTTGAAGTACACGTTGATGCGCTCCAACTGAAGGTCACTGTCTCCGTGGTAGGTTCCGGTGGGGTCAACTCCGTGCTCGTCGGACATGACCTCCCAGAACTTGGCACCAATCTGGTTACCGCACTGTCCTCCCTGAATGTGAACGATTTCTCTCATGTTGATAAAGTAGGCGAAAAAAGAAAAAGAATATCTGTGGATGCAGGGGTGAGGGGGGGGGGAATCCAGGAGTTAGTAACAGATGGCAATTCAACGAGGGTGGTTCTGGGCACTGTGCAGGCTCAAGACGAAATCACACACCCGGGGGGTGTGCGACTAGGTATAATGAGGCGCTGGAAGAGTTTTCAAGAACTTTGGAAGTCTGGAAGCAGTCAAACTCAAATATGGATTTCCGCCGTTTTAAATGGACAGTTTTTCAGGGTCACTCTCACCACCCCAGAGCAGTCAAACAAGCCATACACAACACGCGGCCGTGAGTTTGGGGGGTAATGCGGTCATGTACGGGACTTTAAGCGTCAAAATATCCTCCAGAGCACCACCCACAGCCTTAAAAGTGAAACGGTGCGCGCAACAGACAGGCGAATCCACAACTACCATTTATTGGTCATGAAATAAATAATTATTTCCACCAGGGGTGTGTGAATGTCAACAAACGAGTGAAAGCAGCTTTTCATTATAAAAGAGCGCATTTTGGGTTACTTACAGTCGATTCTGTGCGCAACGAACTCAAAAACAGCTTCCCCCGAAGAAAAATTAGGCAAAAATCATTAACGAGGTTAAGTTCAACATGAGACCCACAGTTGCCCCTTAGTATCTTTAGTTGTCCACCTCCGACAATTAACAATTTCCTTACAATGTTTTAAGCCCGGAAATAAACCTGGTCGTTGTTCTCCTTCTCCCTCTCCCCTTAACCCTAATTCAACTACCCCTCTCCCCATTCTGACGTCAGGATGGAAAGAACTGCGATTTTCCCGAAGTTAGTTGAGCGTCTCTCACTTTTAGAATCTGGAACAATATCTTATGAGGACCTGCGGTATGCCGACACTATCCACAACAATGCCAAGAACAAGCCTTCACTCAGACATTTTGCCACCTTGGCGAAGGGGGAACATTCACGAAAGCAAATGCATAAGAAACGAAAACTTGATCGTAGCCATAATCAAACCATTACTAAAATCGATGTGGAGAGTCTCAGTCATGCATCTGACGACACAACTCACACATTAAATTGCAAGACTTACTTGGACCAGCCGGATGTTGTTTCTCAGATCATCAGCGAGACGATGATTGCGACGAAGAAGAAAAGGAAGAGCACGGTCCTGGCAGAAAATGTGTCGGTAACGAAACAAACTCCGCCCTCTTCAAAAAGGTTTGCTCCTGCCACATCACCTTCTGATGACAATAATGAAGACAACAACAACATCAGCGACAGTAAAGACCACAATGCCCCCCCTCGGTCTCCGTTACCTATCCCTGTGCCACAGCATGCTGCCGTAAACGTTCAGCTCCCCCTGTTACGAGCTGTGTCGCCTCGAACACTTCGCCGAATCCACAGACTGCCTAAACCTAATGAAGATGAGTCTCGGAAGATTGAATCTATGCAACGGAAATTTGAGGACGAAAGGAATAGTGGTGAATTTCAGAAACGAAACAGCGCGAATAATCAAAGTGCGGGAGGTCTTTACGGGAAGATTATCAACGCCTCTTTCAATATGGAAGAGAAGGAGAAGAAGCTGCTGTCTGATTTTCTAACATTGACAGACACTGATAAGAATAACTTGAAAAATAATTCTATAAGCACTCCTCCATCTACTGCTACGGCAGCGCGGGCGTCGATTCAGAAGAAAAGGAGAAAAAAACAGAAGCACCATCAGGAACCCCTAGAAATGAGGGACAGCGACTCCGTATCATTTGCAAGCTTGACCAAAACTACTGCATCAGCCTACAGTCTCTCTACGCTGGACATCGTCTCTCTAACGGCCGATCACGACAACCACCAATCTGGTTTGACGAAAAATCGCGATTTTGCCTCCCTTAAATCGTTCTATGACCCAAAGACTCTGTCAAATATGAGTGACTTGAACCTTCTGAAATTGCAGAAGACCAACCCAAAGTTTCACCAGAGCAAGGTTGAAGGCGACATCCAGTTTCTACGTGAACAGCTAGGTTACTCACAAACACAAATGAATCGTACCAAGACAGCTCAGCGTGAAGAGATCCACACGGCCAAGTCTGCGGGTGTTGTTCCAGAGGATATGTTGGAAGACGATGAAGTGAAAGAGATGCATTTTGAAAAGGGTGTGGAGATAGTAAAGAAACATTTTCGGCGCCAGATCAAGGAGCAGCGGCGAAAAGCATTCACTTCTTGGATAACTCATACTCGCCTTTCTTACGAGGCTGCCTTGCTTCGTGCGGCGACTTCTGTTCAGCATGCTTACCGTTCGCACCTGTCTCGGATCGAGCTGGCTTCTCGAATCGGTGAAAGGAGAATTCAAATTGAGCGCGAAAATGAGCTCATCCGCCTGGAAAATTTAAAGCTTTTTAAGGCTTCCACTGTCATCCAGAGTCGTGTCCGAGTGAATCTTGCCAAGAAGAAGGCTCAAGAGCTGAAACTGGCTCTCGCAAGTGCATGTAAGATTCAGTGTTTGCAGCGTATCCGCATTGCCAGAGATAAGGTTAAGGCCCGCAGAGCCTACCTGCTCCTTTTATTTCAGAGCGCAGCAAGAATTCAATCGTGCTGGCGCGCATATCAGCAGAGGAAACGCTACCGCGTGCTTAAAAAAATCAAGGTTGTGGATGGTTGCTTAGCTCTTAAAGAGGTGAAAAAGAAGTTAGTGCAAAGCAAGCACGAAGACGTTGGTGCAGCAGTTGAAATACAATACGCTTGGCGTCGCCGTAAGCTGTGGCAGAACCTTCGCTTCTACGTTGGCGCTCAGAAACAGGTCAGAGCAGTTCGACTGCAGAAGGCAATCCGCCTATTTAGGGCGAAACGAGAAGCTCGACGGAGAAGAAGGGAAAAGAAGAGACTGGAGGAGCTGAAGCAGTCCTCTTGTTTATTGATACAGACGACTGTCAGACGATTTCTTGCCACCTGTTACGTAGATAAGATACTTTTTGAGAAAGAGAAGGCGATTTTGGTTCGTAGAATGGAAAAAGTGCATGCACTCCGGCCTCGAATAATTACCCTCCCCATAATGGGGAAGGTTCCAATGGTTCGTGATCCCGACGATCCTGACGGGAAAAAGTGGGTTGTTAAGAAGGACGAGAATGGGGTGGAGATTGAGCCGAAGCCTATCACGATCGATTTGAAGCAAAAGCACCGCGACTGGATAGATCTAAAGCGAAAGGTTCACCCTTTCACCAACAGCAGGGAAAATCGCAAGGCTGTCTTGATTCAGAAATTATTTAGGGGCTACCATGCGCGTTGCCGAATTATTTTTATGCGTCAGATGGAAAAGCTGAAGAGGAAGTATTTGTTTGACAAGTTGAAGGAGGTGGGAGCCGTTGGCTTCCAACGACTCTGGAGGGGCTACCTGGGCCGTCGCATTGCCTTGTTTATTAATCACACTTCGAATTGTATCACAGTGCAGAAGATAGTACGTGGTTTCTGCGGTCGCCGAAGGGCTTACGATAAGAAACGGAAGAAGATTGCGACAACTGTGATTCAGAAGCAATTCCGGGGCTACATAAAACGAACTAAGTACCAGCAATACAGGGAACGAACTCTGGAGCAGCAGAAACCTGCGAAAGTAATTCAGCGATGTGCGCGAATATATTTCGCCAAGATCAAGATAGCTTCGGTCCGCTATCTTGCAAGAGCGGCCGCTGAGAAGCGTTTGATTGCGAGGGTGAACATACAGTATTGTGAAAAACGAGAGCGCATCAACCTCCTACTCTCCTCAGTCTACAGCGATAAGGACCGCGCGGAAGATGGCATCTTTCAAGAGTTCTTTTTGCATTGCTGCGGTGGTGAACACCGTTATATTGAAAATGCACACTTTATCAAGCTCTTCAAAGACGCTCCCGGGGTTATCGGGGCGCGATTTAAGGACTTCAACACTGAGAAAATGCGGGATTTCACCGTGACTGACCTTGACCTGATGTTCAGCAAGAAAAAGTCTCAGGGAACTAAACATCTCACGTACGTTCAATTTGTTGAGCTGCTTGACGTTATCTGTGCTACGATTTTCAGCTCCGTGAAGGAGCTCAAGGGGCGGAAGGGTCGAGACGCGAGGATGCTTGAGATGGTACTTAATCATTTGTTCATCTCCAAGACGGGTAATACTTTCAAGGCAAAGTTAGACCAACGCCTGAAATATCATATTGGAAACCTTGCTTCAAAGCTCCAGTCTCAGAGCCGCAAGCATCGCGTTCGACTTTTGCTCGAGTCAATGAAACGCATGAAAGATGAGGCAATCCTTAACCTGCGCAAGAAGCGTAACTCAATTTTGATTCAGAAACGCTGCAGAATTTACTTGTCCCGTTGTATCGCAATAAAGCGTGCCCAGAAAACTTACATTAAGTATATCGATCCTGTCTCGGGTGACCCCTATTGGAGCAACCCTAAGACAAAGCTTGTGACTTGGGCGAAGCCCAAGATTTTTGGACCCTTTTCTGACGTTTTTCTCCCGACATTGCTCCCAAGTAAAGGTACTGAATTCGTTGTCATGTGTGTCAACTGCGGCGAGGACGTCTGTGATGTTGTTTGCAACGCTTGCGACGATAGTTTTTGTAGAACATGTTATAACGCCTTGCATACCAAGGGCAATCGTAAGAAGCACATCTCCCACGACATCCCCAGGTGCAGGGAGTGCAAGGTGAGCAAAAAGAGGACGACCAAAGAAAGTAATTTCAGAAGAACTAACCCGACTGATAAAAACCGTAGTATCAGCTCGCATCCAAGACGTGTCAGAACTGTACAGCGGAACACAGACAGCTTTGTTGCTACTGTGATGTCTGCTTCACGAACACACACAACACTGAGGAGACTCACGAGCACAAATATAGTTGGCTGGTTCAGTGCTGTGTGGAATGCCGTAGCTATGCCGCGCGTTGGCGCTGCTTAGAATGCTGTGATGTGTATTGTACAGCTTGTTTTAGCAAAGTTCACAAGAGAGGTACAAGGGTGAATCACATTTGCGAACCTTTGACTTACTATACCCCCCAGATTCACGAGCACTATGAGAGGGATCAGAGAGAAAAGAACCGGCAGAACCGCCTTTTCTTGGATCTGGAAAGCGAGCGAGAGAAGAGGAGGCTGCTTGAGTACAAAAGTGCCACGGATATTCAACGTCGCTGGCGTGGTTTCAAGGGCAGGAAACGCGGTTTGAAGCACTTGAAGGAAGGAAGGGTGAAGATTAGAGAAAGTTGGAGGATGAGGAAGAATGACAGTTCGGAACGCAAGAAGTTATCCTACAGGGTTTTAGAACCCTTTGCGTTAGCAAAAAGACTAGAAAGCGACAGTATGGAGGAAGCTGTCCTCAAGAGAGTTCCATTTTTCATGCGGAAGCGGGCCAAGTATTGGATCGAGCAAAATTTGCAGGACGAGTACTGGTTTCCCGAAAAAATTACCGACAAGAAGAAAATTCCGAAGCGTGGATTTCAAGTTGGGACCTATTTGGATTTGAAGTCGCAAGCCTGGTATGGAGGCATTCGTTTGCCTGGGGTACACAAAATTAAGCAGGGATACATGGAGATAAAAACGGAGGAGCTGGGGCTAGAGAACTTCCTGGAGATCGATGACAGAGTCCGGATCGGAAATCGTGTCTACACAGTCGATAAAGACACTCCGGTAACCTGTCTGCTTGTTCCGATTGACCGCGCTTGGAGGTTCGACACCCAGGATGAGATTATTGTTTACAAGAAACCGAAGCTACACAAGTACGTCGCGCTGGCCCGGAAATCTACCTACGGATTACTCCACAGCCAGATTGTCCAGATGGGCATCAAGGCAGGACTCAACTCTGCGGAACTTTTCGAAACTTTATTGGGATTAATTAACAGGATTGTGAAAGATAGATTATCTCTGGAGAAGGCCAAAAAGATGAAAAAGTTTATCGAGTACGTCGCAAAGAAGAGGAAGAGGAGCTCTTACTTCATGCGAGAAAAGCAGAATAGGCAGACAGTAGCTGAACTGGAAAGAATGGAAAGAGACGCCCTTTTGAACCCCGGGGAAGTTAACAAAGACGACAGGAGGGCAAATGCGTATTTAGATGACCCTAAAGCGGCTGGAGGCGACGCTGGCTCTGTGGGAGGCGACAAGGTCAGCAAGATGTGGGACGAGCAAGTTGACGAAGAAACGTTGAAGGTAATCTGGGTCAATAAAGAAACTGGAGAAATTCGGGACACTAAACCAGATGAGGAGGAAGAAGAAGGTGAAACTGCGCAAGAGGAACAATTCAAGGAAGCACAAAAACGGCTTGCAAAGATGAAGAAGGGAGGTCGCAAGCAGCTTGGGAGAAAGAAAAAGTAACGCATGTTTGGTATCTGTAATATTTAGGGAATAATTATTGCTACGCTACTAATTTGCCCGAAAAAGTACTTTATTACTAGTTTTATTAGGTGTCAATTAGTCGGCTGCACTGAACACTGATTTCTGACTTTTTCCAGCGGCCCATAAGCTACGCCGATGTCTCTTGTGTTTCGCCTCCTTTATCTTCTGCTGATTAAACTGTCTCTTTCTCTCGTAATTCATCTGACGTGTCTTTAAGCTCTTGCGCTCTGCATTGTAGAGTGCAGAGCTGTCTAGGGCGAAGGAGTCCTTGAGCTAAGTATCGCCATTAATAGACAAAAAAATGACTTGTTAGAACCCTTTCTCAAAATTGCAATAATTTTTCTCCTCTTCCCTCGAAAAAAGGAGTGATACTCAAACTCTCACCTGCACTAAAAACGTTCCCAAGGCACCATCCCTTTTCTTCCTCTTATTTCTCTCTTTAATTCTTTGGGACATTTCATTCAAGTCATCGCCATCAGGAATAATATCCTCAGGGATCAAGGCTATGAGTTCTTCCGTGAACCAAGCAGGCTTCTTAGCGTGGAGATCTTCCCAAACCATCTCAAGCCAATCCCTAACTTCATCTTCAAAGTGCCTCCAAGCCCAAGTTTTCGTGATGATTTGCATTCTGATATAATCGTCATGAGCTTCAAAAAACTGTTTCTCTGCGAACTGTTTTGTAGTCATCAAGCTAAAGAATGTTCTAAGGTAATTCTTTTCGCACAGTAGAAGCATGCTACACAGGCACAACAGCCAAACTGTACTGAGGAATGTGATCATTCTGAACAGATCGCCTTCTTCGAAATAGCAAGTTTTCAGCCCTTCGCGGTCGGCGGTCATGACTTTTGGGTAACAAAGGTATGTTTTGGTTTGATCTTCGTTAAGGGGAGGATAATATTTCGTGCCTTCGTTCCTAAGACCTAACCAAAACGTAAGGAAGCACATTGCCACTGATAAAACTTGCGTGAAAAACCAGTAGAAACCTCCCAATTCGTATGGATGGCGGAAATGGACGAAGCCTGTGAAGTCAGTCACGATCTTCCCTGCTAGACGGAAGAAGAATGATGCAATAGCATGCATCCGTCTGTCCATGATCATATGATAGAAGAAATCGCCCCGAATTACTTTGTACAGGAGATAAATTCCCATTTCAGCCGCCCAAAAAGCGCAGATGAGATAGAATCCATTTAGTGTTCCAATTTCGATGAACTGGTATGCCATGCTATAGCTGATGCACTTCAATGTCAATGTGGTGAAGCTCAGAAAGAACATACTCAATTTCATCAGAAAAAAGTTAAATCCTTCTAACGGAATAAATCCGTAAAATATTTTCCCGTGATGGCGCGCTTCGGGGCTAGTGTCCTTCATGTACGTCATATAAGCGACGCACTCACTCACAAAGCAGACGCTCGATAGGAGTGTGACGTACTGGAGAGTGCGAGGGGAATAGTCTGTAGCCATGATGCTCGAAATGTGAATTACTGTGCAAGGTATGCTCTCACAGAACACCTCGGTGATTTTGAAGAACATCATTTCCTCTAGGTTGTCCATCCGTTCGTGACCACGCATGACCTTATCTGTCAAGAATCTGAACTTATTGAAAGCAGGCTTCGTAAATGTCAGAGAAGTGACGACCTCTCTCCACATTGTCGTGAAATCTCGGCTGTGGATGAAGCAAACTAAGGCTACCTGCAGAATCACTGTCGTTACGACGAAGAAGAGCATTAGAAATCCCCTCTGTCGCTTGTTCGATCCTTCTTCAGATTCAAGGAAATAGTTGATCGTAGCGACGTCAGTACCAATATCAATCAATGACATGATCCCAGATCCTATCGATAGAAAGAGGATAATGAACGTGACCTTGTATTTGGTTTTTCTACCGAGGCCGTAAAAGAACGCTGCGACGAAATGATAGTCTTCGCTGAACGCCATTAGCCCATCAAACTGACTGATCCAAGTGTTGACCCCTGACTCTTCGTTAGGATTTAGGCGCAGGTAGTAGCCAAAGCTCTCACCAATCAGCTGGCCGTGAACTTCGGTAAAATTTTCAAAGTTCAGATGAGAAATTACTCTGTGCCGATAACTTACTCGCTTTCCCTCATCAAGCAATATATTCAAGAGTATCTGTTTAAAGAAAGGGTGTAGGCGGACAAGCTCTTTCATGCATATATACTTTTCGATGAAAAGATCCAGGGAGGTCTTAATAAACAATCCCCGCGCCTCACTATGGCCGAAAATGATGGAGCTCACATCGATGTCCCCGAAAACATCTCGCCATAACACGTTTGCCAATACGTCGCCGTCCTTAGGGCCTACTTCTTGTAAAGGTAGGCTACTCTCGAACGTAAGAGAAGCAATTTCAAGGGATCTGAACTCGAACATATCATTCCAGGTCTTTTCAAAGTCCTTTGGCGAGAACGTTTCACCGAGAAGCACCAAACACTCCACCTTGCATTCTCTTTCGGTTGTTTCGGTGATCACCATACCGCTCCTACTTTGTGACAGCTCTTCTGGGAGTTTTTTTGTGTATTTATTTCCTCTGAATATAGTCTTCGCCTTCGATTGACGTCCTTGTACTGGGTCGATCGCGAAATCGCTGCGGCCGCCACTTAATTTTAGTTTCGTTGGGTTGTACGCGATGACGTATTTTGACATTTTATCTTTTACAGAATTGTTTCCTACAGCCTTTTCCTTCTCTGCAACTGATGATCGCCGCCTACTCCTACTAGATCTTCTCCTGCTGGACCAAGTTGTCAACAAATTTGTTGCCAACAAATTTGTTGCCAACAAATCCAGCACTTGGCCACCCTGAAGTGCTGACGGTACTCTCACAGACTTGGATGTGTGACGCATTACACGGTCGTGGTATTTTTTCCATGTCATGCGCGCAATTGTCTGCCGTATCTTGTCTCTTTTCTGACTTTGCTCAGTGATGATGGCCACCTGGGAGTGTTCCCCCTTATCTGTGTCAAGTAACTCCTTATCAGCCTCCGCTTTCTTACTTGATGCCCATCTAACACTATTACTCACTTTCTTCTCATCGTCAGCTCCATCGTCAGCTCCATCGTCAGCTCCATCGTCAGCTCCATCGTCAGCTCCATCGTCAGCTCCATCGGCAGCTCCATCGGCAGCTCCATCGGCAGCTCCATCGGCAGCTTTATTGTCATCATACGGAGGATCCCAGCGAATCACACGCCTCGTAATTTCCTGCTCTGAGGTGAAGCTCCTCGCCTCAATGTCCCAAAAGAATGCAAAAACATCGTCGATTTCGCCCCGCACAAGCGTGACGATCTTAACAGAAAAGTGTCCTTCCTCGATCTTTGCGTAGCTTCCACTCAGAACCGGATTGTTCAGATTGAGCACTCCCCGCTCATTCTGCGGGTTCGAAAACATTTTAAAGTCCAGCTTTGCTCTGTTCACGTCGGCCGTCTCAATTTCCCCGAAATGTTGGTCTCTCTGCATCCTAAGGATTTGCTTTCTACTCTCTTCGTCGACTTCTTTGTCCCTCTGATAAGTTTGTCTCAGCGCAAACAGCCAATCGATCAACTTGGTCCACCTACTATTCAACATATTCCTGGGGATTATCCCTGCAACATCATCACTGAGACAGAGAAAATAGATAAAGTGAGTTTTTTGCTCCGTAATCTTCCGGAACGTATAGTACGCATTGCTCGAACTCTTCTTATATTTACTCCTCTCCCCGCGGCTTTTGATATTTATTCCTGGATAAGTCGATTTATCTCGCATGCACATTTCTATTTCCTGGTCCATGTCAGAGCTGACGACCTTCCACAGCACAGTACAGAGGTACTCGCGAGGCCGAAAGAATAATGGAAACCTATTAATCGTATGGTAAACACTTAAGTGGTCATTCAATGGAATGTACTCGCGCTCCAAAGTCATTGAACTCTGGCTTTTTGTTCTCTTCCGACTATCCAATGTGTAAACCCACGCTGCGCACTCCTCCGCCGATGTGTCAATAGTCAACTCGGCTTTTAACGACACGGTTACAGTACGCCGATTTACCAAGTAGGAGGTCTCCAGGCTTACATTTGGGGAGCCCGTTACTACAGATTGGAAGTCATAATTTGCCAAAGCGTCATGATACATGTTCCGACAATACTCCATGTCTCCAATCTCCGAGTCGGTATAAGTTTGGTCATTGTTCTCCATCTTCCTGGCGAGGCGTCTACGCTCTTGATCGTCGACCGCTTGGTCTTTGTTAAATAGCGCATATACTTCCTCCACATATTCAAAGTCCTTGTGATTGAACAGCTTCAATTGACGTGCCATCCTACCCCCTATGTGACTGTCTATGCCACCCAAGTCAGTTTCTACGATAGCAATTAGCTCGCACAATTGGACGCCAGCCAAATTAGCGTTCTCAATCTTCAAAGACAAGTGTTCGACGTTAATGTCGGGGGTATTTCCTTCAATTTTCAGCCTCGAAATCGCATTTTCCGGGATGTCACCGGTACTTAGTTTCCGCAACTTGATGATCCCTTTGCTCTTGGCTCTGATGAAGTTGTGCTTTCGGACCGCTGCATTTATGTCGTTTTGACTTTCGAAGTCGTCGGTACTGTCCCATGCGATGGTGTAGGATCCTTCTGTCGCGTTCTCGCCCCTCGTAAAGACCATCCGCATGTCAATGCGACGGGAATGACGTGGCCATGGGAAGTGAAGCACCGAAACAACCTTAATTTCGTTTTCAGACACCTTCTCAATAATCTCGCTTGGATTTTTTATATGTTCGTGAGCTGCTGATGTCCTCTGGTTGCCACAAATGTCCCAAATCCACGCCAGGGTTTCCTCCGCGCTAGTGTCGATGACGGTTGATGCCTTAGACAAGGTTCTGTTCTTGATAATCTTGCGACTGAGCTTAATGTCCGGCGAGGACGAGACGATTGGCGTCCATTTTGAAAAGTTGTTGGCATTTCTGTCCATCTCGTCCATGACTTTATTATCCAACCGAGTAGCTCGAAAGTGAACATCGATCTTGTTCACGAAATCCGTTTGCTCAGCTGACTGATGATGCAGAGTGTCGGACAGATTTTTCATAAACACTTCTCGAGTTTCCCTGTCTACCACCAGAAAGTTACGATCGAAGTAATTCTTTATCACATACAAATTAATGAATGATTTGCTTCCGATTCCGACCTGGTTAGAAAGGTGAAAAGGGAGGTGTAATTCCAAGTCATCTGCTGTGATAATTTGTAAGTCGCAGATGTTTTTAGCTACGGGAGTGAGCTTCACGAAGCCCTTGAATATGCTGTTGGAGCGGCCGGAATTGATCATCGACAATCTCTTTGTCTTTTCTGAGGCAGCGCGCCTGATTGTAGAGAAACTTTGGCCCATGGACCCCTTCTTCGTCTTCGATAAGAAAGAAAAAAGACGGGCCCCATTTTCTTCGCTTTTCCGCATATATGGCCTGCTCTCTTTCCAAAGTTTGTGCTCCAACCGGTCATGGGGGGACAAATCGGCGCGAAGACGGTCATTAATCGGAGATGCTGCACTGGAACGGTT